>JAAUXT010104281.1_pt1 | contig 12174 bp, 9 predicted proteins | sample 7278171 | NCBI WGS metagenome assembly JAAUXT01 (sample SAMN14350112, study PRJNA611818) | marine sediment metagenome | isolation source: surface marine sediment (1.8m) | place: French Polynesia: Moorea | collected 2018-08
AATCAATCCTCATCTTGACCATGAAACTGCTGCTGACATACTTTTGGAAGAGGCTGCCTATAGGTGATTTGATTTCGCTCACTCCGATTTCGATCGCTTTTTCCAAAAGCTTACAAATCGGACGAAGCTCCTCAAATCACCTAAAAAGGAGAGGCATCTGTGTACACAACACGTTTATGGCATTTGCACGCAAAAAAAGCTTCGTTTCCTCGCACGACTTGGCTTTGTCAGGCGCGCCGATCGCCTCAGCGGCAGGGCGCGCATTTTGCAGTTTTGCTGTGTTGGTCTGTGTGTGTGTCTGCACACACAGTTTGTCGGGGGGGGGGGGTAGGACCTATCTGGCAAGTCCTGACTTCCCCCTCACAACATGGGTCTGGGGTCGGGCCTACCCAGCAGATCCTCGGTTCCTACGTACCTACTCAAAACCCAAACGTGGACAGATCGTACTGTGTCCAGGCCCACTCTGTCCTCCTCAGCTGAGAAGTCAGATTCAATCGATGCCTGTTCTCTGCACGGTGCTGGATTCAAGCAAATATCACACGTATTGTCGCCAGAAATTGTAGCCAAGAGAAAATGCGTGCAGCAAAGTTGTGTTGTCAGAATTCCTGAAGTCAGGTGGCGTGAAACAGTATGTTTTACGTAAAGATGTGACAGACAATTTGGCTTGGAACCCACAAGCATTCCAGCAGTGTCAACAAAATTGATCTGTGGGCCTCTTCGTGCTTGATGATGACGTCAAGCTGAGTCTGAACCCGTCTCGGAAGTTTTGAACGCTGCCTCCTGTTACTTTTTGTGAGAGAATTATCAACAACCTGACATTTAGAAAAGAGAAACAAGTTTTGCTTGCTGCTCGCTGTTCGGTGAGTTCAGCAGTGCGAGTCTGTGAAAGATTGCGGGCGGTGGAACACGCATTTTCAGGACAGGTCGTCTCTCCGAACCCCACGTTTCCACATTGTGGTTCAACACAGGAATGTTCCGGTGGCTGCTCCGTCCCCTTCTTGCTTCATCAAACACAAATTTTGCTTTTTCTCTGAAACTATTCGAGGATGAGTAATTTCAGAAGAATTTGAACGTTTTGCACCAAAGGATGTCAACCTCCGTGTACTTTTCGTCTGTCTGCTCGTGCAAGAATAACTCAAACCAGGCATGATCAAAACTGTGTCCAAAGCTGCAGTTGCTGGATTTTCTCTTTTCTTTTCCAAACGGTACCTGTGCACTTGAAACGCTTCAATACTTTTCTCTTCTTGTCGGAAACAAAAACATAACAACCAGCGGCCTCTCAGTGATCTTGCTCCTACGACCGAAGGGTTCACTTCTCTGTGACGACACACTCGTATGTTGCTATTTCCAGGGGTTTGTTCTGCTGCTGATCGCTCTCGTAACGTCCGCAGCACTCATCTTCAACAAGCTGTCGGTGGTCTGGCTCCTCAAGCAGGTCCCGACTGCAGGCGCCGCTGGCAGCAGAACGCCCGTTGCACAAAAGACACCGGAAGGATGGTACGCTTTACGGCGCTTCAGCTCTGCAACCAAAGCGTGTGTCATGACGGCACAGTCTCGGCGATCCACGGCCTTTTCTCTCGGCTTTGAAGTTTTAGTCGACCCACTGTGAGGAAATGGCCAGGCATGCCGAACCAGGAGACACTGGTGTTTGGTTACTCCAGGTTCCAGTCCAAAATGGCCAGACACCCTTGTCGGTAAAACCCTATATCTCGTCATTTCATTCCATGGGCCGTTCTCCTCTTTCTAAGAATCCAAGTTGCGCAAGCACCGGAGATTGACCGCTTGTCGTTGGTTGGTGCAGGTACGTAGCTGTGGGGCTGGTCCTCTTCGTGCCTCAACTCGTCGGCTTCTTCAGCGCGCTCTCTTCCGCCAAGTTCGTCAACAAAACGCGCACACAACAATGGCCGCGCTCCTTCTTCAGAACCTTCGCGCTGGTACGTCGAACCTCTGAAGCCTCGGGCAGTTGGGGCCAAATTTTTAATCGTATTTTCACACTTGAACATTTGTTTCCAACACGGATTCGTTCTCAAGTTTTTCTCATTGAAAACCCTGCATGCTGGTGGACAGGAAATTGTCGCATCTGCTCATTGAGGTGTTTACTCATGATGAAAACAACAAACCAGTCCAATTGCTGTTCGCACGCAGGGTCTGCTGGTGAGTGTGGCGGAGGCGGGGAGCCTGGTGGTCTTCGCGGTCGAGGTGGCGCCCTGGCTGCCCGCTCCCGTCCTCCTGCCGCTACTCAGCGCTGTCTTCTCCAGCGCTCTCCCTCTCCACATCTGGTCCAGAAGAAAGGTGAGCAATTCGCTTTTCGTTTGTTGATGATTCAGCCGAAGCATAGTGGCTGAAAGCAGCAGCATTCGTGTGTGCATTTGTCCACCCCCCCACCCCCTGCTCAGCCAATCCCCTCCTTGCTCGACCAACCCCTCGCGCGACCACAATATTTAACCTGGCGTGGAACTTCTTGTCTCTGAAGCCAAGCTCTGGTTCTCTGGCTGTTGAACAGCTGAACGAATCCAACAGTCGCAGTTCTTACGAGTCTTTCGGACGCTTTGACTGGCTCCACTTTGGCTTTCCGCTGGTGTGCAACGCTCAGACTGTCGCAAAGTTATTGTGGTGCAGCGGAAAATTCGACGTGGATGAGCCACTACCAAGGTCCCGAGTGTTGCCTGTGGCGACAGCGCGTCCTCAGACTCATGTTAGCACACCGAAAAGGACCTGTCTTTGAGAGGCCTGATTCACATGGGTGTGGTTGCGACCATGAATGTTGTTTGAAGCAAGAGGCACGCATCAGTGACGGCCCATAAGTCAAAATGTTCTGCCTATCTGTAGAACACTGTTGAGGTTCCCTGGTCGCGTAAAATGAATTCTATCGAAGACACGCCTGAATCAATACCAAGATCAAAGTGAATTGATCCTTTGGGAGTTTGAGCAAATTCTGCGGGTTTTCGTAGATCTTTTTCGCAGGATTTAGGATTTTCACGAAAGTTTACCTGTGTCCAAAATGCAACATGAAAAGTACTTTCCAAGACAATGAGTGTGACACAAGTATAGAATTCATGTTTTGTGCAACATGTTAGAAAATAGATGGAAGAAATTTGTAAGATATTAAGGCAACAATAACTTCTTGACCCAGGGTGTTTTTCACAGGAAACATCCTTGGGTTACGAAAGATTCAAAAATTAAAAATAGACGTCTGCGTGCGTGAGGAGATACGTGGAAACTTCACGCGAAACATAAAGTTCCCATTCTTCGCAGAGAGAAATTGGACTTGAACCTCGTTCGGTGCCCATGATCATTGAAGATCTGAAACAGGATCCAAAACTTTTCACGCATCATGCAGGGCTGCACACCATTTCGATTTCCCTTGCACGCGAGAGCGGACACTTTTCTTGCGTCTCTTCAGCAAAGCGTGATCAGCAATTGAGAAAATATTCGGTATTTCTCACGGAAAAACGTTTTGACCAGGAAATACTCAAAGGAACAAATGCCAACAGAGCTCTACTCCTTTCAGAGACGTCAGCCAGTCAAGGCTTTCCAGAAACTTTCGGTGCTTCCCCAGTGCACAATGGGTCTATTCCAGAGACTCGTGACTTGTTCCCGGTTTTTACAGCCGCTCTCTGCCAAGGCGGAAGGTTCTTATGTTGTCACCATTGTGTCCTTTTCTCTGTAGACACCATCACGGACCATCTCACTCGGGGTGGGGGTGGGGGCACAGGTACTGCGAGTAACTCAGTGGTCAGATCTGTGGTGTCAGGACAATGTCACCCTCCAGTGAGTTGGTCTCAGGATCTTCTCAAGACCATGCATGCAACTCAGGTGTGAGATGGTTTCGAGGCAAAATCAGGGTGGGCCACTGGCTGAGTACTCGCAAGAGTGGCTGTTCAAAGCTCTATTTTCCATTTGTTCACTTGGGGACTTGTCACTTGATCGTCAATCTGATCAGCTGCTTCAGAATTTGGTCGACAGGGCTGAATCCAGGACAATGTGTGAATCTTGTTTGTCCCTGACTCTCGGTTGTTTTTTTTTTGTTGTTGTATTTTTTGGGGGAGCAAAGTATTTCCGCCCGAGCTCGCAAACTTGAGGTGTGAAAAAATGGTTTTCTCATGTTTTCAGCCAAAGAGTCCACGGCGACACGATGGTGGATCCGATGCTTATGAGAACAGCAGAGGTGAGGCCAATCGATTTCATGTACACAGTGCTGCGTGGAGTCTACATTCAGTGCGACTATTTCCTGACGACGCTGTTGTTGCAAGGGGCAAACGTTACGCTCCAGTTCACCCCAGTAAAGACACCCATGATCAAATTCTTTTCAAGTTACTGAAAATAGATTTTACTTCAGCTCAGTCGTGATAATCACACATCCAGGATTTTAATCTTTTTGCACGACGTGGGGTGGACAAAAAAGGGCCCCCTGGGGCAGGGGAAACGAGTACGAATGGGACTTCGTGCGTGTCTTTCGTGTTGCCACGACTCCTGCGTGAGAGTCATGATTTTTCACAAATGCTTCGTGCGGCAACCCTCGTGCACCTGTTGCCTGTTTCCGGCGCATTGTTCACCGCATTGTTCCCTTAACACAGAGACGCCGCTGTGGAAGTGGATTCTGCAGCTGCTGCTGGGATCCAGCGGAATCTGGGCCCTGGTCGTCATCACCATCATTGCAGCTTTAGCATTCAGCCCTCGTCTACCTCCCTTCCAGGTGACTGCAACTATCTCACACCTCCCAACTGTGATTTCTTAAATTACCTCACTTTGTGTTTGTCTGAAAACGAAAACCTTGAAAAGCCGGCAAACAGAAAAAAACCCAGCTTGTCAAGCATGAGCAACTGGGTTTCTCAACAACTCTTGTTTCAGGCGGTGATGCTGCCCGTCACCGTGTTCATCTTGGCCGTGTGCTGGCACCCGAAAGTACAAACGAGCATCGTCCGGTCCCAGGACGGCAGTTACTGCGCCAGATGGAGAGCCTTGACATTCTACACTCTCCTCAAGAACTTGGTCCTCCTCGCAGGGTTGTGTGCAATCATGATAGTCAGACTACAAAGCCACGGGTTCCTGGATGGTGCCTTCTGGGCTGCTGTGGGAAGAGGATTCAGTGCTTGCAGTGAATCTGAGTTATTGATTCCAATACTGACAAACGTATTGACAGGTGTGGTGGCGCATTTGTTGTTCTTCGTGTCCGCCCACTTGTGTGTCACGGGTCAGGGGGTTGTGATTCCTTCTGTGGTGTCTACACTCGTGGCCGTGGCCGTTGTGATATCTTCCTGTGTCAGAGAACAATTGTATTTAACCAGTGAACAGTGCGGCGTAAATGAGGCGTCTGTTTGGATTGCAGTCGCTCTGGCGTACATCATTTGGGTGTCTCCTTACTTTCTCAAGGGACTCAAATTCAGTCGAAGCAGTGATATTATTTTGAAACCGTACTCCGAGCTTTTCATCAATCCAACATGGGATGGACTTTTCTTGGATCAGCACAACACCTTGAACTGTACCCCCCACGGATTCACAGACACCAAGTTCATATTTGAGGTGGTGCAGAGAAAAATTATCCCCAAAGTGTTTGTGTGCACCACGATGTACAAGGAGGAGCGTTGGGAGATGGTACGAGTTCTCAAGAGTTTCCGAAGGCTCATCGACTCAGACTATCTCTGCAAACGCATTGACTTGGAATGCCACATTTACTTGGACCAAGGTGCCAAGGACCGCCACTACTCTGAGTTCAGCACACAACTCGTGTCTCTGCTCGAGAAAAATCTGGTCATGTCGCTGTCGGATGTGGACCGCTACGAAACAGCGTACGGCATTCAGATGCGCTGGAGCCTGAGAAGCGCCGTGGGCAAAGACGTCCCCTGCTTCATACACATGAAAGACCCCAAGAAAATCAAATCCAAAAAGCGGTGGAGCCAGGCTATGTACCTGCACTACGTGTTGGATTACAAAGTGCCGCCGGTGGTGGCTCCTCCCTTCAAAGCAGCGGTGGAAAAATCGAAGCGGAAAAAACGCGTGATGCACATGCCGGGCCTGAGTACGGTGCGCAGTGTGGACCGGATCAATGAAGTCGACAGCCACTGGGAGGGCCTCTCCGACCCCGTCGACTGGAACGACGTCCCCCTGGTGGAGGACCCAGAGACGCAGGATTCCGTGAGTGTGGACCCAAGCGTCTGCGACAGCGCGCGAATCCAGCAACTGGAGAGTGTCTACCGAGAAGTCACCGAAGGAGGGTACGCAAACACCAAAGCAAATCTACCTCAACTTGGAGAACAACAACAACAACAAAATAGCCAGAGCTATGCATGATGTTGACATTCACTTGCCTTGGCCTGAAAAGGCTTGCCTCTTCTCTGGACAAGCAGTGTATGATGTGTTCTTTTTGTGTATGCAGGGTTCACGGGAGTCCTCCGCCCAGCTACAGCAGCCGCGGCCGCGGACTGGACGCCGAGAGCGGCACGGGCAGCGACAGCGTGGCCGACAGCCTCGACTCGGCCGGAGGCTTCTACCGCTGCGCCTTCCACTTCAACCCGGCGGCGCCCGGCTACCTGAGCGCCGGGGACCGCTACCGCGCCGCGCGCTCCATCAGCGCCGGTTCCACCGCCTCCGACACCGCCGACCAGAAGCCGGACGACATCAACTTGGACGACCACACCTACATCCTGGCGACAGACGCGGACATGGACTTCGGCCCTGATGCAGTGCAGGGGCTGGTCGACGTGTGCGAGGCCGACTACCGACTCGGAGGCGCTTGCGGACGCACCTACCCCATCGGGCGCAAACGCGAAGGACCCATCCTCTGGTTTCAGCAGTTTGAGTACGCCAGAGGTGAGAGGATTTTTCACCTCCTCAGCAAAAAAGGCATTAGCCGGAGTTTGTATCTGTAGCCACACGATTGGTGATGACGGAACACATGATGCGTGCAGCGCAGTTCAACTGATGGCTCTGAAACGAGTCTGTCTCAAGGAAGTACCTAATTCTGACTTCATTGCAGCGTTCTGGTTGGACAAGACGTTCCAGAGCGTCGCGGGGTCCGTCATGTGCTGCCCGGGCTGCTTCAGCATCTACCGCGGCAGCGCCGTCAGGAACGTCGTCGAGGACTACGTGGACCAGACGAAAAGCGCCTTCGAGACCTTCGTGCGGGACACAGGTGACCGAGAAAAGCAACCAGTCTGGCACATCGCTCGTGAAAAGTTCAGACTCCCGAACATTAATCAAACGTGTTGAAAACTTCTGGTGACTGTTTCCACCTGCCAGCACGAATTCTAAACGCGGCATTTGGCGAATTTTGACAGGTGAAGACCGCTGGATGAACACACTGATGATGTTGCTGGGGTGGAAGATGGAGTACAACCCCCTCGCTGTCAACTCCACCATTTGTCCACAGACCTGGGATGTGAGTTTCAGAAAACTCTGTTCACTCTCTGGCTCTTGTAAACCGATACCAACCTACGCGTGCGCTTCTGAACACAATGAGGCTGCGTGAGTTTTGCCCACGAAATTTTCTTGAGTGTACTCAAGAGGAACCAAAGTGTTTCTTGTGGGTGCAGAAATTGACGATCATTCAAACCGCACACAGACACACACACACACACTCTCTCTCTCTCTCTCTCTCTCTCTCTCTCTCTCTCTGCACGCAGGTCTTTCTCCTTCTCTCGCTCTCTCTCTCTCTCTCTCTCTCTCTCTCTCTCTCTTCTCTCTCTGTCCCGCACACTCTATCATGCGCAGGCATCAAGACTTCTCTTTGCGCTGCAGGAGCTGATGAAGCAGCGGCGGCGCTGGATGCTCGCCGACATGTCGCACAACCTCATGGTGTTCCGATACATGGGCGCGCTGCTTCGGAACAACGACTGTTTCAACCTGTCCTTCTTCAGCTACCTGATGCTCATCATGCTCGTCACCATCCTCACGCCGTCCTCCACCCTCATCATCCTCGCAGGTGAGGCTCAGAACCTCGGGATTGTGTCGCCTGTGGTGCACCCCGTGCGTGTCACCGGGTGATTCTTGGTACCTGAGCAGCCGGCACCGATTGGTTTGGAAACAAAAATGATACCCCCTGTTTTCGTTGCCACAACTTGCAGTCACCTGGTGGTGTGCTCTGACATCGTTTCCTTGAGAAACTAGTTGATGCGTTTCTCACTCAGGTGGCTTGAATATCGTGTTTGGGGTTCGTTTCGACGTCTTGGCGGGCGTGGTGGGCCTCATCATTATCGGCTACACGTGCATCTGCCTGTACGGCAACCAACGCGTCACGATTCGCACCATCATCTTCCTGCTCGTGACGCTCAGCATCGCCATCGTCTTCCTCGCCGTCGGAATCGCCATTCTCACCGTCGACCTCGTCAAAGACATCATCAGCGAAGGTTCTTGATTCTCTCTTGTCGTCATGCGGATCTTCAGTCTGTCAGTCTGAATCGCATCTGTGTGGACTTGTGTGAACAAGGGATGAACTTCAGATTTTGATCCACATTCCTTCTGCGCTGGTTTCAGACAAAGAGGTGCTGAACTTCTCGACGTACTACGTGTTGGGGATCGTGTTCGTGATGCTGTCCGTGCTCGTGTCCGTCATGTTCCACCCGAGCGAGGTCCTGCTGCTCATCCACTCGCTCACCTTCGCTGCCATGAGCCCCACCACCCAGATGAACATGATCTACTCCTTGAGCAACATTCTCGACGCCTCCTGGGGAACCAGGGAAAACGTGAGAGCGCAAAACGATGCATTCTGTGTTGTCTTCGTCTCGTACGTGTGCGTAGTTCTACCGTGGAGTCTGCATCCGTCGAGCATTTCGTCAACCAACTTTGACATAGAAGTGAATCCGCGCACGCTTGGTTTTCAAAAGTGACCCCGTTGCGCTGAATGTTGCAGAACAAGTCGAAGGAGCCTCCTGTAATGTGCGTCGGGAAGAGAGGACCAACGTTCCACGCGACGCTCAGCAAGGCCACCGGCCAAGGTGCGGTCTACGATACTTCTTTTCCTCTTGTGCTTGCTTCTGTTCGAAGCAGATTCTGTTGTTTTTTTTCACAAGAATCAGACAGCTGAATCTCCACCATGTTTCTGTGTCAAGTGTTGACTTCATGCGGGTTGCACGTGCACAAACAGCACTGAAACTCAAACTGCTGGGTTGTAGGTGGACTCCCGTCCTTCCCTCCTGCTCCGGCGGGACACGACGATGAGGACCCCATCCACCCCATCGACTGCTCCATGAACCACGTGCTGCCCATGAAGAAGGGCGGCGCCGAGCAGACGGAAGAGGGCGCCTTCTGGGAGTACATGAGCAGGGACTGCTTCGGCCCCGACGTGCAGCCGGGCATCGCGGGGGAGAAGCTGGGCAAGCAGCTCCGGATGGGCAGAATCCTCTGCATGTCCCTGTATATGGGCACCAACATCCTGTGGCTCATCATCCTCTGCTCCTTCTACTATTACACTCAGGATGACTTTGAGCAGCTCAACAAGTACGGCATTGCGATTGACGCGTTCCTCGGGATGGTGCTGTTGTTCCTGACAAGCGGCATGGTCATTCACAAGACGCGTTGCACGTTCCGCACCTACATCTCGCCGCATTTTGTTCGTCAGCAGGAGCGGCCCATCTGGATCCACCCGCGGACCTGGTAGTCTGAAGCTTCCGGCGTTTTTCCTTTGTCACAGTTTCCTCAGAACATGGTACGGGGCTGAGTTCGTGTTGGGAAGTTGATGAACAAGGTTCAAACAAGATGATTTGCCTGCTATCATTGCCATGCAATGGACTTCAGGGTCGTTCCAGAAACTGAGCAGGAGATGTTGTTTGAGTGCGTTGATTCAGTCGGGATCCTCCAAATGCGAGGTTTTTGTGCCGCTTTGTTGGGTGACTGGATGGAACGGAAGGCCAAGTATAACTTACCGTATCCACCCAATCAGGGCGCACCTTTTTGTCCTTCCAAAGTTGAGCACCAAAAGTAGGGGTGCGTCTTGTATACTATTGTTTCAATGGGACCAATGGGACCTGATACCAGAAAATCAAGACAAAAGTTGGGGTGAATCTCAAAAAACACGGGTGAATACGATACCCATGTACCTACAGTGCGCTGGTTGCACTTTGTACTTGCTGGATCCAGCGTTTGTTTACAGGCATGCAGACACCTGAGTTCATGCTCTGTCAGGATGCCAACCTTCCCGCTTTCTGACTTCAAATCAAACTAAAGGAAGTGGAGTTGTCTCCGAAGAACCACATCCATTGCAAGAAATGGTGTGACCGATTTCACTCATTTACTACTTTCCCTCGAATCTCGCGAAGCAGTTTTCAAACCCGGTGTTTCACGAGACTTTGTGATGTGCCCCATGTTCACACGTTAGATCTACAACAGAAAAACTCAAGATCATACACGCTCACACACACACGCACGCAGAGGCAAACACACACACACACACACCGCACACGCGCACACACGACGTGACTTGATTCGTGAACTCGAATGGGTAATTTTCCGGTTCATCCGATGCTGCAAGCAAATCTGTGATCCATGTAAAGACATTTATGTCGTAACAAAACACTGTAAATACACATCAAAGTCACCAAAACTAGCAAATAGATCACGTGAATCTAAACGCCAGCAGTGTTGTTTTTCATAGCGTTGTCAAAATGCCGTATCTTTGAATTGCTGTGTCACAAAAATGTATTCATTTTGAATCTTAATTTGTGTGCAACTTTAAGCTTGGCACATGAACACGTTTTCGCTCTCGAATTGCCATCAAGAATACGACGGACCCAATTTCACATGAGGTGGATGCCAAGTAGAATTTTGTTTTGTTCACCGTGAGGTCGTTGGAGTTCGCGGTGGGAAAATCTCATTTTCGCATTTCGTACCGACGCGAAGTTGTGTGAACACACATTTTGACATCTTGACAAAAAACTAACCGTTTCATCGTCAGTTAGAAAAACGCAATTATGGTGCCCGCGCGAAAAAGCTCAAATGAAATGAAGACAACTCAAGCGCGGCTGAGATGAAGCAATCGAAACAGGAAGCGAACAGAGACAAATCGCATGGATTGTTGACCTCGGACTTCGAACATAAACGGAGCCCGTCAATTCCTCAGGCTACACCAACACCCGACTTGGATGTTCCGTTCCTTTTCGCGTTCTTGCCTCGTTGCAAACACGAGTCCAGGAAAAACGCCTTCTGATTGCATATTTCGCCGATCGTACTCGTACGTGGTTCGTCCACGAATTTCCCATGTTCTCAGAATACAAACTCAATTGTCAGATTCACTACACCCAACCACACTCAATTCCTGGTGGGGCCAGATTCGGCACATCAACTGGTGGGGCCAGACTCACCACACTCACTTCCTGGTGGGGTTTTTTTCACCACACCAACTGTTTTGTTGTCTTGAACAAAAACAAAGAAGAGTTAAGGTCGAGAATCCTCAGACCCCAAGCCCAATGCCATTTGGTGTGGAGGCAGATTTGAGCAAAGATAGTCACAATCTGGGCTGTTCCTGAAACGTCGCGTTCCTTGTGAAAACTCAGTCTGCCCCTTCAAACTTGCTTCCTTTACTTGTCGTTTTTTTGCCAGTGTCTGTTTGGTCATCGCTAAACCACAAGTTTGAGTGCCGCACTCTGCCTGATTCTGTCCAAAAGAATTCCACATTGATCAACGTCTGTTGAATGAACAAGTTTTTTTTTACTCCCCCGCAAAAAACCATTGTGCGACTGATGAGGCTATGACTGTGACGGATGGTGCCGCGCTTGTCGTTCTGCGACGCACTTCTGATGTTTTTCTCAGTGGAATCAATCATTTGCTTTGGCGCATCGTGAGGGAGACCAGCATGTCATAAAAATGATGAACTGCTTTATTTCTTGCGGCTCAAGGCAAGCATTGATCAGAAAAGAACAGATCTGTGACCGATATCGACGCGGAGCAAGCAAATTTTCCCGAAATGGGCACCCGAGACCGCCAAACCTGGCTCGGGACGATTTGCTCTGACTGGAAGAGAGAAGGCCAGGACATTGTTTCCAGCCGTCCTGCTTCTCAGTGAAGATTTTCGGAGTCTGTCTGGTTTTGAAAGGGGACACTTGGTTTGTTGTGAGCCGATGACCTGCAGTATACGAGGCACTATCCAACCAAAGTGAGAATTTTCATGGTCACCAAAGAAGCCAATTGGCCTGTCTGCACTGAGAAGGTGAATGAAATCAACTGTCTCAAATCAACCACCCA
>JAAUXT010130757.1_pt1 | contig 12173 bp, 14 predicted proteins | sample 7278171 | NCBI WGS metagenome assembly JAAUXT01 (sample SAMN14350112, study PRJNA611818) | marine sediment metagenome | isolation source: surface marine sediment (1.8m) | place: French Polynesia: Moorea | collected 2018-08
GACATCCGTTGCTTACAAAGGACTAATGCCTACTGCAGGCGCATCTTTGCTTCCTTTGACACAGATCCCAGCACCCGCCGACAATTCACCAGGAAAGACGGTATTCTCGATCGTCTGTTGCAGGTCTCTGGTGTCACTACTCTTGCTCTTGTTGTCCCACAATCCCTGGCATTAACTCTCATGCGCAGCGTCCACCTTGAGTTTCAGCACCCCGGAGCGGCTCGCACGTACGACGCATTGGCCACCCGGGTCTACTGGCAGGACATGTGGACATCAGTTCGTAAGTATGTGTGTGGGTGCAATGTTTGTCAACTTTGCTCCTTGAAACAACACACGTTCCCATCCAAACACGATCGTCCACCCAATGCGCCGTGGACCAGGATTGCCATTGACTGTGTAGGGTTCACACGTGACAGCTCCCAAGGTCACGTTGGCATCATGACAGGTATCTGCTTAGCCACTCAGTACCCTTGGGCTGAACCGATACGCACCAAAAGCACTGCATGCATCCAAGCTGCCATTATGAAAATTCTCACCACAGCACCGAATGTGCGAGAAATTGTGTCAGACAACGGACCCGAATTTGGTAAGACCTATTTTGACACATTCCTGAAGCAGCTCAACATTCATCATCAACGAATCGCTCCACGCCACCCTGAATCCAACGGGGTCCTGGAACGATTCCATTGCTACCTAAACTCGGTGGTGCAGAATGCCGCCCTCATCAACCCGACAGCTTGCTGGTTGCCTGCAGTGACAGGAGCTTTACGTGCCTACCGCATGTTGCCCCACACATCTTCGGGAGAGTCACCACACTTTCTAGTCACTGGCCAAGATCCCTCTTATGCCATTGACACCCTCCTACCCACACTAACACGTGACTTTAGAAACCCTAAGCGTGGTCTTTTAGATGTAGCGCAAATGCAACTAGCCTTTGGTATCGCATGACACAACACAATCCTGGCACGCCTGCGCAATGCAGTGCCCAATGGCAGCTCAACCGTCACTCAAAGTTGGTGACTTGGTGCATGTTATGCATCGCAACTGTGCCAAACATGAGCCACTCTGGAACCCTGGGTTTTGTATAACTCGCAAGATATCTGATACTTGTTTTAAGGTGTTCCACTCAGGTACCAGGACCCGACTCGTACGCAACGTGCGTAGTTTTGTCCTTGAAAGTAACTCAAGTTGGTTGCTCCCCCCGAAAAAAACCAAAGAAATCAGTGAAGTTGCTTCACTTGGTAAACGAGATGACCAGGAGGTCACATGTTGCGCAAGCCATAGATGAAGAAATCTGTAGAAGAGCCATAAAACAAAATGGCAGCCCTATATACATATAATCTGATATCCGTAGTAGAGCTGTAGAGATACAAAACAAAATAGCAGCCCCCAGACCTGTAAAATGGCAGCCCCCACTACTCTCAAGAGCCCAAATAAGATGTTGCCTCCTCGGCTGCCAGCACACAAATGATACTAATGGTGTTTCCCAGGCCCAAAGGCCCTGAACCTAGCATAAACACTCACTAGGGGGTCCTGTTGGCTGAAAATTTTTGAAATTTTTTTAAGGTCAGATCCGGACCTCCCAGCGAATTTTCCAATAGGGGGGGGCCCATCAGCTGAAAATTTTTAAGTTCAAAAACCCTAACAAAATCAAAAATTTTTTGAGGTCAGATCTGGACCTCCCAGCAAATTTCCCAACAGGAGGGGGGGGGGGGTCACTCAGCATCACACGACACAGACAGACACATACTGACAATACTAGTCGCGCTTTTCGTGACTAAAAAACTCAGTTCAGATTTGATTTCGGCCAGGTATTCTTTTTCAGAAACTGAGTCAACCTCAACTGCTTTCATTTGCCATTGGAGCAGCTGAGGGGATGGACTACCTCTCACAACAACGTATTGTCCACAGAGATTTGGCAGCGAGGAATTGCTTGTTTGTGCTTTCAGTCTTGATTTTGTTTTGACCTGTCATTTCTGTTTTGCTATGGATTGTTTTTGTGTCTTCTGATGTTGCCGTTGCTTTTGCATTTGATTTTGCTTGTGTGACTGACTTTCCTGAATCTGGCAAAAAAAAAAAGAAAGGGAATAAAAAACCCACATGTATGTTTGCCCAAAACATGCATGAAACAAAACATTCCTGAGTGCAAACATTTCACTAACAGAAAGTGTTGAAAGGCCCCAAGAATGGCAGGCACAAATTTATCAAATGAAATCAGGTGATTGCAAGAGATTTTAACAGTGCTCACAAATCAGTGTGAAACCCTTTTGTTAGAAACTTGCGAGAAAGTCCTGCCTTTTGACAAACACTCTCGCTTGCCCTGAACAAATTCTGAAAAAAAAGTGCTGAGCATTTTACCTCATGTGTTTGTCTCCAGCGAGCAAATAGCCCGTGTTCTGTGGAAATCTGTGATTTATCAAAGTGAACAGTGTCGAAGAGTTGGTGTGAGCAATTCACAGGCATAAATTATCTTTTGCTCAGGTTGGATGGAAGCCTGCAGGTCAAGATAGCTGACTTTGGCATCAGCAGAGTTGTTGAAGAGAAGGAGTATTATGCAGCATCAGATGGTATGATGGAGCTGCCAATAAGATGGATGAGCCCAGAGTCTATACTGAAGGGTAATTTTTCAACAAAGAGTGATGTGGTGAGTGTGATAAATTTTCAGCCATTTTGTTTTCACCTGCCTCTGCTCAAACATTTCACAAGTCATTCTTTCTTGTTTTGTGTGAAGTATTCTTATGGAGTGCTGCTGTGGGAAATTTTCACCGAAGGAGAACATCCATTCAAGGCAAAATCAAATCTTGAAATTCTGGAAACAAAAAGCAGGGACGCATCTCGAGAGACCGGCTAGAGCAACAGACTTCATGTAATGAACAAAGAAATGAAAATCTACAATTTTGTCTTGAAAGTTCTGTCTCAGCTGTACAGTGAAGCAATGTTCATTGCGTTGCAGGTTCAGTATCATGTTAAAGTGTTGGAAATTTAATCCTGAAGAAAGGCCCAAATTTGCTGAATTGAAACGTCAGTTACCAAATGCTCCAGGTGAAGTTCTGGGACTCTTTCTGAAAATGAGATATTTGCCAAACCAACCGCCCCCCCCCAAATGCCAGTCTGGAAGGATTCTTCACAAAAATGTGTTTCTTTTCAGATGCTGATGTGGGTTACTTGAAGTTACAACAATGCTCTCCAGATGTTCTGTGAAATCAACATTCTGTGATGCAAAAGAGACCAAACTCAAGCGCAAGACGTAAACTGATGGTCTCCTGAAGTCAAGAATCTGTCAGCAATATTTTTTGGTCATCTCTGTTTGCTTCCTCACTGGCTTTCTTACAAAAGCTCGAGGAGCAAAAGTTGCCCTGCTGTGTTTTCCTGACGCAGGACAGCAATTAATGCTCCTGCACCTGCACTGTCTCTGATGTGTTGTTTTGTCACAGAAAAACAGATTGGAGAACAAAATATGTTGTGCCAATCAAGGGTTCCGTTGACTCAATCCAAGGCAAAGGCGATGACTTTTGGTGAAGTGGTTGGCTTTTGCCAAGAAGGTCTCCCCTGAAGTGAGGCCCTCGAGGACCAGTCACAAAACAACAGGCCTTCCCCAGCATCATCCAGGGTGATTTTGTTCAACATTCCATCGTCTCTATCTCAAGCGTTTGTATGGTCAAACCGCGGAACAAGTCAAATTTTTCTGTTTGCCCTCCCCCCGGGGGGGGGGGTGGATTTGCGCCCTTGCGTCCCTGGACCCACCAGATGGCTGAACTGCGGTACTCACGAAGCAGGAGGACGCCTCCTTGTCCGGACACTCGAACACGTTCATCTCGCCCTCGCCGTGCTTGCAGACGGGCGTGTAGCTGGGCGAGCCCTTGGAGAGCCACGTGACGCCCATCACTTCCGGCAGCACGTCCGGCCCCGCCCGGTACTCACACTGGTTACACAGCAGAGCGGAGCCAAGACCTGCAACACGTACATGTATTGGAGTTGCACGGCTGAACCTTCATTCAGAACGTTGCAGAGAAGCGAGTGAGGAGTACGGTGCACACTGGAGCTTGTGGGTTCCCCTTGATATGCGACTCTGTGTGGCTTGCGTCGATGGCTTGCTTTGATCAACTCCAGTAGTTCTCACAATGGACTCTTGGATGGAATCAGCAAAGGGAAAAGAAATCCTTGGTTCTTGCGATTCTGAACGCTTGAACGGTTGATACTGAAAAAGCGCCCCTGACTGCAAACTTCCTGGGTGAACCAAATTTTGGGGCCCAGGCCCGCGGACCTGAGCGCAAGCCTCGGCGGTACCAGAGAGTTCGTGCTGCAACGTGTTTTTCAAACTGCACGCCACACGCCGCGACGTATTTCGGGGTGGGACGTGCGACGTGTGGCGCGAAGTTTGAATTTTGCGCCGAACATGAAGTCCCTATTGTCTGGTCCCAAAAGAAGACTTCCAAACATCTCAATGGATCCAAGATACCGCTGTTGGCCCACCCTGTTCATGTTTGAAAACCCAAGTTCTTGAAACTTTGCAGCGGTTCCTTTGGCCCCAACACCTGGGTGTCTCCCCGGACCAAACCATTGATGTGTTCCTGGAAGTACGTACTCACCAAAACCCAAGCAGAACGAGAACAACGTCAGAAATTTATCCATTTTTGACGAACGTTATTCCAAAAGAGGATCGAGTCAGGGTGCGAGTCGAGATGTGCTTCCTGTGTGAGTGAGTGAGTGAGTCAGGTGCGGGACCGTGTTGGGCACCAACCCCAGCCCGGCTCGAGTGTTTGCTCACCCACACGCTGCTCAGGGTCCTCAAACGACAAGCGAAACGCCAGCTAGACTCTACATGCGAGGCGCAGGCTGTGTGTGATTTATGCTGTGAATCCAGGCTCACGAACCTCACCAATTTGCGGCAGCAAGCCGATAATTTTTCCAATCTGAGGGGGTGTTAGTGGGGGACTCCCTGCCCTGGATCCGCCTCATTGTTGTTTTTCTCGATGCATCGCGAAAGAGCGGAGGGACCTCGTGCCGAACAGTTGACAACGTACTCGTGCCTCTTGACAACCTCTGCCAAAGCTTCAGGCTCTCAATGAACCCACGAGAAGAAAATAACAAATCAGTTGGACGGTTAGCTCGTGCCAGAAACTGTTCAAGAAGATCCAGGGTACTTGGAGCGTCATACATGCTGAGTAATTCCACGTTGGGGTGTGCTCACTCTTGCCCTTCCCCCCGACGTCAATCCTGGAAAAAGAAACCAAGGACAAATCAAGATCACAACCAATCATAAAGCTGGTCACAGAAGTGCGTGTTGTCCAATGAGAGAGCTTGATCGAATCGAATCAAACACTTGGATGACATGGACTTCTGGAAACAGACTCCTGTGGATCTGTTGACAAGGTGCATTTCGTCAACTTTGCCCAATCCCCAACTCTTCATGGCAGTCACGCGTGCGCCTCCAACGGATCCGTGATGGAGGGCACGGGGTGCTCTGTCCTTGTCTTGGGAGGGGGCAGAATGGTCAAGTGTAATTTGGAGCATTGACCCAGAATAATCCACCTGGTGGGAAAACAATCGAAGGTGGAGGTGACAAATACTGTATATTCTTGGGGCACGGTGGTCTGTGTCTCATGTTGGCTCTGTCTCCTGACTCCGCCGGAGAGAACCCCATCTCGGGTTCCCCAAGTACCCAACGCTCGTTGTTTGCTCTTCGTGTTTGTTTGTCCACGTTGCACTGATGGCAAGCTCACCTTTCCTTTATCGTGCCAGAAATACCCAAAACAGACTAAAAAATTCAGACCTCAAGATTTCCGAGTTGCCCCTGGAGCACTTGTGTGTGCCATGGGTGGAAAAGGTAGGGGCGGGTAAAGGGGCTGCGAAAAACAGGCAACCAGCCCCCCCCCCCCAAATCGGACAAAAAACATCTCAAAATTACGCTCAGTGTGAACGGTCAAGGGGAGGGTACCGCCCGTTGACCGGTCACATTTGACGTCCGCAAGGCGTTGACGCTTGAGTCCAAAACAGCAAAAGCCCATCCAAGCCTCAAGAAAAAATAACTTTACCCCATTTTTTACTTGTCCATACGCATTGGAATCAAGCCCTTTGTGCTCCTAACCCGCGCGACCAATTGCGAATCCCCGCCCACCATGTGTCAGACTGATTTGCAGTGTGCAGCCTTACCTTACGTTGATTCTTTTCGCGTCTCTTTGCAGGCGCGATGACGTCATGAGCTGCGTCCCGACGGAGGCCCCGGCGTTCCTCCCGTTCCCGGAGCGCTCTCAGCTCAGCCACGAGCACCACCTCGGTGAGCAGCGCACTGGACAGCTGACCCAATTCTGGTTGGCGGGTCCAAGACAATTTGCTTTGGCGCGCGGCAGCTGAGCGCTTTGCTGGCTCCCATTTCAACAGGGGGTCTTGTTCTTTGACAGGGGAGGGATGTCAAGCAGGGGTCCACACCTGTTTCGCCTTTTTGTGTTCAAAGCCAACCTGACCTCATCAGCGAAGCTGTGAGTGAATCCAATTCCGAGCTGGACCCACCGATCTCGCTTTTTGAGGGGCTGAAAGGCCTGGGCATTCACTCCACCTCCCTTACCCAAGTCACCCTGGATGTTGCTTTTTGGCAGAACTGACTAAAACAATCAGAACGAAGCCTTGGTTGTTTTCAGCTCCGATTGGAGCGACATCCGAGGAGCCGAAGCTGAAGTCCTCCTCCGCACTGATGGGCAGGCTCCGACTCAAGTAGAGTTGTGCAGACCTGGCTTCTGCTTCCAACTTCTGTTGAAAGTTTCCCGTTTGTTCACGTTCTTCCTGGAGAACAAGACCAGCAGTGCGGACGCGTTGAGGTTCATCGCTCAGACAGTCAAAGTAAATTATCTGCTGCGTGTGGGAATATGACTCCTTGTGAAAGAAAGACCAATTCTTAGGCTCAGCGGAATGACAATGCAGATCGAACCGCCGCCGTGCGTGAGACAGGGGAAGAACGATCACAGGGACGGACCCTGCAGTGCCTTGGTCAAGGGACCTCCCCAAATTTCAACCAGAGGTGAAGAAAACACATTCCAAGTCCACACGCGGCCCATAACAAGGGGGAGGGGAATTATTGAGGTAGCTGGGGTCAGGGGGCTGGGGCTGCTGCGCCCCCTGGATCGGTCCCTCCCACCCGTGACCTCGCGCTGGTGGACCAGGCTTGAAATAGAGATCTGCACCTGTCTCGCTTTTGCAGGGTGTCGGAGTACCAGGACGCAATGGACGCGATGACGTCACGCAGGGATCGGATCCGCTTCATCCGGGGCATGGCGTCGCCTCCGCTGCTCGACCACGCCCCCACCGACGTGCGTTCCTCAAGTTTGGTCAACACTGTGGTGTCCGAAGTATCTGCATTGAAGCGAAACCATGCTACATCCAGTGCAGTGAACCGGAACCCTCATCAGAATTCATTGGGGACCCAGGGCATGGTGAACAAAGAAATGGCCCTTGTTTTGAAAACCTCGCCTGCAAAAGTGCCTGCAATGCAACATCGGGGTCATACGTGAGAAATGATGGTTGTCTCGCGGGGCGGCCGCCCCCTCCGTTTGATGTGCCCCTGTCATCACACGACCTGCAGCTCCACTGATTCATGACTTTTTGCTCCAGCATGACATGATGATTCCGACGGAGCTGAAGTTGAAGGAGTACGACGCGTCCTTCATCGCTCTCCATCACGCCGTGAGTTCACTCGCAAACAACAATGCAGATTGAGGTCGAGGAGACTCGCCTCTCTGGTTCATTCAGAATCAGGGGTGAAGCCTGACCCCTTCAGCTACTCCATGATTGAGGTTCGGAAGAGTGCCTCCCACAGCAAAGACAGGATCATGGTTGGGGAGCCTGATCCTCTCTCTCTCCACTAGATCTTGGATTGAGGCTGAGGAAGACTGCCCCCTCCACGGAGTCCAAAAACCTGGTTTGGAGCCTGACCCTTCCAGCAGATTTGGGGTCGGAGTTGGGGAGACAGACCCCACCACCAAATCCAGGATTGCACAGAATACGCAGACACGGACTTTCTCCTGTAGTTCCCTTGTCTGCACCACAGATGCGTCCCGAGTTCCCCGAGTACGAGGTTCCCCCTGACGCCCCTGACGCCGTGGAGCAAGCCGACTCTCTGATGCAGCAACCGTCAAGCCGTGAGTAGAGCCGGCCGGGTGATCAACTCGGGTCCTGGATTATTTACTGTCAAGCGAGAAGCCCAACCATCACAGATTTAACACACACAAACACACATACACGCACACAGACACGCGCACACACACAACAACAACAACAACAACAACAACAACAACAACAACAACAACTTTTTGTTTTGGGTTCGGGGTGAAGAAAGACTCCCGTCTCCCTTGCAACCGACAGACCGACATTGCGAAACCGCTTATTCTTCGTGAAGGTGTGCGGATTTCTTTACAGAGTCAACAAGGAGACGACGTGTTCCTGCGGCTACAGTGGAGCCGCCGTCTCCGAGCACGAGCCCAGTCCCGGGGCCGAGCGAAGGGCCCCCGGGTGAGGACCACGGTGCCCGGGGCGGGACCGCGCCTGCGGACGGCGGCGGGGTGTGGCCCCGGGCGCCGTCCTTCCTGCAGCGCCTGTGGAACGTCGTCGTGTCGCCGTTCCAGTCCCGCTCATCACGCATCACCCCCGTCATCAGCGGTGCGTGAAAACGCTCTCTTCTCCCGCTGCCATTTTGTCCTTATTTTGCACCACCATACTGAACGAGGTCTCAGTGATCGGGTTTCTGAGTGACCTGCCTCGTACAGAGTTACCAGTGTGGTACCCAAAGGTGCACATCTGTGTAACCAATGGGCACACCAAAAGACACAGTGATTCGTGAGGTGCACCCCGGAACCAGTGGGGTGAACTTCAACCCTTCACAACAAGACTTGTCACCAGGGTGGTTGGATCGGGGAATCCCTCGGACTCCACGTCTCAAGTGCAGTTTCCGCGTTTCAGACGTCGTGGTGGGTGACAAGCGCAGCAGAGACGAGGCCGCGCACAACGTCTACTCCGCCGAGCTGAGCGCGCTGTCCCTCGACCCCAGCGCCCCGCCCGAGACGCAGTACCCACAGGAAGCCACAGCAAGCCACGGCGCCCGAAGCAGGCCTGGACCCCAGCGCCCCGCCCGAGACGCAGTACCCGCTGCAAGCCCTGGCGCCCCTACCCACCCAACCGCCGAGGAGCTGGGGCCCACGGAGGAGGGTCTACCAGCAGGGCACTGAGGACCCGACTGGAAGCGGACGGCAGTCACCGACACACAGATACGCGTCGCAAGAGGGAATCAAGCGGTGAGTAGCCAAACACTTCCGTAGTTGCGCTGCAAACCTAGAGGTAACACCTGTTGAAACAACTGCTGCTGCTGTGCGTGGACCCTTCGCGTGTGATCTAAGCCCTGTTCAAAGCCCTGTCTCTACACGCACCGCTCTTGCTCGGCGCACACTCACACGCTGTGTTGGCTCGTGTTCGCAGTCGCTCCCGAGCGGCGCGCGACGACGACGCGACGCCGCTCACCGTGGCCAGCGAGGCCTACGCCATGAAGGACAGGACCAACAACCAGTTCGACTCCATCTGAGTCCAGGCACCGGACACTCAAAACAGCAGTGGACGGTGCAAAAGAACTGCTGCAAACTCCTGGAAGCCGCCTGCACAACGACGAGATAGTTTCACGCGATTTGTTGACAGTTTGGAATCAGAAGATGAAAGTGGACAGAACATGCAGTGTTGTCTGGATAGTCCTGCGTTCTTCAGTCACACCACGTACAAGCTGTGTTCCCTTTTTCTGTAACCTGTGTTTGGTTTGTCTTGTGAAATAAACTGATGTTGGCACGTTTGTTCGTACCCGTGTGGCTGTTGTTTCTCTCACACTTCAATGTCGTGGAAGCGATGCAGGATGGGAAGATTTGGACGACGTTCGGTTTGGGTGTCTTGGCCCCCAACCCAGCCCCACTAATTTTGTAATGTAAACCACATATTTTCAGTTTGGAAGTTTGAAGTTGACCGCCGTCGCCGGTTGAACCGAAATTGGCTGGCACTTCACCCCTCCCTTTGCCTCAATCCACAATCAGAAGTCTCTCTTTCTACAGAACACTCGGGCCAACCGCCCGAATATCCACACGCAAATCTGAAGATTTTTGCTTTTTTCCACGCCAACCGAAAAACACACAGCACGGTCAAAAAACTTGCGGTCTTGACGACAGCTTGGCATGAAATAAAACGGAAACCCTTGTTGAAGTTCACTTGATTCACCTTTATTACAAGCTAGCTACTGATTTTCCACAATGCTCTTTGTTTTTTCTAGACCACAGCTTGTGCACATAACGTCCCACAGACCCGTGCGTCAGTTTGATTTGTGCACGCAACGCCGTTTCACATGACGCCACGAAGTGCGGTTTCCAAGTTTGACGCTCAGGACTGACACACGTGCGACACACGAGAGCTCAAACCACTGAAATCACACCTCATTTACGTTGGTTTCTGTCATGATACGAGGCTGTTACGAGGCTGTATTTTTAAGTTCTGACTTCACCGCGATTCCTGAGTGGTCAAAACTTTTTGATAATTTTTTTTTTGACAAATGTTCGACCTAATGTTGTGGCAGTCTGTTTCCCATGACAAGCATTGATTCCTGATCGTTTTCTGTGTCAATCAATGAGGTCAAAGTTGGTGTCAAGTTGACTTTGCGATGGAGTGTTCTGCCTGTGTGAGAGTACCGATTTGAGCTGTTGCATTGTTGTTGCAAATGAAGTGTTCCCAGTTGATTTTCCTGTTTGTTCTTGTTCAAATTCTAACAATGGCTAACTCTAACATCAGAATGAAGAAACACCTGGACCAGAGGACAAATCTGAAGTTTCTGGTTGGACAAGACAAGTCACCGATCCAGTGCTGGCGTGAGTTGATGGGTGTTTATGGGGATGAAACCATGAGCAAAGAGACAGTCAGGCATTGGCACAAGCGATTCCGGGAGGGAGATGGGCACACACCAGTGACAGATGAAGTGCGCAGTGGCAGACCACCCACCCAGGCGACAGCTGAGAAGATCCAGATGGTGTCGACCCTCATCCAGAACAATGGTAGGAAGACCATTGGGACTATTGCAAAGGAAGTTCAAATGTCATGGAGCTCAGCTCGCAACATCCTGCTCAAGAAACTCAATCTCAGGCACAAAACAGCAAAGTTTGTCCCTCAGATTTTGACTGATGAACAAGAGGATGCGTGCACAGATCTCCAAGGACAATCTGGAAAGGTTGAAGGCCGACCCGTACTTGCTGGACAAGTTGGTTTGTAGGGATGAAAGTCCTGTCTACCTCATGGATCCTGAATCAAAGTTGGAGTCATCTGTGTGGCTACCAGTTGGAGCTGAACATCTGACCAAGGCCCTCCGCAGCAGATCACAAAAGCGCACCATGCTCACCTGCTTCTTTGATTGCTGTGGGCCCATTCTCATCGAATTCACTGAAGAAACCATTGACTCAGAAGCCTACATCCAAACTCTCAGGAGGCTAAGAGAGCGCATCAGAAAGAAGCGTCCGGGCATGTGGCAAGGCGGGGTGGATGGTCAGACCGACTGGGAATTTGTGATCCAGCATGACAATGCCAGTCCCCATACATCAAACATGACACTGGGTTACTTGTTCGACCAGGACTTGTTGGCTCACCCACCTTACAGCCCTGATCTTGCACCTTGTGATTTTTTTCTTTTCCCATACCTCAAACAATGCCTGCAGAGTGTACGCCATCGCACCTTGGCTGAAGTCAAAGCAGCAGTGAGGAGAGAGATCAAAGCCATTCCTGCCCAAGAATTTGAGGATGCCTTGAGCAAACTACCCATGCACTGGCACAAGTGTGCAGAGGTGAATGGAGAGTACTTTGCGGGACGTGGAGTGGTGCCAACATTCGACCCACACTTCGACCAGGATGTGGACAGCTCCTCAGAGTTATCAGAAGAAGACGAAAACTGACTGTGATCCAGTTCTGACTTTGGACATTTGATCGTCACTTGTTATGTGTTATGAATTTTTACTAGCAATTTTACACAAGTTCTCTACTTTGTTGGCATGTTTTTGGCATCTGGCATTATGTGTTGGCATCTTCTGTTGGCATATAAAAAGGTTCGGCAAAGCAATTCCGACTCGGTTGTGCTTGACGACGGTGAAGTCAGAACTTAAAAATACAGCCTCGTA
>JAAUXT010117308.1_pt1 | contig 12172 bp, 12 predicted proteins | sample 7278171 | NCBI WGS metagenome assembly JAAUXT01 (sample SAMN14350112, study PRJNA611818) | marine sediment metagenome | isolation source: surface marine sediment (1.8m) | place: French Polynesia: Moorea | collected 2018-08
ACGATGGATGCAATACTGACCTTGGTACTCGTCTCGGTGTTTTGAAACAGTCGTGAACAGCTGGCATGGCATTTGTTAAAACAACGTTCCCCATCTCGTCGTGCTTGGCTATTTTATGGGCACACGATGATGCTTGAGAATGCAGACATAAACACCACCGAACACCACGCTTTGTGCATTCTCGCACTCACGCACCGACACGCGCTGTCGTGGTACTGCTGCAATGACACCATGTCTGTCGTTGCATTTCGTGGGTCCAGTTTGAATGAGTGACACAAAACTCAAATGAAAACGATGGATGCAATACTCATCTCAGTGTTTTGAAACAGTCGTGAACAGCTGGCGTGGTGTTTGTTAAAACAACGTTCCCCATCTTGTCGTGCTTGGCTGCTTTATGGGCACACAATGATGCTTGAGAATGCGGACGTGGACACCACGCTTTGTGCATTCTTGCACTCATGCACCGACATGCGCTGTCGTGGTACTGCTGCAACGACACAATGTCTGTTGTTGCTCAACGAGAAGTTTGGTCAACGACTCAACCGAAAAGTCGATTTGCAGATTTCGTGAGACACCCCCATATATGTGTGTCAATAACCTCAATGGAACTTTTGCCCCCAAGAGTTTGTTTTTGATTTCACAAAAGTCATCTGTGCTGGAATTGGCTTGGTTTGCCTGAACTGTATCTTTTGGATCCTCAGGATGATCCTTCTCAAGCTTGTGTTTTGCGGTCATATGGTACACACTGTCTCCAGTGGTTACCATTTTAATGTGACAGACAATGTCTTTGTTTGGAGGAATAAGCAACAAACTATACCAAAGTTATGGGCAGAATACACCAAGTATGCCTTGCAAAAATGCCTCTCTGAAACATTCTCAGGGGAAAGATCTGTGTTGGATTTCAGATTTCTCTCCTTCAGATGCTTCAGACAATTACATCTTGTTCACAGGAACTGTGTACACAATCAAGTGGGCAAATTTAAACAACAGAAGAGCAGGAGATTCCCAGTGTGTCTGATGTCTCCCCAGGATGGAAGAGAACCTGTCAGTACATTGTCAACCTGCAGGATGAAAAGATACAGAGAGAGGAAACACGGACACATTCTCTGTAAGAGACGCCGGCCACGAGGCACATGGCAGAACTACAAGATTCTTGTTGCTGATATTCTTACAAAACCTCTGGGACAAGAGTGCAGCAGTGTACATTACAAAGGAGGCTTCAAAGCTCTCATGATGAATTCCAATTCAAAAGTTCAAACTGGTTTTGATAAATTAAGATACCAATTCCAGACAACCAGAAACTTTGGATTGAAGATAACTTTTAGAACATTTTTGCTTTCCAGCATATGCTATGCAAGTTTCCCTTTTGTGCCAGAAGCACTAAAACACTTGTTTCCTGGTTGCAACTTCCACAAAGGCACTGAGTATGTTTTTATCAGCCAGCTCCAGATGAAGGAAGAAGAAGTTCTATATTTTTGCTTCAAAAGGCCCCAGTGGTCTGCCTATACCAAACATATTGTCAGTATTGAATATTCCATCTGCAACATTTGTGTGAATTCAAAATCTACTTTTGTTTATGACTATCAAGTGATTGACAGAGACGTTCTTTTGACAAAGAAAGATGACTTCAGGAAAATTATGTTTGGTGCTTTGTACAAGAGCTTGACTTGTATTTTGGTGTATAATTACTGCAAAAGAAATGTTTTTTCTGTTTCACTTCAGAACTGAAAAGTTCAAAGTGGTGTATGTTCGCAAGAAAAGTTTGGTCACAAGGTTTTTTTCTGTTGGACAACAGGAATCATGATGTTTCCCAAATTGATATTTCAAACAAAAGATATTCACATTCAGTGCAATATTTTTATTGCTCAATCCAAGTTGTTCTGGATAACATCAGAGTAGACAGGATTCACCACTTGAGTGATGTGCTGTACCACTCGACTACTCCAGTTAAACCCCAAAGAATTCCAGCTAATGCCACAGCGCTCCACCTTTTGTCTGACGTGAAGTGCAGGAAAACTTCCGATTGTCAAGTTGTGTACACAATCAACAGAAAAAGTCCCAATTATACTCAAATTGAGATGAGAAACATGAATTACTCTGGGTGGAAGGTTCCCACTTGCTTTTATGGTGGTATCAGTTTCTATGAGAAAGATCTGGAGGTTTTGAGCTTGTGTGACAACTACACTTATCTTGAGAACAAAATTTTCCAAGTTCCAGAAAAGAAGACATCACTGCTGTTTCAGAACAATACCAGAAAACCCATTGTACCTTATGTATCAGCAACCAACAGCATAAAGTTGGTGCTGTACAATGACTCCTCTGCATCAGTGAATGTCATGCTGACCTTCTCCTCAGTGCAGTGCAGAGGTGTCTTCTTCAGTCCCTGCCAGAAATATATTCTTGAATTCAGAAAACATGCAGTCATACCAAGAGGAGTTGGAGTGAAAGAAAGTGGAAATGTTGTGCACTATGGAACATCTGGGAAGAACAATAGCTGCATTGTCTACCAAGTTGGGCACAGATATGGCTACTCTGCGCGCTACTACACTGGCGACAGTCTCTTCTTCCTGAACTACATTTTTATTCGGGGCTGTTCTGTGAAGCATCAGCTGCGAGCGGTCAGTGAACAAGTTTGTGAGGTTCACATGAACTTTACACATGTAGTGCCCAGGGTTGAATACAATGATGGAGCCTCGAGTTACAGGGGGGATTCCCTTAGTTACACTGGGGATTCCCTTGACTTTGTTCACAAAATAGAGAATGATCATGAAGAGAAGTGTGAGCAAAAAACTTACAAAAGATACTCCTTTGAAACCAAAATTAATCTTTCAACACACTTGGGCAGTGTCTTCTTGTTCAACACAAAGGTGAATCTGAGATCAACATTCTCTGACCTGGGTTCCAATCATGCAAATAAGGACTTGTTGTTCACAAACATAGGCCCCTATTCAGAATCTGTTAGCAACATCAGGTTTCAACAAACCACATGCACAAGCTCCAAACTGATGCAGGTGAAACACCCTGAAGGAAGTCTTGACATGTCCTCACCCAACAATGACACTATATGCCTGAGAGATTCCATAGGTCCCTATTCAGGAGGCCAGTGGTTTTTAACAATATCTTTGCTTGGTGCCTACAATTGGTCCAACTGTGGCTTTGGACACATGAAAATATCCACATACCTGTGTGTTCATTCTGATGAGTACATGGCTGTGGGAATCAACAGATACATGAATCTTCCTGCATGTGACAATATATTCATTGGTTCTGGAGTGGACTCCAGACATGAGGGATCACCTGGTTCTGGTGCACTATTCTGGACATCTGAGTTGTCCACTCTGACCCTCAGAACCCAGACAGCAACCTGGCATCTGCCTGGAAATGTCATGGATGCTCTGATCATCCTGAATGGAGACAATTGCTGCAAAGGGCCAAGTTGTTGGCTGCAGTACATGTGGGTAAGAAAAGAACCAGATCTTGTTGACTTCTTCAGAGAACTGAAGGAAGAGGATATCAGATTTGAAAACATACGACGCAAGGTGGCAGCTGGGTATGAAGCACCTCCAGCAGCCACTTGGCAAGAGGCCAACAACAAGTGCAAGGACGATGGAGAACATCTTCCCAGCATGGTCTCATACAGAGATGTGCAAAAATTGATGCTCTTTTTGTACAAGGTGTCTGGGTATTTCCTTGTCACTGATTTGTTCATAGGAATACACAAACAGGTTTGTGTTGTAAAATGTCCAATCTCATTTGACTGGGTTCTAAATTTCATCAGAAACTCAAACCTGGTCCCAATATGCACCCTTTCTGTTTCATGTTCAATTGACATCTCACATTCAGCAAAATTCAACAACTTGGAGGTGGACCGACAAAAGGCCAGTTGGAATTCAGATGTGGGGGCCACCTTTTTCTCCGCCACAACTTTTGGGACATCCTTGTGTGGTGTTTGGAACTTCTTTAGGTGCCTATAATTTTGCATAGTTTCACAAACAAGCCTTGTAAGCTTTTTGTTCTCCTTTATTTGAGGATAATGAAGCATTTGTTGGATTGGAAACTGGCATGTCTTTCACTGTTGGGTGACAAGGGCAAGGGTTACTGCAAGGTCCATTTTTTATTCAGTTTGAATGATTGAAAAATATTGATGGATGACTACTGTTTGTCAAATTGCAGATGAAGAATCAAATTTTTATTGTCTCCACAGATTTCAGTGCCATTTTATTTGCAGAAAATGAAAGATGCATCAATGAGTACAAGTGGAATGAATATCATTGGCTGGAAACCAGAAATCCATCCAGTGGTATTTGCAGTATTTTATCAATTTCCAATGCAATATATCCCATGTGGTATCCTATACCTTGCAACAAAAGTATGAGGGTTGATATTTTGTGCACAAGAGCAACACCCCAAAATCAAGTGCAGAATTCACAGGATGTCTTCAGCTTAAACACAAATGTGTCTTGTCCAAAAGCATCCATCTTGTGTTCCAACACCTGTTACACATTTGGGAAGAAGATGCATGCTAGTGGCGTGACAACACAAAAGTTGGAGAAAAGTTTTGTTGCGTGGAGAAAGATGAAAGAAAAATTACAGAGACAGCAGAACAAAGGGAAATTTTCTTCTGATTTGTCTGTGTGTTTTCTTCCTGCTCTGATGGAGTCTGTCAGCAGAGTAAGCCACGAAAACATTGTCTTTGGTCTTGACCCTCTTCAGGTTCTATTGTACAAATTTGATTCAGTTCAAGAAAAATTTGTTCTCCAGCGGCAGTCAGACACAGATCATGTGCTTTTCATAACCTACAGGAAAGCCATGAACAGCATGACCCACTATTCCAGACTTGAACTGCAAATGCACAGATGTAATAGTGGTGAACATGTCCCAATCAAGGTGCTGCATAACAATGTAGCAGATTGTCTGAATGGAGATGATGAAGCTGGTTTGACATGTTCTGTGAATGGAGCCACTATCAATGGTACACATTGCAAACTGTCTTGCTCCAGACCAAACTGCACTTGCCCTGATCTGTTTCATCAAAAGGTTCAAGGTGGATGTCACCCATACAGATCAAAAGGTGAGAAACAAAGCCTTGTGTTTTTGGATCAACGGAGGAAAGTACCAGGCACAAAATTGAAATACATTTACACTAGCAACTTTTTGATGAGAGAAAACAGCACAATCCAGGACATAGAAACAAACAGACAAACACAAAATTCTGAAGTATTGTACACTGATTGTACAACAGCTGAGTTGAAATATTACGCATCTGCTGAAACAACAAAGCAGAATTGCACAAAGCAACATGAAATACACTGCACCTACGGTTGTGCCAGATGTTTTTCTATTTACAATCTCTGTGTGTATGAGTTTGATGCCAACAAGAAATTGAAGTACTGTCCCAGTGGAGCACACCTCACAAGCTGTTTTAACTTTGAATGTAAGGAGATGTACAAGTGCCAACAACATTATTGCACTCCCTTCAGGTATTTTCTGTTCAGCAGTTCTCATAAATCAAATTTGAGTCTTTTCAGGAAATGAGAGATTCTTCTCTTTCAGGTACCTTTGTGATGGAGTTTGGCAGTGTCCCTTTGGAGATGATGAGATTTCATGTCAGAATTTTAGTTGCACTGGTTTGTTCAAGTGTGTTTTGTCACAGCCAGCTTGGTGTCTGCACCCTGCCGAAGTTTGTGATGGTGTTGAGGATTGTTTCAACTCAGAAGATGAATCTTTGTGTGAATTGTCATGCCCTAAATTTTGTCAGTGTTTAATGTATGCAGTGAAATGTAAAGATGCAGAAATCCTTTCAGTGTTCAGTCATCATTTTGTCTTTTCTGAGTTCATCAATGTCACATTGTCTGCCTTGACAGTGAAAAATACTGCGAAGAATAAGCACTCATTGGTTTTTGCGTGGAAAGAGTCAAATCTTGAGGAAATTTGTGTTGTTTTAGCTCTTCTGTCAAATCAGTTGCAGTTTGTTGACTTTGCTGTCAACAGTCTTGCACAAATTGAAAAAGGGTGTTTGAAAGACAAGCCAAAGCTTACGATGCTTATCCTGCACAACAACAAATTGGAATCTATTCAGCCCCTGGCATTTACAGGTCTCCAAAAATTGATAATGTTGGATTTATCAAGAAACAATTTGGCTGAATTGACGTCGTCAGCCATTTCAAGTTCCAATATTTTTGGCATGTGTGTGTTGAATATTAGTTTGAATGTGTTCACATTGATTTTTCCACAAATAAAAAGTTGGATAAATGTGGAGATGATTGTCACAGAGGATTACAGAATATGTTGCCTCTTCAAGTCAACTGATATTGCTTGTTCAACTGAACCTAAGTGGCCCCAGACATGCAATTCATTGCTAGAAAGCAAAACAATCAAGATATTCTGTGTTGTTGAAGGGCTGTTGGTGATGGTTTTGAACATTGTGGCTCTTTTCAGGGGAGCAGTGGTGTTCTTTCAATCAAATCAGTTTGGCCATCCAAAGGGACCAGTGGGGAAACCACAAAGTGCTCAATCAGCATTTCTGTTGAAAACAATGTTCCTGAATTTTAATGACATGTTGTTTGGATGGTTTTCCTTTTTGGTGTTTATTGCTGATGCCAACTTTGCTGATAATTATGTGGTGTTTGCACATGTCTGGCTTGGCAGTATCAACTGTAAAACTTTGGGAACTATTTCTGTATTCATGATGGCAAATTCCTTGTTTCTGCTCTGTCTGGTTTCTGTTGCCAGACTCATTGCTGTGAAATATCCATTCAATGTGCATTTCAAAAGTGTCAAAACTGTCATCAAGTATCTCTCAACATGTTTCTGTTCTTCAGTTCTATTCTCATTCATTCTGTTGTGCAGTTACATTTTTTCTGAAAGAAGAGACTTGATGCCCTCTTCAACCTGTTTGTTTGTAGGTGGAGCTTTGAAGTCAGTCACTGTTCAGTGCACCGCAATAGTGTTTGCTCTTCTACAGACTGGGATGTGCCTGTCTGTAGGTGTCATGTACTTTCTTATCCTCAAGGAAAACAAGAAGTCTGCAGCAGTGAGAGCTCAGAACACCAAAGACAAAGAAAAGGACAGGCAGTTGTTGTACCAGGCTCTGTTGGTTGTTGGCACAAATGTGGTGTGTTGGCTTCCTTCAAGTGCCATTTATCTTGCCTCTGTTACCATGGAAACTTACCCCTTGACTCTGCTGACTTGGAATGTTGTTCTTATCAACCCTATCAATTCTCTTGTGAACCCAATTGTGTTTTGTGTCATCCCCAAATTGAAAGAATTGTTTGAGAAAAAGAACAAGTAATCTTTCAAATGTGGAGGCCTGTCCTCTGGTGTCTCAAGCTGTGTGGGTGTCAGTGATTAATTGAACCAGTTTCGTGGCTTTCTGTTGAACACTGAGGCCAAATAGTAAATTCGATGCTCAGAGAACTTGTTGGTCCTGCTCACAGCTGAGTCTGTGGTACAACACATTCTCACTTCACCAGAACACAGACACAATAAAATGTTCCCTTGTACGTGTGTCGTTGCTGTGAATGTTCCGACAGACAGACAGACCACGCACCCACACACACCAAACCACGTCAGCCCAGACGTGAAGAAAAACTCTGCTTCCTGCCGAATAAATCCATCTCCAAACGACCGAGCTACGCGCGACTTCGCCCCTGGGTTAGAGAAGGGTTTTAAGTCAGCCTTCTACCACGCTGCGGTCACAAAGCCTCTTGTACTCGTGCGTGACCTCATTGTGGTAAAAGGTCTCGAAAAGTCATTGTATGATTTCACAGGAACCATTTTTGCAGCGTGTGTGAACTGTGACATCTCAGTCAGCCGTGTGCGTGAATGGAACGCGCCTCAATATTATCACAGGGTGACACAAACGCGTCAAAAGTGGTGAATGACCAGTTGTGGATTTCCCCTCCTGACCTACATGTGCACGACTAGTGAGACGACACAATTCAGCGTCCTTTGTCAAGGCAAATCCGAGCAATATGAAGTTAGATCTGCCCACTCCCATTCTATTTTGTGATGTGCGGCTGGTTCCCGGGTACCAGGTAGCGCAAAGCACATAAGGCATCGACGAAGGATTTCTGTGGACAACACTTTTTCTATGAAGATGTTCAATTTGGTTAATATTTGGCCAATAGATTTGCTGTATGTGGAGGACAATGTGGCAAAAAGGATTTTAGTCAAAATGAAGGAACAAAAAGTTGGCACTGTTCCAATTTGCACTTGTCTGGTTGCTTTTACCCGCCAAATCACGCGACGTCCCTGGAGGTATTTTTGTTCCCTTGGGTGATGATGACACGTCTTCTCGACTGGAGGGGAAGGTTCCTGCATTTCGTCTGATTGACAGACAGCTGAGCCCCGTGGAAAAGCAGCTTCCTGGACCGTGTCTGGGTTCTGATCTCAGGGAAGATGGAGAGGTGACCTCCAGCGGTGGAGGTCTGACTCAGTGTAAAGGGGGGGGGGGGTCAGGTTGTCTGGGCCCCTTGACCCCCACCATAATTCCACCTGCCTCGTGTCGTGCGTGCCATGGCAGGCACAAGTTTAGCATTGTCCGTGTTAGAGTTTGTGGGTGTGGCCGGCCGAATGCAGGGCTGTCTTCGCGATGTGCTCCAAAGCAGTTTTAGAGCCTCGCGACGTTGGCCCGCACGAAGATGGACCCCCTCCTTAATTCACACATGTTTCTGCGTGATGTTGAAGTTGACACCCCCCCCCCCTGTGGGTCAGTCTTCTCCAAGAGCAGATCTCTGCTGGAGAACACACTCACGCACGTGTTCAACGAACAACCGATGCAGACCAAGACATTGTTGTGCCTGGACCCAACTTCCAAGTTTGGCTGGACACAGAGAGTTTTTTTTTTTTTTTGGGGGGGGGGGGGGTTGGTGCCAACTAGACGTGGTGCGTATTGACGAAGCTGCTGCTGTATCTCGTCACGTATTCAATACACGCCGTGTGGGTAACAACTTACACACGTCTTGTGTCTTGTGTTCAAACAAGACGTAAGAAAGACAAGGGCCTTGTGGGTGACCCCTATGGGGTGACCCCTATGGGGTGACCCCTATGGGGTGACCCCTGTGGGTGACCCTGTGGATGACCCCTTGGGTGACCCTGTGGATGACCCCTTGGGTGACCTCTGTGGTGCCGCCTCCGTGGAGTTTGGTTCCCGCTGTTTGTGTGGGGTCAAGGACGCTTTGCGATGCGCATGACCCTAGGACCAGGAGGAGGTTACTGAGGAGTCACTTTTTGGTCCACCTTGGTCGACCTCGGGCAAGAAGCAAATGAGTTCGGGTTGTGTAGATCAGATCATTGTTGGGTGTGAAATCGAATATAGGTGGTTCCCGGGCTCGGACCCTGGGGTGGTGGGCGGGTGGGGGCGCTGGTGGGGGCGGGGCGGGGGCAATGCGTGGGTAGTGGAGGGGCGTGGGCGTTGGCCAGGGTGGGGGCATGGGTGGGGGTGAGACATGGGCGGGGGCGGGGACCAGGGCGGGGCGGGGGTTTGGGCGACGATGTCGCTGCATGCGATGGTGGGACTGACACCGCAGCGGGCCTGAGGTTCATCTTCTCCCGTGAACTGAAGGCGATGACACACCTGGGTCAACATACTTGTCAGTATCACGCGCAATACAGGCACAGTACTTGGGGCTGGTGCACAGTGTACACGACGCAACGCAGCGAGGCATCTTGGAGTTCAGTACAGATGCGTCTGTCTGTCTGTCTGTCTCAAACTTTTGCCAACTTTTCCCAAAGTATTCTGCGCAATGAATGATGATGAGAACGCAGTTCGCACAGGTGGAGAGATGGGGAGAATCCAGGGTCCCCCTCCACTTTATGAACCTTGAGTTTCAACACAGACGAGCCTGTCTGTTTCAATTTGTTCCCTGGCTTTCACGCGTTGGAGCATTCTTTGTGGATCAGACACATTCAAGACAAGTAGACATTCTTCCTTACCAACAAAGGAGTGGCAAGACTCTACATTTGTCTGTCTCCGTGACAACAAAGGTGACGCCACTGTTGTGAACACGCATCAATAGGTACACGTACTTGTGGATTGGCTACAACCACATTTACCCAAGGGCATACCATACCCACAGACACCCAGACAGTCAAGTCAGACATGCTCTTATCAAGGTAGCGTTGTGTGACAACTGTACTCGTAGAGGGTGTGCTCGATTCAGGACAGCGGACACTTGTTTTCAAAAAAACTTTCAAACAACTCCAGGAAGCAAGAAAATATCAGATTATAGTGCAACGAATTTGTATTTATCCATTGAGAGAGCATTGATGTCCCACAAAACAATGCCAGAGCCGTCTTCAGTGTGTGAGGGCCTTTACTTTTGTTCTATTTTGATAAGAAGGCGTGACGCACAGGTGAAAGCCAAGGCGGATCCAGGGGACCTGGAAATCTGGTCATTATGCCTCCCCCAAAGTGCCCCCGCCAAACAAAAGATGAACCCCAACCCGGCAGGTGTGAAGCCTTTCGTCACTGGTGCAGTGAAATTTCTGCTTCATTGAGAAAACATTGATATTCCCCAAAGCATAATCGTCTTCAGTGTGCCCAGACCTTTACTTTTTGTTCTATTTTGATAAGAAGGCGTGACGCGCAGATGAGACGCACAGGTGAGAGCGTGAGAGCAAATGTGGATCCAGAGGGCCTGAAAATCTGAACCCCCCCCCAATAAGTGGAACCCCACCACCATAGGTGCAAAAACTTTTCTCCCTGATGCAGTCTTTATTTTGGTTGCGATGGATCCCCATTTGAGGCGAGCAACCTGCCACGCCCCAAGACAAAAGCAGAACCCCACAACCGCATGTACAAAAAAAATCACTGGTGCACTCCTTCTTGTGCTGGAGATGGGTCCCCCATTACAATGATGCGCGCAACCCACCATGCGGATCCTGGCTCCGCCCCCACAGAGATAAGGTGAGGAGGACAGTACCTACGTCAGCGTACTCAAGAGTATCACGCGTGTACCAGGTGCGGTCAGAGGACTTCAGTAGTCGATGTAGAGAAGGGCTTCATTTGAGCAACGACACTTTCAAGCGTCTCACACGGACTCTGAGCGTTGTCAACGTGGGCCACGTCAACAAATTTTACGCGTCGCTGCAGTTTCCATGGCGACGACGTTTTGCTCGTGCGGATGAACGTTGTGAGAATGACGTTTCGAAGGACGGTGCGGTACCACGTGCGTGTGGCGTCGCAGGCGGGGTGACGTCAGTGCACCGTCAGCGCCATCGCCACCGTCAGCGCCATCGTCTTTGTGTCAGCAGGTGGCGTAGCGAACGGGTGAGTTGGATGGCACGACTGTGAAGGGTGGAGCGGGGGAGCGGGACATTCGTTCAGAGGGTTCCTGTGCTGCAGATTTGCAAGAAGGCTATGGAGACGCGCGCGCGTGTGCGTGTGTGTATGAGTGAGTGTGTGTGTGCGGGCATCTTCGTGCGACATGGTTGCGCATTCCTTTGTTTGCGATGGCAACGCCACCGCAATTCAGTGGCAGATGAACCTGAAGCCAGTGGCCAACGCTGCAGGAACCTTTACTTTCTCGCTAGTACTCGTAAATTAAACCCTGAGCGCACTTCGCAGATAGTATCTCGTGGATGCTGAAGGCGGTACCGGGTGCGTGTGGGGCTCCGTGGGATGAAAGTGCGACACTTGCTGCCGTGTGGGTGGGTGGCTTAGCGATCAAGACACACGTGGGAGACGGTGAGGGGGCAAGTGACGTGGGGGGGGGGGCGTCCAGGGGTTCTCTGTGCTGTAGATTTACAAGAAGCCAATTGATGGTGACACGTGCGTGTGTGTGTTGTGTGTCGTGTGCGTGACTGTTCAGTGTGTGTGGGTGTGTGCGGGTGGTGTGCCACGTTGCAGCGTTTGCGATGGCGGCCCCACGATACCGATGAACCTATTACGCATTCCTGTTCGGAATATTCACACAGAACATCATGTCTGTCCCGGAGACCACAGTGCATTACTCGTAAGTCTGAGCAGTTTTGTCACGTGAGGGAGTTTTCACACAGGGTGACGCGCAGTCGCTTTTTTGGGGCGGGGGGGGGGGGGGGGTTGGCGTGAACAATATCACAAAATGGGTCAATTTTAAGTTTGCCGCCGACGTCAAACAAACGAACACCCGTAACCCAATTTGAAAACCGCTTTACGCAGCGCACCGGAAATGCAGTGTCACCTTGGCTG
>JAAUXT010018354.1_pt1 | contig 12171 bp, 12 predicted proteins | sample 7278171 | NCBI WGS metagenome assembly JAAUXT01 (sample SAMN14350112, study PRJNA611818) | marine sediment metagenome | isolation source: surface marine sediment (1.8m) | place: French Polynesia: Moorea | collected 2018-08
ACACCGAGATGTCGCGCTTCATGGATGGCGACAAGGTGAGGGCGTACACACACACACACACACACACACACACATACACACCGAGAAGTCGCGCTTCATGGATGGCGACAAGGTGAGGGCGTACACACACACACACACACACACACACACACACACACACACACACACACACACAAGAGCGCACCCGTGCCCACACCAGACCCACCTTGCCCGGGGGTGGGCAGGTCATCGTTGTCGTCTCCCTGGTTCCCCGGAGGCGCCTCCCTGAGCTGCAGCGTCCCGGGGGAGCACACGCCGCAGAACACCTGTGATTGGGCGTGAACAAGTATCAGGGTTTTCAAACAGGCAGGGCGCCGTTAGCATGACACCCAATGGAGAGTGTTGAAAAAATAGGGGTTTTCACACAGGCATGGCGGCGTCAGACTTTTTGACGCTGGCGTCAAACTTTTTGACGCGAGGGTGTCAAATTTAACATGATGCCCAATGGAGAGTGTTGAAAAAATGGTCCAGTCCGTTCCTGGCGTCACGTAAAAATTTTGACGCGGCGTCATAGATCTGTGTGAAAACCGTAATTCACGTGGGGCGCGTCTCATCACGAGACAAGCGAACAGGCCTGATGTCAAGACGGGAGAGTTGGGCGTCGGGAGCGCCAAGTGTGTGACGCATTCAATGAACAGATTCAGAAAGCACGCTGTCTCCAGTCCCCCGTTTTTCCGCCCTGAACTTGGTGCCGTCAGGTGCCAATTCTGTGTGTGATGTGCAAGGGTGCACCTGCGTGGAGCAGTGTGTGTGTGTGTGTGTGTGTGTGTGTGTGTGTGCGTGTGTGTGCGTGTGTGTACGTCTGTGTGTTTGTGTGTGTGCATGTGTGTGTACCTTTTAGTGTGTGCGTGGCCGATAAAGTGTGCACGTGCACACGTGTGTGTCTTTGCACACGAGAACACTTGTAACGCATGTGTGCACGTAGGGGAGTCTTTTCGTGTGCGCGCGCGTGTGTTTGTGTGTGTGTGTGTGTGTGTGTGCGTGTGTGTGTGTGCTCACCTTGTCTCCGTCCATGAAGCGCGACTTCTCGGTGTGTGTGTGTGAGTGTGTGTGTGTTCGCGCACCCGTTCGTGATACATACCGGGCAGAGCTTGGCGTCGTACTGACGGCGACAGTCGGCGACCGTTCTGCACAGAGACCCCATGTAGTCACGGCAACCTGCAATATCCATGGAGACAGAGAGGTGCGGGGACTCGGGCCTCACACCAAGGCAGACGCACCGTGGATCCAATCGCGTGATTCGCTGCCTGACGTCATCAAGGACTCGGGTGTCAAGCAATGAACGATAGGATTTGGCCGGATCGGAAAGGAAGGCTGCAGCCACGGGTCACAACTCAGCGTGGCGTTCCGCTTGCCAAATATATATTGTACACGTACGGCAAAATATGTTCTCCTGTTTGAGAAGGGGTACCCAGCGCCTGTAGCGCCAGACCCTGGATCCGCAAATTGAACCAGTGATGGTCTTCTCACCTTGATTAGGAAGCGGTAAGTCCATGTTGACTTCTTTCGATGTGACCGCTGGAAGAAAAAGGAACAAAACTGCGACGTTAAGGGTTTGCACACTCTGTGTGTGTGTGTGTGTGTGTGTGTGTGTGTGTGTGTGTGTGTGTGTGTCACAGTTTCACATACCCCATTCACATGTTTGCGAGTCAATGGGTGTGAGAGGTGTGTGAAACCACGTAAACACGCCATTAATCGTGGAAACTGCCTTTCACCACACTCGAGGGTACGATTTCCTGAACACACCAACGTTCACGTGGACGCTCCAAACTTTTGTAGTGAATTCGAGTTTTCACAGGGCGGATCAGATTTTTGATGCCAGCACCAAACTTTTGAAGGCCGGGCATCAAGTTTAATATGACGCCCAATGGAGAGCGTCAAGAAACCAGTCCTGTCAAATTCTGCCGTCGCGTCAAAATTTTGACGCCGCGTCATCTGCGTGAAAACACGAAATCCGTCAAGCTTGACTGAGGCAACCACAATGAATACAGAGCACAGCTCCCTCACAACACACCAACGCTGACCTGCACTGTTCAAGATCACCACCAGCAGCAGCAGCAGCTGCAGTAGCACCGTCAGTTTATCCATGTCTAACATCAGATCCAACAGCTAAAGTCCCAACACCAAACCTCCTGCGGGTTTGTGCTGTACATCTGGCTGATGTTGTGAAACGCACCAGCATGTGAAGTGAGCGAAACTGGGGACAACTTCATGTGCACGTGTGAATTGACTCTGGCGGATCCTGAATCGGGATGGGATGGGAGGGCCAATGGCGTTCGTGGGTGACTGTAACCCTCGGAAGAACTCTCAAACTTTTGTGCTGGCGGGGGTGAAAAGAAGGTGCCATTCTTTTTCACACTCCGAATGACTCGGGAGTGCTCAAATTTGCATTGGACTCAATGGGAAACGGAGCGACCTGACCACTCCAGAGCGTGAAAAAGAACGGAACGGAAATTGCTCAGATTCGGCCCCCTGGATCCGCTCAAGACAATTCAAAGGGCCGACGCACTGGTCGAATGGGTTCCCATTGACACGTGAATGAGAATGATGAGAATGATGGAGGCCTGACAGGGTGAAAACCTGTTTCACGCTGCACGCGTCGCGCGCCTTGCAAAACAAGACACGACAAGGCCACATTGCACTCAGCCGGCTGACTTCCTCAAAAGAAGCGTCGCATCAATTGCCCCAGACAAAAGGCAAACGTGCAGCATTTTTGGGGGTGACGTCTCAACGCTCTGACATTCAAGAAGAAGCAACCACGCACCGCTTCCACAAAACGGTCCTGCGGGGTTCTACTGTTCAGTCCTGTGTAGTGCGCGATGTGATTCGGTTAAATCGTGTACAGTCAGTCACATAACAATTCTAGTCCACAAGTTTATCACACAGCTATGACAAGTCTGAGATCAGCATACAGGTGCAATAACCCAAGACCTGAGCTTGTGCCTTTCACTGTCAATGCAACTGGAGGAGAATCTACTCTGTGCAGTGAGTACTGATTCGGACCTATAGCAGCTTCCTTACATCCGGGTACTTATGCTTCTCTGCCAGCTTTGCATGTTTGGCAGGTATATTAACCTTGCTTGTGCATTACCATACTAATCTGTTTGTGCTTTGGCTTACGCTTGTGGCCTGCTGCCCTTACACTACTGTGCCACAGCACACAGCCTTTGCTTTTGCGTCACATTTTGGTGGACCGCAACGCATCTCCCAACGTTTCACTAAAATAACCAGAAAATCCACACGTCAGGCTCGCGCTTCTCCTCTGAACCCCAAAACACAAATTCTTCCCCGTGGCCGCCCCCTCCCCGAAGTGAGACTCCAGCAGAAATCCAGGGGGCGCCCCCCAACCCAGTTCCACAAACCACCAGAGGAAAGAATGCATCAGACACAGGTATGTTACAGCAGACTCAACAATATTTTATTGGTGTTTTTTCCCAAATGACAAAGAATCGGACAATAAATCGTGAAACACAATCAAATAGTCAAGTCATCATACTCAATCAGGAAGCCATTGCGAACACCTCATGTGGGTTTCATCCAACGAAATTACCACATACATGCACGTGATTGTGTCCGATTCCAACAGGTGCAACTCTTACTGCAACGGAACACGCGAAATAAACAAAGGCAAACTTCGTATGTGCGCAGTGAATACGGTTCGTCATTCTACATGGCTCAGAACACAGTGAGGAGTTCAAAGCTTTTTGTTCATCTTGAGCCTATTTCAGCGAATTTCACATTGTATCCAATGTGCTTGCTGAAGAGTCGTCACCGTTCTTGTTTTGCTGTGATGTTTTGACAGCTCCTCTCATTGGTCAATGTTGGTGATATGAATTCAGAGCCAAGTCCATTTTAAGGGAATGAAGCAGTTTCCTGTTGCAGTTTGCACAAGTTTGCCTACCACGTGTCAAAGGGGACGCGCGGTCGTTTGCTTAAATTGCTGATGTCAATAATTGTACCGTTCGGTTCAAAGTTAAACTTTGACGTCGACGTCAAAAATACCACGCGTCAGGTGGTTTTCACATTGGTGACGCCTGGTCGTGTTTTTGACGTCTGGGTCAAAATTTTTCATGGATCCCAATGGTGGAATTTTTGACGTCAGCCCAGAAAACGACCACGCGCCACCCAATATGAAAACCCCTGTTGGCTTCAGTGATATATATTTCACCAATATGAAAACCGCTTCACTTGTCACGTGACTTCTCTAGCACTTCTCGCGCCACGTGCTCGAGCCCTGCCCTGTGCAGCGCGCCCCACAGATGGCGCCACGCCTCCGCGTCGCTCGCGACCTGAGGGCGCCACTTGTGCAGCATTGCGAGCCCGGCCTCCACGATGCTGTGACGGTTGTCGTAGAGCACGAAGTCCAGTTCGTAGTGCTTGAGCCCCAGTTCTCCGCCAACGTCCTCCACCATGACGCGGTTGGTGAGTCTCCTCGCTGTGCTGATGATGTCCAGTGTTACCAGAGGTCGCTGCAAAACAGAAATATAACGTAGAGATTGATAACTGAATGAACAATTGTTCAGTTTTTGTTGGAATAGAAAACTTGGTCTCGAGAAAGGCACAACTTGACAGAAGCGTTTTCCACTTTGGGTTTCATAATCGTTCAGAAATGTCTCTTTTCAACTCGTAAAGCCAGTCGGTTTTCAGCCTTTTCCAGTGAGCCCTTCTTCACACAAAATAAGCCAAGGAGGAAAACTCACCACCAGGGCTGGCGGAGGTTCCAGGTCTCCTTCCAACCGGACGTCGTGTGCAACTTCATCTGGAAAAACAAGAACGTGGCAACGCTTGAACATGGCTGCACTCTGCACTCACACGGGAGCAAGTCGCATTCAACAGGGACCTTTAGTTGCACCACGTACGACGTGTCCGTGCGACGTGGGACGTAGGGCGCCCGCGGGTTTTGCGCCGCACGTCGCACGTCGCACGTGGCACGTGGCGCGGGGGCGTCGCGCGAATTGCAACTAAAGGTCCCTGACGCGTCAGAGCTGCAAGTCTTGCAATTGAATATGGTTGTCCTGAAATTCATACAAGTTATCCCGGTTGACAAAACCAACATGGCGTCCTGACCTGGGAGGATTGCTTCAAGGGCGTGGTCCAACTGCTTCCGATGACACAGGCATCGCTTGTACTCTGGCTCCATCAGCATCTGCCCGCCCTCTGCTCTCTTGGAGCGCAGTTGAACCATGTAAGGAGGGTTGTTGGTGAACATGGAGTCCTGTGGTCTCCAGTGGGGGCACAGCAACTTGAACTTTGTGCACTTGAGATCCCCGAGCATAGGGCGAAGGACTTGTCTGACCTGAAGGATCTCTCTGATTGGGTTGCGGCTGATGGTGTGAGAGTTGATCCAGACTGTGACTTCAATGGCATTTGCACGCTTCTGTGTCACGGTGAGCACAATCCTGACGTCATCACTGCAGACCTGGAAGGACGCAGACCTCTGGGACGCATGCGCGTCGAGGAGAGGCCACTTCCGGTGTAACTTGGGAACAAGTTTGCCAAAGGTGCCGACAGGAAACTGTGAAGTGGTGGTGAGGCAGAACTTGGCCTTGAAGGCGAGACTCATGTCCTGAAAGAACCCGATGCTTTTGCGTGCTTCCTCTGTTCCGTGTGGCAACATGCAGGGCACAAGAAACTTCTGATCCAATTCTTCTTCCGTGTCTTCAATACCCAGCTTCAGGATCAGATCAAACTTCGCCATCAGTTCAATCAAAAAATCCACTTGTTTCTTCACCTGTTTCTCATTCTCCATCTCCTTCGCTTCGCCAAACTCTTCTTGCTTCTTTCTTCTTCGTTCTCCATCCTTGTCCTCGTGTTGCCTTTTCTGCAGCTTCACCACGTGTTTCGCAATCCACAGCTTGGTCAGTGCTGCCTTGGACACTTGACCACAAGTGATGAGTTCCGCTGCTTCGGGGATGTCTGCGACAAACTGCGCCGCTGTGATGATGGCCTTGAAGGCATCAACCAACCACTGGGGGTCCACGATGACCCGATCCCTCAAGGCTGGAGGAAACGGAAAGTGCATCAGATCTCCAATGGCATGGTGAAAGCGCAGAAAATCCTCCACATCTTCCCTGGGGTCCATCCCTACTTCTTTCGCCATGTCCAGGACCTTCTGTATGGAGAGGTGCTGCTGTCCGGTCTTGTGGAGGTCGGCCTCGAGAGCGAGCCATCGGGTGGGCAGCTCCAGGCCCCACAGCTTCTTCTCAGCCCCAGGCTCCAGCAGAATCTTCTCCTGATGGATCAGGCCAAACAGCTTCTGCCTCAAGGTGTTAAATTCTTCTTCCCCACTCAACTCGTTGTCCAAGGCAAATATGTTCTCGTAGTTGACAGTGGGAAGGTCGTTGTGCTTCAGAATGTAATCAATGTCCCTTTTGAATTGCTCAATTGAAGCCTTTTGTTCCCTCTGGGAGAAGCAAGCCTTGTGTGTCAGAACCACCGCCACCTTCTCCTTGTCTCCCTTTGCCGTCCTTGTCTCTTCTTGTCTTTGCTTCTCTTCACCAGGTTCTCGCTTCTTTCCATCGTCTTCATTCATTTCTTTTTGCCAGTTCTCGCAGACACTTCTCATCCAGTAGCAGAGGAACTCTTCTTGAGTTGTTGGAACGCCAAACTCGCTTTTCTTGTCTCTTCCTCCGAGTGTCTCACTCAAACTTTTACTCATGTCGAGAACAATGATATTGATGGCATCTGCTTCCAGAAAGAGATGGTGAGTTGCGTAGAACTCTATCTGGCCCCCAAAGTCCCACAGATACAGGATCCCCTCTTGTGACTCTCCAGCTTCCTCTTCCTTCTCTTGTTCTCTACGTGCCTCTTCCACCATGTCTCTGATTTTCCGTGACAGCTTTTCGGTTTGAGACTTTGGAGCCATTGGTTCTTCTGCCGTATCTTTTGTCTTGATTGCTGCTGTCGCTCTTGGCCCAGGCTGATCCAGTTTCTGTGGAGAGATTTCCTGTCTTGCATCTGGATGTTCTTCTCGTTTACGAGGAGGGTGTTCTTCCTGAAGATGGCGTGTCTGTTCTTGTGCTGTTTGTGATGACATCGCAGATGTTGGTTCTTCATATGCCGGGTATTGGTGTTCAGATGATTGTGGGTGGTACTCTTCTTTTGTTTGGTTTGGCTGTTGTGCGCTTTGGGCTTGAGGCCGGTATCCGTTCAAAGCCCTGATGAACTCCTTCTCCAGTTGGCCCTGGGTCAGGTCGCTCTTTGTCCACGTCTTCTTCATTTGGTTGAGGTCCACTGTAACTCTATGAGTCTCAATTCCGTCGGTGCTCTCTTCTCGTACTTGGAACTTCTTCCCCAGCAGTCTCCTGGTAAGACTCGTCTTCCCAGCCCCAGTGTGTCCGATGATGTTGATTCGAGCTCTGTAGCTGGTTTGCGTGCCGTACTGACACGCCTCAATATACCTCTGCTGAAGCGTTCCTGCAAATTGCCAGTTCGTGACGACAGAGTTCTCACACTACTCTCGAGATGAGAGGAGGAGATATCATAAGTGTCGAGCTGCGCAGCAGCCAGACTAGTTCATCTCCTCCTCTCATCAAGAGAGTGTGTGAGGACTATCATCTGGCATGATGCTGGTCTTTGCTTGAGATTTTGAAAAAGTCACACAAAAGGAAATTGTTGCAAGAACTCCATGCAGGTCAAGTTGAGTGCAGGTCAATTGGATATTGTTTGAAGAGATACTTGACAGTTCTGAGAGGAGAGGTTTTCGCGTGGCAAGACAATGGAAAATCGAAATCAATAAGGAGTTTAAGTTCGACGTTTTTTTCACAACGTGAACGTGCGACGTTTGCTCGCACGTTTTAACCAAAACAAGCATGTGAAACGTCAAAAGTAAAAATTTGACGTTCAACGTCGCAGTTTTTCACGTTTTGCGTCGAAATTGCGACGTTGACGTTCACGTTTCATGAAAAAACACGTCTCACTTAACCTCCCTATTGACCAGCATCGTGCTAGATACAAGGCGCAAGTGCTTCGTCTTTGACCCCAAGCAAAAGCAGCTTGGAACCTGATGGCAAAAACATTTTTTCCAGAGCCAAATGAACAAACTTGGACTCACGTTCATCTACCGGACTTCGTTCACCCCTATTTTCTGTCTTGGTTTGTTCTAGTTGTTCTGCGTCTGCTCAAAAACGGAAACAGCATCAAATGGGAATCACACGGTTTCATCCCAAAAAATGGAAACCGTTCAGAAACACAATTTGAAACTCTTCTGTCGTGCTAAAAATTACCAGGCAATTGTGTCTCCAAACGTGATGGTGTGTTACCCTCAGCTGAAAAAATAAATGGGTCGTTTTTCTGTTCGACAGTGCTTTTTGGAACAAACATGAAAAAAATTCAAAAAGCATACCAATAAACTTCAACGCACATTTGTTGTGATAAAAGTCTGGGGGAAATAACTCCATTGCAGTGGGAAATTTTGCAAGCGTTTCGTCAGTAATTTGTTCCCTGTTGTAGTTGTAAGTCCAATAATCGGCTTGTCCTTTAAGGTCACCAGGAATGGGATCGTTGTGGTTGCTGTCCAGAGACAAAGAAAGTTATTTTCAATTCAAACAACACAGAAAAATACGAGGGGGGATTCTTTTCTGGCGAGAATTGCTGACGGCATTTGACATGTCTGTTTGCTGTTTTTGCCATGTCACCTTTTGTTTCGCCTGTTGTTCCAAGTGCTCGCACAAAAGAAATTGTGTCAAAACACCTTGATCATGTTCAGTAACATTTCTCGCCAGAAAAGAATCCTCCTTCGTGAAAGTTTTGGCCATTGCCCGACCAAACACGCGAAGCATAAAGTCACTGCAGAAAGAAACTGTCGCCCAATCGTTCTCAAATTCAACCTTTTGAATGTGTTTTCAGGTTGGTAGGAAATGAACTCACCTCAGGTATAACCTGGCAACAAGAGCAGAGAGAAAAGCATTGTCCAGATCCTTTTGTTGAAGGATTGCAATGTCAACACCAAAAGCAGCCTTGATTTTTCTGTGTTTATTCCTGAGTTGGGAATGGCTTTGAAAGTCATTCACATCTTCAAGAACACTTTTGGTCACCTGAAATTCGCCAGAAACTTGGTTTGCCAAACGAGACAAGAACTTGTTTACATTTTGAGTTGATTGTCACTCAGCTGATGTGGAAGAAACAAATCGATGCTTTTCATTTTTTGTGCCTGTGCCTTCACCTTCCAAATGCCACCCCGATTGGGATAGGTTGGGTGAGGATGTTTTTCTGTTCCAAACTTGCTTTCCACCCAGGCAACTCTCTCCAAGAACTTTTTGTCGTCGGGAAACACAGGTCTTCCATTGGGTTGTTTCGCTGCTCGGATTGCTTCCACCACTCTCTTCACGACAAGCGGTCCCTGGGCGCCTGTTCAAAAAACGGCACAACACGAAATACTCACGCGAGATGTACCAGAATTGCGTGTTTGTTCCTTTTGTATTTCATAAAAAGAAACGGAATGAGTCTTACGAAAGAACTCCGGACCAAGGAGACCTGATCCCAATGGTTGATCTGAATCGGCTGAAAATATAGGAATCGTGACTTCATTGATCAGGGAGTGATCAGGAAAAGAAAAATTCAAGATTTCTGGTTCTGATCGACTCATCTCATATCAACTCACATTCAGAGTGGAAATCTCGTTTGGCAGACGATGCCATGTCAATTCTGTTGCTCCGCCTCTCTGTCTTGCGTCAAAATCTAGTCAGAGATCACACCCAGATGAGGAAAGGCCATGCACGGAAAACAGAAAGATGTGCGCAAAGTGCTTGTTGACAAGAGTTGACAGGGCATTTGACTCGAGCGAGCAACAGCAATACTGTACCTACGTGCAAACGGAGTAAAGGCGCAGTCACAAAGCCACAGCATTTCCCAAACACGCAGTTCACTGGTGCGGAACGCAGTTATAAATTTGGATGCACCTCTGTGTTCGGCTCAGACACCGTTGCTGTTTCTGTGTGTACTCTGCCGTGTGCGAGTCCCTCAGACCTGTCCCACCTCACCTGAACGACAAACCCATTCCCATCTTCCACACACTGCACCAACTGCTGCCTCCAACCACCCCACGAACCAACCCCCCCCCCACCCTCCTCTTGCTCTTGGTCTGGTCTGGCTGACTCAGCACAAGCACTGAATAGAACTGTTGCAAGAGTGCTGACTCATGGGCTTCAAGAGTCCAGCAAAAATGTCGCTGTTCCACCCACCTGTTACACTGAAGCACACCCAGAGCCACTCAACAAAAATGACCAATTTCAGAATTTCAAACCTGTCTGGTTGTCACGATCCGGTTTACATTTGACCCATGCGGGGAAAGCACACTTCCTTCTTTTCTGGGTCACAACGACCAGATCGTCTACCAGCAACAGTTCTGGCCGAATTTGGAATCAGGAATCAGGAAAAGCTGAAATGCATGACATACCTCCAAGTCGCCCGTGAATCCAGTGTCTGATGTCGCCCCCAGTGACGTGAGTCTCTCAAACAACCAATGACGATCCACAGGATTTTTGCTTGACTAACGCACCACAAAACGGTTGTCACATGTACGCACATCCGATTTGGTTCACAGTTGAGGTCCAGGACAGAGCACTGAATCCACACGGGCAAAAGAAACGCTTCTCTGCATGGACGCGTGCACCTCTGTTGTCTGCTTGTTCCCCGCTGATTCAACACACGTCGCACTTGAAACTTCTCATGAACTGGTCACTATCCCTCACGTTTCAGAAAAATTTGCAACAGCCTGACTGGTCTCCAGCAATGTCAGTGCCTGGTTCTGGACGTTAATTCCACAGGTGGCTCAGTATCCAATTGCAGCTCATCACCCATGATCACTGGATCAACCGCTGCCTTCGAGAAACCTTTGCCAAACTTCCGAAATATTCCACAAAAATTCCCAAACACGCAGTGTACATACAAGTGAAGCTTGGATGTGGGTTGGTCAATGATATTTTGCTGCTGTGAATTTCCCCTTATGAGGATCGTCTAATCGCTTCACACTCTCAAACATAACACGCGCGTGTGATGATTCTGACGTCGGATTGGAGTGAGAGACCAAAGATATATACCAACCAGTACCACAGGATGTGGTGATTGTGTAGCAGATGTGGTTTCATCCAGGTCACTTCACGGCAGCCGCCTGATACCCAAATTCAAGGTGACTTCGTCCGCACCCTGCTGCATGCAGCATGTACTATTGTCGTGTGTGTGTGTGTGTGTGTGTGTGTGTGTGTGTGTGTGTGTGTGTGCGTGTGTGTATGTGTGTGTGTGGTATTTTCCAAGTAACCTTGAACCAACGAAGAAGTCCTGGATGTGCACCTGGACGTCCACAGGGATTTTCAAAGTTCTGTCACTTTTTGATCACCAACTCACCCTTGGCAGTTGCTGCTAGCGAGCCGTGCCTCCTGGACAACATTTTCACTTTCTCCCAGGGGCCAACTGATCAGAAGGAAACTGCCCCAAGGATTCAGCCGGGGCAAGGCAGAAAACGCAGCATTGGGTTTTTGACGAAAAGAGGTGTTCTTACAGTGTCGAAGTTGGTCATGCACCCCAAATGTAGCATGTGGTTCACGCCGCAATTTTCCTCATCTTGTTGTCCCACATAATTCCCCATCCATTTCAACAGACCAAGACGAGTCTCGTTCTGTGTGTGCCCATAGCGTCATGCACAGAAACTTTGTGACATGGGTGTGGTTTCAACACTCATGATTTGAAGTGTTGTAGATCTCCGAACCAGCCCAGTATGTTGACGTCAAGTCAACAAAAGTATTGATTCCCAATGATTGTTTGATGCAATAACATTGGAACAAGTGAATGAACTTCTCCTCGACCTCTGAGCTGAAAGTTGATGAGGTTGGAGACCACACACCAGCGCTTTCGAGGCTGTGCGCGTTGAGCATTTACGGTGCTTGTTTGTGATTGGGGCTTTTACAGGTACTTGGGGGGTGTCTCTGGCTGGGGGCGGGCAGAGGGCTCTCACTGTTGAGAAAAGAGATTGTTTCTGCACCAATGGCGTACGCAAACTGGGGGGGGGGGGGGGGGCTATGCACTCGCACGTGGCATATAATAAGAAAAAAATATTTTTCCAGCTTGGGAATTAGACTGGGTGCACCAGCAACCACCCATGTCGAAGCATATTGTCAGTCACTCACATTTCGAGAG
>JAAUXT010058110.1_pt1 | contig 12170 bp, 11 predicted proteins | sample 7278171 | NCBI WGS metagenome assembly JAAUXT01 (sample SAMN14350112, study PRJNA611818) | marine sediment metagenome | isolation source: surface marine sediment (1.8m) | place: French Polynesia: Moorea | collected 2018-08
GAGGGGTGCAGCCACCGGGGGAAGGTGGGCGAGAGGGAGGGTGAGGAGGGGTGTACCAGTGGGGAGGTTGGGTGAGGGGTGCAGCCACCGGGGGAGGGTGGGCGAGAGGGAGGGTGAGGAGGGGTGTACCAGTGGGGAGGTTGGGTGAGGGGTGCAGCCAGTGGGGAGGACGAGGGGTCCAGCCAGTGGGGGCTGGGCGAGAGGGAGGGTGAGGAGGGGGTGGGGGCGAGGGGTGCAGCCAGCATGGGGTGGGTGGGCGAGGGGTGTACCCAGTGGGGGATGGGTAAGGGGTCCACCCAGTGGGGGAGAGGGATGGATGGATGTGAACCAAGCAAGGGAGATTGGATCAGAATAAGAGTGAGCAGAGGAGTGAGGGTTTGCGAGGTGGAAGGGGAGGGAGAAGCAGAGCCAGCAGGGCAGGGCGGCTGCGGCGGGGAGCTTTTTTGGCAGACTGAAAACTTGCGTCAAGGAGGAGGAGCATTCATGAGCAGCAGAAAGCAGCGAGTCGGACTTAAGTGTCGGACAACTCAGTCCTTGAACACACAATTAGAAAATATATATTTTCGCGTGTTGCGAACTGCGACTCAGTTGGGACTGTTGAGAGTGCCTCGTGGATCCCCGTCTGTGCTCTGACTGGAAGCTGAGCCCCAAATCCAAATTGGTGGATTTTTTCGGCGTTGAAAGGCTTGTATTATCCCCGGCATTAGGGAGACAGACGGGGGGAATTGGGTCGGGAAGCTCTTGTGCGTTTAGCTATTGACGCCAAGCCTTCAGTTGGCTTCTTGTGTGGCATAGACACCGCTCAGTAAAAACTGCGCGTTCCCAGAGTCGCTCTGCGCAGGCGCAATCGGCGTCGCGGCGCAAAAACGACGCCGCAGGTGCAGCGTCTGAAAAGCGCCTTTTTTTCCAACAAGCGTCATTTGGCGGATTAAAAAAAAGAAGCGCGGCTTTTGAAGCGGGTTTCCCCCGGATGAATCTAGACGGGATTTAACGCGCAAACAATGGGATCTTTTACCTATTGCGACGCCTTTTTCAAAGAAGCGCAAAAAGATGCAACAAAAAAAATGCGTCAATAATTTTGCTGTCGCAATAAGCCTGAGATGAGAAGTTGAGACTTTAAACCCGAGATGAAAGTCGGGGAGGCGAAACAGCTTCAGACGAGCCGGGTTTTCATTACCTTTTGCCTCGAAATGCTGGGAAACGCATTAAAATGTAACACTTTCAAGACTTCCAAGACTCGCAGACACAAAAAGACAGAAAGTTAATAAGGCTTTGTTGGTGACGCATTCTCTTTTTTTTCGCATGGTTCAGGATCGCGTGGAAGAATCATGACAGATTCAAGTTTTTGGTGGTTGTTTTTTTCAACACGAGTGGGAGGAAAGGAAACCCACAGGAAGAAGACATTTTTCTGTGTGCTGGGGGGGGGGGGTGACATACGGGGTGTGAAGGGAACTTGGTCGAGGTATTGAAGGAAACGCTTTGCATCGTTCAGTGGTCTCGGTTTTCAGTTGTGTGTGTGTGTGTGTGTGTGTGTGTGTGTGTGCGTGTGTGTGTACAGGAGGACAGGCCGTCTCGCTTTGATTCTGTGTGCACGTTCAGCCCTCGGGACCACGTCGCGTTGGCGTCTGCGTCGCTATGGTGACCCGCGCGACGTGTCGTGTTGACCCTGACCCCGCTCCGACCTGTGTGTGTTGTCGTGGCCTGAACGCTGCCGGTGCAATGGAATGAGAAGACACCTCCCCACCCAGACACGGGTGGGACTTGACATGGCGAGTCACCCATGTCTGTTTTCGTGGGGTCTGGCCATTTCGTCACAGCAGTCGTCTTGCTATCCGCTGGAAATGTTTTGTGTGTTGTCGCAGCGGAAACGCTGTTGCCGCGTCGTGGCGGGACGCAGCGACCGGAAGTGACGTCGTGTGACGGAGCTGACCAGTAGAGGGAGTGTGGTAGCACTGCGTTGTTGTGTTTTGCAGTCGCGCCAAGGCGCACAGCGTGGACGGCGTCAAAGAGAAGCTGCTGCAGTTCCTGCTGCAACACTCGCAGAACATGCTGCTCTCCACAGGCTGCCCCATCGACAAGGTGCGTGTGTGGGCGCGGGGTATGCGTGCTGCAGAAAATTATGCTTTGGGTGATCGCATCTCTGACAAGTTGTCCCTCACGCATGTTTCTGACAAATGTTCCGTTTGATACAGAATTTCCTGGCGGCCATTGGGAAGGGCGAGTACCCTGCGACGATGCCTGAAGACATGCGCCGTTCATTCGAGCGCTGGTACCGCGAGCAGACGCGGGGTGCGGGCGGGCGCGGGGGCCTCTCCCCGGGCTCCCCCGCACCGGAGACGGGGAAGGAGAACCGCATCGACCCGGGAGGCTTCGGCGGGACCCCGTTCCCTGGGTACCCGGCTCTGCGCGGCGAACTCAACAACGCGCATTTCTCGCGCACGCGCATCAGGACGTCCTTCGACCCTGACCTTGAGATCCCGCGTCTGCAGGGCTGGTTCGAGCAGAACCAGCATCCGAGTCGCGATCAGATGATTTTCTACCTCAACGAGCTGAATTCGCTCGAGTCACGTCGTGGACGCAAGCCTCTCGATCTCACGAACATCATCTATTGGTTCAAAAACGCGCGCGCCGCGCAGAGACGCGCGCACCGCGGCGGGACGCCCGAAGCCGAGGCGGAAGCACCCGAACACGAGACGGAAATGGACGAGAGTTTGACGGAAGAGCGCATGTCTCCAGTCGACGCGGTCAAAGTGAAGAGGGAGCCAGCGTCGCAGCAACCCGAGCTCAACAACCAATCAACAGCGACCTCTGAGAACGACTCTGAGAACGTTCCGGTTCTACCCAACAGAAACGCCGTCTACGTGGTCAACGAACCTCTGCATATGTACAAGCAGGAGGACACGGAGACAGAGTCGAACGTCCTACACATAGAGCCTGAGGAACCGGCGGAGCAGCGCACGGCGTCTCCGCAGCCGGACAACAACAACAGCAACAAAGGTGGCGCCACCGTTGACGTGAGCGGAAGTGGCCGCGACGGCGACGCTTCCGCCGACAGGCTCCACGAGCCCAAGCACAGTCCGCGCGAAACCAACAGCGACTCGGGCAACGGGAGCGACGCTGACCCGGCCCCGGGCGGAGGCGGGGGCGCCCCCCGCAGCCCCGCCATGGAGCTGCCGCAGAACCTGAGCGTCGCCCCGGGGACGAAGCGCTCCTCGGAGTCCCTCGACTCCGACATCAGCGAAGACGAGATGGACGACTCGGCCGTCTACAACGGGCACTACGGGCGCTACCGCAGCAACGGGAGCGAGAACGGGGGAAGCGACTCCCCCTCCGGGTCCTCGGGCACCGGGCTGTCGCCCCTCTCCCACGGGCAGGGGGCGCTCATCCCCGGGCACCCTCTCTTCGGGTCCCCGGGACCCCACCACCCCGCCCACGGCCAGCCGCCCCCGGCGCACCAGCAAAGCCTGCAGCTGCACCCACACCACACACCCCACCTCCCCCACCCCCTCAACATGCACCTCTTCCCCCACCCCCTCTACAACCCCATTGATGCCTCCGCCCTCATGGGTGGGGCCCCCAAATCCTACAAGGACGCCCCTTCCCCTACGTCTCTCTCCGAGGACCACCGGAAGAAGAGGTCACGTGTCTTCATCGATCCGCTCACGGAAATCCCCAAACTCGAGAAGTGGTTTCTGGAGGACACGCACCCGAGTTCCTACATGATAGAGAAGTACACCGAGGACCTGAACCGCTCCGAGTACCGGCAGCGGTTCCCGAAGCTCGAGCCCAAGAACGTACAGCTTTGGTTCAAGAACCATCGCGCCAAGGTGAAGCGACAGCGCTTCGAGCACAGCGCCGAGCTCATCCAGCAACAACAGCAACAGCAGGACGGCGTCGTACACAGCGGCGTCGCGTCCGAAGTGCTGAGCGGCGGAGGTGGCGCCCCCTAGTGCCGCCCCCTGGGGGGGCGCACCAGCACCAATCAATCAACCAATCAAAAGCCAAAACGAGGGGTTAGCACGGAAATCATAGTCTTTTTCTCACCGAGAAATTGTACAGTTAACACACATGTGTTCCGACAAAAAGTGCCGTTCGTTTTTACCACGAAATAGCATTGAATTATTATTGCAGCTTTGCAATGGCACTGGGTGGTGTGCTCCTTGGTACGCTTGCTTACAAACATTTTCTCAACCGCGTGTACAGTCAAGGGAGGTGTACGAGCCATTTGTCTCTTGTGCGATTCAACAAACAGATCTATTCGAGTTTGTTTTTGGCGCACAGAAAAAAGTAAGAGTCAGTCGCAAAAGTTTCTTGGCTTTGGAATGTGTTCAGGGGAAAGCGTGCAAAAGTAACTTGGAGGAAGAGGGTGTGGTCTCAGTGATGGGGGGGGGGCGTCCTGCTGACCAGGCGTCCAGAGCCCGTTGACCTGTAAAGAGACACAACGCTGGCGTCGCCGTTGTGAAAGCGTCTGGTTGCTAGGAGACGAATCTTTGACGCGTTCAGACAAACGTAGCTTTAGTTCTCGCAGGAGAACCCGTTGATCACGTGATTTTTGGTGTGATTCTTATGGTTGGATACTTATCAGTACACGATGATACTTGTTTGTACTCTCTGTGCCAATTGCTTTGGATTTTCACATTCCCGGGGATGGCTGCAATTCTTTGATAACTTTTTTGTTTTCCTTTGTGCTTTAACATTCCATCTTTGCCTTTTGTTTGTGCGTTTTGCGTAATTCATGTGTTTCTATGCACGTTCAGCAGTTTGTTTCTTCGCGCGTCTTTCTCGGTGGATTCTGTACCACGTGACGTGACGTCATCTTTATCCCCCCCCCCACAAGAATGCACCAATGTACTGTGAATATTTAAAACGCTTCCTCGCATTGCATTGAAAAGTTCAAACGACATAAAAAGTGCTCCATGTTGCCAAGCTAATCTTGCCAAGAGCAAAGTTGAAATTTTTAAGGTCGGGAGCTGGAGGCCATTTTGTAATTAATGGGAGCGTTGGGAAGCGGGGCCGGGTTCACACCGGGTGCGGCGTGCGCTGCGTCGCTGTGAGCGCGCTGTGGCGTCGCTTGCGACGGGACACTGGCATGACGCACCCAGTGTGAACCCGTTCTGAGCTTCCACATCACTTTTTGTGACGGCACAGCATTGTTAAGGTCCATGCGGTGCAGGGTATAGACTCTACTACAAGCCAAAGTACATGTGTTCAAGGAGGTGTTTTACAGCAAATATGTAAAGTGTTCTCTCTGTTCGTGCATTTAAAAATGGCCAAAAGAGAAAAGATTGTGAAGGCCCTCTTTTTGTGTCAATCAATCAATGTTTTTCTCAAATACTATTTTCTGGGGACATTGCGCGTGTGGTATTTTTGAAAACTGACAAAATGCTGAGGAAAATGCCGTGTGCGAGAGGATTGTTGTGCGTTTGATTCTGAGGCTTCGAGATTCCATGGAACATGTTTTTATTGTTAAAAATGAAAACTGATGGCTTTAATTGTTAGCATTGGATGTTGACCGTGTGATCTCAGTCTGTTGCGAATGACCCTGATTTCCGGTTCGTCATTTCCGGTTTGTCTTGTCGATGACGTCTTCGTTTCCGTATTTTTTCTCGATGCATTTTTGCGGCGTTGAAAGCACGAAATCATGGCGTTCAATGGTGGTTTGATTCAGAAGAGAGGGCGCCAAGGATGAAAAAAGAAGTGGGTTCAACAAAGTGTCATTTCCTGTAAAATTATTCACCCTGGATGCGTCACACAAGCCCACCACGGACGTTGCGTCACAAGCGACGCGCGGTGTCCGTTGACGTGTTCACGTGACGTCACGTGATGCATCCTGCGTGGGACCCGGCTGAGTGAAGGGCAGGTCACATGGGGAGGAGGGTCAGTCGCGTTGTTCTGTTTGATTCCGACAAAAAAAAAGAAAAACTGTCCTCGCGACGTCGCGTTGTCTTGTCCACTTTGAATGTTGATATTTTTATTCAGGAATAAAATGTTGAGATTTGAAAAATAATTTGAAGGAGTCCAGACATTTTTTTTGTCCGGAGGAGAAAGTCCCCACGGACGTGGAAAACTGAACATTCTGGCTGAAACAAAACGACAAACGTGTTGCGATGAGCTAGTGGGCGTCCCTGGACTTGTCCGCCAATCCAATAACCCATCACAAGCGCAATATTTGGCTGCATACAGAGCCGCGCGCAACCAGTGATGAACCCACCCTGAGACACCCCTCCCCCGCACCACCCGACGCTCTGATTCCGAGCATTTCCGTCAAGAATCGCACGTTACGTGAACGTGCGTTGCTTAGTGACGGAGATGCTGCCATCTGAAGTTACACTGTCTTTTCCACAAGGCTTTCTTCCACAGGTTGCTTTGCTCAGCTGTTCGCACAGAGGTGTGTGTGTGTGTGTGTGTGTTAAGGGGGGAGTGCGGCAAAAAGACGTATTTCCGCTGCTCCTATGGGGGCTGATCCAGTGGGGCATTGGGACTCACACCCTGAACTATGTGTCCCTAAAATGCGATGACAACGTTGGCAGTGTTTCAAAGTTGTTTCCGCTGTCAGCGACGGGGGGTGCTCCCAACCCCAACCCCAACCCCAACCAGACCCTGCATCCACGCTGGGTGCGACAGACCAAAGCTTTTTACGTCAGCGTTGCGTTGCCAGGCAACTCCTATCACGTGGTTTTGTTGTGTATTTGCAGGCGGGCGGCGCCCCTGGAGGAGCGGTGGACGGTGCGTGACGTACAGTGCGCGGTGGTGGCGCTCCTGGGAGAGATGAGCCAATCCAAACTCGCCAAACTCTCGCCTCTCTCCCAGGTGACCAAAAAGAGCCCTGCGCGCTTTTAAAACAGACGATCACGTTGAATTTCGGGGTGGGAGAGGGAAGAAATGGTCGGGTCAGTGATAACACTGCTGTCTCCAATGAGTTCTATTGTGAAAGTTCGTGCTCTTTTCCAGTCCTTGATATCATGCTTCGCCAACTCTCGCCCGATGCCGGTGTCGAGCCAGAAGTGTCGAGAGTTCGGGGTCTGGTACAACGACTACAGGCAGCAGCAGACAGGTGAACGCAACCACTCTCTTGTTAAGTGTCTAACCAGGATTCAGGGGTTCCCGAACCATCCCCGTCGAAAAGAAACATTTTCCCAAAAGCGGGGAACCATCGAATGACAACATGTCGTGAAATAGACGCAAAAAAAACAGACGCTATAAAACTGAGAAAAGCAAAACTCAGCGCTGTGTTCACACAGAAACAGGACTGGCCTTACATTCTCGAGAGAAGATGTAAGATGTCCGTGGTGCCTAATCACGCCACCTGGTGGTGGGTTGGTTCGGGTTCAAGGAAAACGCCCGTGGTCTCCAGCCGGCGCCCCCTAGTGTGGCCCCAGTGGCGCACGTGGTACCCCACATGTTGTTTGGGCTGCGAACACACTCCCGGCGACGCGGCAACTGTGAAGCAACCAGCGACGCAACTGTTGCGTTGTTGCATTGGGCTGCTGTTGCATCGCCCCAACTGTTCCCAGAGTGGTCAAAAGATGCAATAGCAGCCTCCATACAAACCCAGTGGGGTGACACAACAGCAAGATGGGGCAGCAGGATACAACAGCGCATATCACTCTTCAGTGTGTACGCACCCTTAGAATGCACACAACTCGCTACACAAGTGCCTTAAGGGTGCAGACACACTGAAGAGCGACGTGCTGTTGCCTCGTGCTGCCCGTCGTGCTGTGGCGTTGCCCCATTGGGTTTGTATTGGGCTGCATTTGCATTGCCCCAACCGCTCCCCAATGGGGCGACGGGGTGGTTGCGTCGCTGCTGCCGCGTCGCCGGGAGTGTGCTCCCCGCCTGACGGAGCCATAGCCAGGCTCTAACGCAGTGGAACGCTGGTGTGGCCATGTGACACCCATGTGTCAACTGATGTCAACGTGTCAGTTGAAATGAAGTGGCACAAAGTTAGTGGCAACCAGCCTTCAGTCAGACCTGCCTGACCTTCGGCACAGCCTAGATTGGGGTCGTCACCCGTGCCTCCTGGTTTTGCTGTCTGACTATGGGTGCAGACACCCTGAAGAGCGACGCGCTGTTGCGTCGTGCCGTTGCGTTGTGCTGTCGCGTCCCATTGGGTTTGCATGGAGGCCTGCTGTTGCATCTTTTGACCACTCTCAGAGCGGTTGGGGCGACGCAACAGCAGCCTCCATACAAACCCAATGGGGCGACGCAACAGCACGACGGGGCAGCGCGTCGCTGGGAGTGTGTTTCCAGCCTGACCGCTCTGGGAGCAGCTGGGGCAGTGCTGACCAATGCTGACCCAATGCAGCGACGCGACGGTCGCGTCGGACGGTCGCGTCGCCGGGAGTGTGTTCCCAGCCTGTGTCGTCACCGCGAGCTGACGTGAGTAACACTACTGACGTGTCTCCGCAGATTCGGCGGCGGGAGCGGGCGGCGCGGGCCCGCTGGACGACGCGACGCCGACGCGCGACTCCCGCATGACGTTCCACCCGGTGTACGAGCTGCCGCTGATTCGAGACTGGTTCCGTCGTGACCGCAACCCCGGCGAGGAGGTGCGTGTGTGTGTGTGTGTGTGTGTGTGTGTGTGTGTGTGTGTGTGTGTGTGTGTGTGTGTGTGCGTGCGAGCAAGCGAGGTCGCGTGTGTGTGAGTGCGTGCATGCGAGCGAGCGAGCGAGTTTGTGTGCGTGCGTGCGTGCTTGCACGTATATCTGTGTGCATGCATGTGTGCGTGCGAGTGAGTGTGCGTGCAAAGAGATGCATGTGTGCGTGCGTGCAAGCTTGTGGTGTACATGTGTGTATTGATGTATGTGTGTGTGTATGCGTGCGTGCATGTATGCATGTTTGTGTGCGTGTGTATTTATGCGTGCGTGCGCGTTTGGGTTGTCTGTCTGTCTGTCTGTCTGTCTGTCTGTTTGTCTGTCTGTCTGTCTGTCTGTCTGAGGTACGCGCATCCCGGAACCAGGATCAGGCTACGGTCTGCCGAGCAGACAGCGCGAGAAGAATTTTGTGTCCATGGGTGTCTGCCAGAAGACAACTTCCTTTTCTTTTTCAGAGTCTGCAGAAATTTGTGGACGAACTGAACCAAGGCGCTGCGAGAAAACAGCGGGGCAAGACGACGGTGAACAAACTGCGCGTCTGGTTCAAAAACGAACGCGCCCGTGAGAAGCGGCAGCAGAACCGAGGCTCCGCAACCGCGACAAAACGAACAGCGCCCAAAACCCACCAACACACATGCGCTGGTGAGGATGACAATGACAGTGGTGAGGATGAACCCAGGACCGGTGGATCCAGTATGAAAGGAACGCACGACCCCCTCCTCGGTGCACTCAGCCCGTCACGCTTGGGTGGTTCACCCACTTTCGACGGCTCCAGCCTTGGGCTTGCTTCACTGAGCACGCAGCGGACGGGCTTCGGTCTGCCGACCCCGGGTCCCGTCCTCCCCGGGCGGACCCTGCACGGGGCTCGCCTGGGCTCAGGCCCCTCCGCCGGCAGGACCCCCTCCTCCAGGGCCCGGGCCTCGCCCTCGCAGGACGACTTCATACAGATCGTCCACATCGATTTGCCGGACGAAGGCGAGACTTCGGAATGATCACTGAGTAGGGGGGGCATTGAATCCCCCCCCCCCCCCCGGGAAAAATATCTTCCACCCCAAAAATAGGCCTGTGCATATCAGTTTTCTGTTTTTCTGTGTAATTTTTCAAGTTGAGTTGGAATCCAATGCCCCGCCCCAAAAGGTCAGGCCTCAATAAATCTTGTGGATCTGGATCTTGATCTGTTTGTATCCTTTCCTGACAGTTGATCTTGAACAGAAGTGAAATCAAATTCTTTCTTTGTAGAATCTATCTTGGGCACGACGTCAGTGAAGAATCCAACAACTTTTCTTTCAAACAAGAATTTTGCGTCTCGTAGAACCCAGATTTACGTGTCCTTTGAAAAGACTTTTGCAACCGAAAATCCAGAGAATAATTCTCCGTGGGAAAGGACCCAAAATATTAAAAAAAAAAAAAAAAAAAAAAATTAAAACGTAGGTTCTACCGAGATTTGAACTCGGATCGCAGGATTCAGAGTCCTGAGTGCTAACCATTACACCATAGAACCTCAGATGAAGTCTGTGCCTCTAAACGTTACTTTTTAATCACCGACATTTAGTATTTGTTTCTCAGCGCACAAAAGTTCATTTTCTAGGTTTACTTGGACAAACCAAAGAATATGTATCAAGTTTCATGACGGAAATTAACAATACACCATTCATTTGGACGTCAAAAAGAACCACAACGCTATGTTGACAGGTGGTAGCACTTCCTGGCGGTTCTGCCACAACGTCCCCAACACAATTTGATTGCAGCTGTGGAGGTGCCGTCCTCCAGCGGAAGCTGAGTGCAACAGATAGAGAGCAAAATCCATCGAACAAAGTTTGTTTGTCCAAAAAAGAAAAACATGAACTTTCGCCAACTGGCTTCAGTCACGTGACTGAGATCTACTCTGAAAATTGATTCGGGGTGTGGGAGGGGGAGAAAATGGTTTGCTTGACTTGAATGAACTTGGGGTTTTCACATTGGTGATGCGGCGACAAAATTTTGACGCGCGCGTCAAAAATTTTGACGCCGCCCAACCGCGCGGCACCAACGTGAAAACCCTAACTGTTTGTGAAGTTCAAGCGAACACATCTCATGTCCTGGGTTGATCCCAAATTGAGCTTTGGTGTCCGAGGGCTCCCAACTTCTCTCCAAGAAATTGGGATGCCAACTTCTCTCCAAGAAATTGGGATGTGAGTCCAAGGGCGGATGGGTTCTGAGCATGACGTCCGTGCCCGAAGACTCGGCGTTTGGCTGGAATCATGGGTATCCGTAAATTTGCGCGTCACGAGGTTGGGCGAGCACAGAGCGAAAATTTTGACCCTGAATGACGTGTCATTAGGACTCTCATTGACTCTCAAACAAACCAATTGATTTTCATGAGGCAAATGTTGAATCAGGAAGAATGGAAGATTGAGGGAGATTTTCTCTCTGAATTTTGATTTTGTCCACTTCATTATAGTTGGGAAAATTTGAAAATTCAACCAATGTAATAGTTGCGAAAATTTGAAACTTCAACCAATGTTTGGTTGGGAAATTTTGAAAGTTCAACCAATGTTTCAACTACAATCCTGATGGCATGTTATTGAGGGTGATCTTGCGTTGCCGGGTGCCTTTTTGCACACTTTCTGAAAGTTGGAATCGCACTTTCTCACGGAACCCTCAGACCTAATCCACGATCCGCGCCTGACCATGTGAAACTAAACTTCCTTGCAACAGTGACGACCAATTTATTGCATCAAGAATCTGTGTCTACTGGTGTGTGTGTGTGTGTGTGTGTGTGTGTGTGTGTGTGTGTGTGTGTGTGTGTGTGTGTGTGTGTGTGTGTGTGTTTGTGTGTTTTATGATGCAGATTGTCAACGTCAACTTTTTTTTTTTTTTTTGACGCAGAATGTTCTCTGCATGAAAGCGCCTCAACTACCCAAAAATTGTGTGCGTCTCTGTTCAAAACACGTGTTGAGTACACGCATACATACACGCCACACACGCACCGTGGATCAAGTCCTGAGGACAGAGCGTGTCTTTTGTGGAGTGACTCGAAAAACCAATGCTGGCCAGCCAAGTGGATGGAGAGTGCGAGGCGGATCATGAGAATTCTGAGGTTTGCGTTCCAAACTGGAGCCCCCATGCTCAGATTCTGGATCACTGCATCAATAACTGGTCTACTAAGGGGTTGAAGCTAAAGCTGGTCCGAGTAATAGTAGGTCAACCTCACTATTTATTGTTTGAGAAAACACCATGCTTCGTGCTCTACCAGATCCATGTTGAAAAAGAGGGGGAAACCCTTGATCACGTGATCACCCCATGGGGGGAGGAATGCTGGGTAATTGCCAGCAAAATAGCAGAATTTTGATATTATACATCATTTCCCTGTCTAATATATATAATAATTAAATATAAAAATATTCAGAATATAAAAAAATTAGCTGAGGCCTCTGCCCCCTGGTGGGGGAGGAGTGTGGTGTGACACACCAGCTGTGAATTTGAACCACCGCCTCATAGATGGCAGCACTGTGTACTCAATAAATATGGAGGTTCCCACCCTCGGGGACAGTCTCTCCTGAGATACCAACCAGTGTGTTTGTGATATCACTACAA
>JAAUXT010067438.1_pt1 | contig 12168 bp, 8 predicted proteins | sample 7278171 | NCBI WGS metagenome assembly JAAUXT01 (sample SAMN14350112, study PRJNA611818) | marine sediment metagenome | isolation source: surface marine sediment (1.8m) | place: French Polynesia: Moorea | collected 2018-08
ACCCCGTAGCAACGCGCAAAAACACCCGCTACCCCTGCTTTCCCACGTGGAGGGCCCGCACCGCATGTTCGGCACCTAAACAACCAACTCAGACCACATTGACATGGAACATGCGGTGCGGCCCCACCACACGTTCCACCGGACGTGTTTGCGAAATAGGCCTCCGACGTGCTGCATCGAAAACTCTCTAATATCCAACGTTGACGCGTCGCAAGTGACGTTCGTACGACACCCACAGCGCAACATAAAGTGAAGAGATTTCCACTCCCGAGTCTGTCACACGCTTCACGCTTGTTGCGTCACCGTTACGCGCGTGCGCAGACGGACGCAAAGTCACCGCAAGCTCCCTTTGATTTGACGTGTTGCGTAACACATCCCGCGTGAAACTGGGCTTGACATGGCCGGAGGCGCTCGGCCATTTCCATTCACATCAAGATGCCAGCTCGACATTCGTGCCACGTGCGGTGCGGTCATCAAACGGTGGCAGCTCGAAGATCCAGGGGAGGAAAAAATCAGAAACATGTACAATCTTCAAAATGTCAGCTGAAGCCCTTTCAGCGTTCAGCATCAGGTTCTTGTTTTTCAGTTTTGGTGACGGATGCATTCGTCTTGCTTCCTTTGGTCCCTGTGAATTCAGCGACCGTTGCTCAACGCGTGACGCACGTCGTGTGTTGTGCGTCCAAATGCATGCCACACCCATTTTACTGGTGCAAATTTAAATGCAGATTGACCGTCTCGGTTACGCGTCTCACGCAACACGTGTTTCCTGTCACGTGACCTTTGACGTGAAGCGACGTGACGTGAAAACCAATCACGTTGGACATTTCCAGCCGCATCTGACGTCATTACGTCAGTATCTGACGTAACACGACTATTAACGCAAAAAACTCCCGAGATCGAACGAAACCCACCCACGTCTCAATAATTGATGCCGATTGAAAATTACCAATCGATGACTTGAAGATCAATACGTCTCTTTGCAATCGGCGCCTCAGAACGTGGAGTGAAGCGGAAATAACCCCGAGATCGCAGCCACCAGAACAATGTCCACGGCGGATCCAGGCCGCTGAGGCCAAAACCCATGAGGAATTTGGCGCCCCCCCCCCCACTTCAGCCGAAACTGGTTCCCTTTACCCTTGGCGTGGAAAGATGTTCAGAGTTGAGGACTGCCCCAAATACCAAAGGGCCCTCAAATTTTGCACTTCCTGGGTCCGTTGGCTGTCGGGAGTTCGAAGAAAGCCACGAATAGCCTTGAGGAAAACACAGAGAACATTCCCAAACCTCCCCCCCCCTTGCGACAGAACCAAAAGAACACGCCCAACTTCCGAACACGCACTCGTCTCTTCAGCACTGATTTTCTCAAGCAAAAACTGCAGCTGGCTCCTGCAGATCCAGGTTGGTTGAAACGTTGGGTCAGGGACACAAGGAAGTTCTGCAATGTCACAACTTGTGTTGTGGTCAGGTCGAAAAAAGTTGTGCCACGAGACATGTCAGTGTACAAGTTGAAAACCAACCAACCCCAACACATACACACGCAAACACACACACACACACACACACACACACACACACACAACAGACGTTGATTCGTCGATGTGTGTCACAGTCCTATATTTCGTTGGTCACAGTTGATTTGCCCCGTCAACACCCAACATGTCGCCACTTGTAACAAGATAACGTAACCCTTCCTAATCTGATGTGTACTCTAATCTGACACATGTGTACTCTTGTCTGCGGTGCTGGACAGTCAGATGCAGCTGGTAAGAAACTCTCCACGACTGGATAATCTGACGAAACAATCCTTATGGGTCGGGATTTTCAGATGCAGATACCTTAGTCTCAGGTGTGCACTGGATCCAACAACAAAGACGACCTACCTGATACAATTGTGGTGACAAAGTTTTCCTGAATTTCAAACTTTTCAGGTCCAAGAAGAAACATCAAATCCAGAATTCGGTTAAATTCTTCACCCAATTCAGTCACGTCAGTTCACGTCCAGTTCAACAGGCTGACACAAGTATGCGATTCGCTCAGTGCTGTGTGCAAGTATCTAAAGCAGTACATGTACTGCAGTCTGCAGGTCCCGTCGCGCCGGACTGTGGCAGCTGCAGCATCACACCAACACACGTGGTTCCGACACAAACGCTCAATCAATTCCCACCACAGTCAACTTGGCGGATTCATAATCAATGATGGGTCCGTGTCAAAGGTGCGGATTCAGATGTTCGTCCACCACACACACACACACGCGCACACGCTCTCTCTCTCTCTCTCTCTCTCTCTCTCTCTCTCTCTCTCTCTCACACACACACACACACACACACACATACACGAGGCCAACTTTGAAAAACTGCACAAATGTTGGAAATGTGGCCTCAAAGCTCACACCAGCATTTTTGGGAACAGTGCATCGACTGCCCAATGAGCTTTGGTGAGAACAGAACACAAGTTCTTTGACTGTTCTGCACTCCACTGTCACAGAATGGCATCACACACCCAACCCTGAACAAAAGTCAACTGAATGCCAGGCAGAGTTGCTTGAGACTGAAAACATTTCCAATGAGCTATTTTTGCCAGAGTGAGCTTCTTGTTTTGGGCAAAAACATGTTGGCCACAGAAACAGGCAATCTCCTGGATGTTCTTTATCTACACAGAAAATCAATTTGTTTCAAATGGTGGGGAGGGGATAACTTAGCCCCCAAGTTTGTTGAACAAAGCAAAACTTCTGAACATTTATTTTCTGAAATCAGACTTTTTCTGAAAAAGTGATGGAACAACTTTGAAATGGGACAAGTATAGAATTCTTCTTCAAGACGAAAGTGGGACTGACCCACAGCAATAGTCGTTGCTTCGGGTCTGTTTGGGAAAGGCAGCAACAGCCGCAGCTTCTGATTCCGACAGGTTCACATGAATCCGTCAAGTTGATACTGATCTGCACAGTGTCGGAGTCCCAAGTGGTCGTGAGTACTTCAGGTCGCGCCCCGCTGCAAACATCACACCACTGAAGCCGCGCGCTCATTGGCTGAGAGGACCACGCCCTCCCCGGGGGGTGCTACTCACTGAGTACTCATTCATTACTCACTGAGTACTCACGTTCACGCTCCAGCGAGTCGCGCGCTCAGGGCCCTCGCAACTTTTTCATTCTCTTTTCCGGGGGGGGGGGGCAGTCCTCCAACCCCACAACACCCCCCCTTGGACTCGCTTCATAAGAACTTGCAGCTGTGTTGCCCCACCCTTGTGTCCCGCAATGTTTGACGTGTACGCTTGCGCGCCCCGAAAGAATTCCAAGACGCGGAGCAGAACCAGGTCGTCTGAAATGCCACTGCGAAAACAAATTGGCCGTGGGAAAACTATTGCACGTGGAAGCGCAAGACTGGATGGGCGAGACTTCTGGGTGAGTGGTGCCCTCCCCTGGATCCGACAGGCAAATCGTTTCAAGTGCTCACCCTGCCCACTCTGACACGTTAGTTCTGGGCAGGGCACTCGACTTGACACTCTGCCTCAGAATGTGCCCATCCTGCAGGCAGCGCATTCCGTTCCTTGACCTCATCTCAAGGTCGCAGCCGCAGCCCAAACAGCTGGGTTGTTGTGGTCTCGCGTGCGTGCCATGTGCTGCCACCACACCGAGAATCTGTGACTAAGGTCATTGGCGGATCAAGGGGTGCGTCTGAGAGACGCAGTTGCCATGGTGATTGTGATTACGTCTTTCTTGCAGGTGAACAGGTACGTGACATACTACTTGCGTCCCGCTCGCACCCTCTCCCATACCCCCCTCCCGAATCTGGCGCGGCAAACGTAATCTTTTCTTCACTTGCATGGGATAAGAACCAGATACCTGTCACACCCCCCAGTACTTGCTCACGGACCAATGGCTGCTCACACAGCCCGATGCGACGCAATTGAGGGTTTTCACATTGGTGACGCAGCCACAAAAAAATTGACGCCCGCGTCAAAAATTTGTGATCAGTCTGGACAGATAATTTGATGCTCTCCATTGGGGTCATGTTGACTTTGATGCCTGCGCATCAAAATTTTGACGCACGCGTCAAAAATTCTGACACTGCCCAGCCAATGTGAAAACCCTTAGGGTGCGGACACACTGAGAGGCGACGGGGCAGCCTGTCCTGCGTGACGCGACAGCCCGTGCTGTGATGGTTGCGTTCACTGGATGTGTTTCCTGCATTTTCAATATACTCAGACAGACTGCAGGAGACACAACATGCAGCACGGGCTGGCCCGTTCACTAGATGGATCCAAAAGCCATTCAGGGAGGATGCAGCACCACTGAACGGCACTGAACAAGGACAAAACATGCAGAACACATGAAATATATCACAACCACTGAATGTAATATTGCTCTGAACAAGAACAAATACCAACCCAACTGAATTTGCAACATTTGAAAAGAATGTTGCAAACTGAAGTGACATGCCATCCAGTCAAGTGACATGCCATCCACTGAAGTGATATGCCGTCCAGTGTGTCTGTTGTCATTTTCCAAAGTCCTGCCGTTCACAGGCAACCCGTGCTGTCAGCCCGTTCAGTGCAGTGTGAACCCAGCATTACTCTCCCCAGGGGGCGGCGGGGATTCTCAAGGTCGGGTGGGGGCGGATCCAGAGGGACCCTCTCCATCACCCCCCCCCCCCGAGAAAACTTTTCTGTTTGAAGCAGTCAATGTGAGAAAAAGTCAAGGTCGGAGCCTCGTTTTTCCCAGGGTCAACACCCGACCCGACCCTGGATCCCCCGCGGCTCTTGGAACGAGCGATCCAGTTCCCATCAATCACGGTACAGGTCGTCTGTGGGCGATATTTGAGGAAGCGTGTCTGTGGGCGATGTTTGAGGAAGCGCGTCTGTGGGCGATGTTTGAGGAAGCGCGTCTGTGGGCGATGTTTGAGGAGGCGTGTCTGTGGGCGATGTTTGAGGAAGCGTGTCTATGGGCGATGTTTGAGGAAGCGCGTCTGTGGGCGATGTTTGAGGAAGCGCGTCTGTGGGCGATATTTGAGGAAGCGCTTTGTGCATGCCATCTGGGGTGAAATAAACACATCTTGGTTTGTTCCCTCCTCCGGTCGCTCAAAGTCGCACTCAACAATGACTGTGTCTCAGATCTCCTGAGGATCCAAGGTTGAGGTCAGGGGGGCAAGACCTGGGGCCCAAAACTTCGGATTGCGCCTGGAAAGCTCGCGGTTTCACGATGAGCGGTCCCAGGAGGGTGAGCAGTCCCAGGTGGAACTGACCTGGTGCCACCGGCTGGGGAGGGGGGCAGCAGCACCCAGGACCTCGCCCGGCGCTTCTGTTGGAGCCCCGCCCCCTTCACAGACTCTCTCTCTCTTTCTCTCTCTCTCTCTCTCTCTCTCTCTCTCTCTCTCTCTCTCTCTCTCTCTCACACACACACACACACACACACGTATGATTATTTGGGGTTTTCACACAGATCCGCATCAAAATTTTGACTGAGGCCAGGAACGGACTGGACCATTCTTTTGATGCTCTCCATTGTCATGTTAAAATTTGACATGCGCGCGTCAATATGACTGCACTTACTCAAGAAAAGTAAAATGTGTTGCGCCTCCCAACCCGACCCTGGATCCACGACACATACTCGCAAGGCTCTGGAGTCCTCTCTGCCATCCGTACACGGAGGAAGTTCTCCACGGTCCAGTGATCCCTTTCTTTCGACCAGGCTGGGTGACCAGGGGTGGATCCAGGGGTCAGTAGGGGGCGAGGCGGGGGACCACGGAGGGGGCCCAGGAGTCTGGATCCCTCTTGGCTCCTCAAAAACAATGATTCTCCACCGCTGGTGCTAACTTTCTTCGCTTCCCTTGCCTGTTGATTGTTCAAAGTTGACGTCAGCCTCCTCCCCCCCCCCGTGGGAGATCACCTCCGACCAAATCCTGGACCCGCCTCTGGTGACCTTGAGGCGAATCATTTCCTCAAATTCTGCGCTCAAGGCATCGACGTGTCGCGCTCATCAGCGCCTAGCAACCGCCGCCGAGCGTCGCTATGGGAACAGCGGGCCGCCAACTCACGTCACCCTGGCAACAGCGCACTCATACGGACGCGACTCGTGTCACGTGGAAAGCGAAACGCAGTTGAGTTGAATTCCAGGTTCTGAGACCTGTTTGACGCAGAAGCGTCTCACGTTGCGTCCAGGACGCTGCGTCTGCAGGCTGAAGCCTCAAGCTCAAGTTCACCCACTGCACGCAACTTGCTTGCAAATTGGTACGTGTGTGTGTGTGTGTGTGTGTGTGTGTGTGTTCTGAGTGTGTGGCTCTGTGGTGTGTGTGTGTGTCTGTGTGTGCGTGCACAAGCAAGCAACACACGAGGTCTGTCACCTTTAATGTGTGACAAAGCCGTCAACATACAGTCTGTTTCTCGTACGTCTACATCAGCATGAACTTCCGTCACACACCTCGTGGATACTGTGGGTGTTGACTCACCAGCACGGGGTTCTGATCCCGCACCCTGCTCAGCGCTATTCATGGAACACAACACACCACACAACAATACCCATTCCAAGACACCGCACCACCGCGAGACATTTAAAACGTTAATACGAGGGTACACAGGTAGGAACTGACGTGAGAAGGTGAAAAAGTTGTCACTCACCTGGGAACAGGAAGGGAAGTGCAATTTTCGCCCTGGTCTCGCTTTGGGCAAAATCCCCCGCCGCACGGGGGCAGCACCGCGGGAGAAGGTCGGGGACTCCCGTGCACTGACGGGAGCGCGCGTTCGTGTGTCGTGCCCCACCACGCCCCACCCTCTGGCCTGAGTGAACCCCGAGCACACCTGATCAAGGGACATGCTCCGAAGCAAAGCACAGAAAGGACTCTCGCGGGGGGGGGGTCAGACTTTACCCCGTGGGACACGCAGGAACAGCAACACGTCTGCTCACCGGATGTGTGCGTCTCTGGACGCAGCGCGTGACGCACCCAACGTGAAGCCTTCGTGTGTCCTTTGAACGCGCAAACTCGAAAATCTACGCACTTGGGAAAAAATTCGCCTGTCAAGTCAGTGCGTTTATATTCAGATCTCACGATGCTGTCCAAATGCTTCACATTTTAAAGCTTTTTCCCTGAGATTTTACACACGAAAGATTGCGTGCTGCGGGCGTTTTTCCTTCGCATACTCGTGTGTGGATCAACCCTCCATATAGGGTTGGAATTTTACAAGGTGAAGCCCCCTGGTCTGGTTCTCTCCCATAAAGGCGGACGAAGAGCTCGGTTGAGAGGGGGTGGGAAGGCCCAGGGGCGGTCTCCCTCCATCACAAATCATCAGAAAAATAACACAGACCTGGAGGTCAAGCAGCAAATTTTGTAGCGGTATATGCGTGGTTGGAAAGTGACCTGAACTCATGTCTGGACACTTGAATTCTGCTGCTTGGGTCAAACCCCCCAGTCCAGCACAATATCCACCTAACGCACGCGCAAAACGACACCTACCTGGCAACAGCAAACACGTGTTGATAGGTGAGTGTTTCTGTGCGGACCCCCCCCCCCGACGCCCCCCCCGATCCGCCCCCCGTCTCCTCGTCGCGAGTTTTAAACTGCCATGCCTCCCTTCCGAGTACTATCCATCACATACTTGGGGTTGTTTACTCTCCTATTTGCCCCATTAGTACAAACACGACAACATAACGAACGAGACGGGTGGGAAACGAACGGCCCAAATATGGCTGACGGATGGCGGCACAGAAATGTTCTGACTTCAAGGAACTATGCACGAGGTTGTAAAAGAATAGACCCTGATTGCGTTTTGTCGCACACGTTTGTTTGGTTGAAAGTGTGACTCTGGTGCACGCATACCCAGCGACACACACGCACTCCAACTGTTATTGTGGACATGGCCCGTTGCGTCCACAGACAACGCAGAACGCACCCACTGTGAAACAGGCCCCAGTATGAGTGCACGTCGTGTTGCCAGGGGCCCACATTTTCCTTCCCTTTACTGCGGTGAATTGTCCATGAGGTGTGAAAAAGACCCTCATCTGATCATTGACCATTGTCATACAGGTTCCAACTCTCTCAGGCTGTTCCGCTGATTTCCTACTGCACCCTCCGGCGGATCCGGGGACTGGGTCCTGGGCCCCCCCCCCTGGAATCACGGAAAAATGGGCTCCATACCACAAACCCACTTCCAATTCGGACTCTGGTTCACTTGAACAGATCCTCTGAATCTGGACCCACTGACCGTGAAATCTCGTTCTCCACTGTCACGAACCGTGGCCAAGAGACGAACTGACTTCCTCAAGGAAGAGGCGTTCCAATTTGGTGGGACCTTCAGTCGCAGGGCAACGGAACGACCCCAAAAGACCACGCACAATCAGTACACAAAGGTCACTGGACCCACACCCATATTTGACCACAGCGTCTTGAGGCACAGGTGCGTGTGTGTGTGTCAGCGGTCAGTGCGACGCGCCCCGTGCAGAGTGACACGTGTCTGCACCACAAACTGGACAGAACCCTGACCCTTTTCTTGCGTACCAACCCAACCCACCCCTTCCGCAAAAGGACACGCAGGCGTTGCCGTGATGCGATGAAGTTCTCACCTGTTCACTCTGAATCTCATCCCTCCGTCCTTCGCTTGGTTCCGCCCTGATCTTCACCACAGGTTTAATCCAGTTCTGTAGATCCGTGGCACTTCAGTATCCGCGCACCTGTATTGCGCACGTAATGGAAATGAAGAAATCCCGCGGCCCCGCACAGAACAAACGCTCGGAGACGAATGCCTGAGATACGTAGATCTGGGGCAGAAAAAAATCTAGGACTCTGCGGTCTCGGTGGACGGGGCTCGACGGCGGAACGGCGCGGGGCGAGCTGGGGTTCGCACGGGGCGCAACTCTCCCACTGCGGTCACGGGGGTGGGACTCGGGCCCAGACATCCGGGCCCGCAGTGGGTCCAGGGGGCCTCACCCCTGTTGGAAAATGCCCTTCGAGGGACAGTGCCTCCCCTGCAGTTTGACTCGACTGTCATCGTGGCAAACTGCCTCTTTCTGTCTGATCAAAACAGCACACCAATCCAGTACTGGGCTCTTGGCCCAGACACGGAGAGGCACTTTGACTTGGAAGCGTTTTCCCACGCCAACAGCCCGAGCATGAATGGAATTTTACAAGGCAAAAGAAACTGGGTCATCTGAATCTGGAGTTAGATGTGAGTCGTGCCCCAGGTCCCCTGGGCGTGTTTCTGGGTGTGCCATGCAACGTGTGTTAGGACGCTCCGTCATCACTGACGACGCAGCGTCCATTGACGTGCGCAGGGACGCAACACGTGACGCAGCGGAGGGTAAGGGTGGCCTCATAGAACGTTTGCCTTTTGAGGAAAAGTCATTGATGCATGTGTCCACAAAAACCAGCATCAAGAATCGGCTCCCAGCGATTGTCTGCGGCAAGCTACCTGCATCACATTGGGCGTCAGGTTAAAGTTTGACGCCGCCCAGCTTATCCCGCAAAACGCACAAAAATTGAATTTCTCTCTGTGAAGTCGCATTGAAAAGGTCCTGACAATGACTTGAGCGAAAAAAACATCACTCTCTCCCACTCACAGAACCGCGTCCCCCTGGGGTTCCGTCCGTGGCCGTGCGAACCCTGCGCGACAGCGTCCCCCTGGGGTCCTGTCCGTGGCCGTTCAAACCCTGTGTGACAGCATCCCCCTGGGGTTCCATCCGTGGCCGTGCGAACCCTGCGCGACAGCGTCCCCCTGGGGTTCCATCCGTGGCCGTTTGAACCCTGCGCGACAGTGTCCCTCTGGGGTTCCGTCCGTGGCTGTGCGAACCCTGCGCGACAGTGTCCCCCTGGGGATCTGACCGTGGCCGTGCAAACCCTGTGCAACAGCGTCCCCCTGGGGTCCCATCCGTGGCCGTGCGAACCCTGTGTGACAGCATCCCCCTGGGGTTCCGTCCATGGCCGTGCGAACCCTGTGCGACAGCATCCCCCTGGGGTCCCATCCGTGGCCATGCAAACCCTGCGCGACAGCGTCCCCCTGGGGTTCCGTACGTGGCCGTGCGAACCCTGTGCGACAGCATCCCCCTGGGGTCCCGTCCGTGGCCGTGCGAACCCTGCGCGACAGCGTCCCCCTGGGGTTCCGTCCGTGGCCGTGCGAACCCTGTGCGACAGCATTGTGTACCTGGCGACTCGACAACAATGGGGGGAGAGACGGGGGTCTATTGAGGGGTGCGTGGCCATGTAAGGACACGGCATGTAGCTGTGTGCAGAGGTGGGTATCAGGAATACATGTACGTGCACACATGTGCATCGGTCTCGTCTTTTCTCATTCATTCATTGAGTTTGAGAAAATTGTACAAAGCAATTTGGCAATTGTTCCTGAGACAGGTGCGAGAAAAAGTGGATTGCAACAAGAGCAAAATTGTACGCGTTTGGCTTTGCAACTTCCCAGTTCCAGCATCAGGAGCCGGCCCATGCAGCAATGGGTGCGTGTGCCCCCGGAGGCCCTGTTTCAACATTTGAAAACTTGACTTCGAAGTAAAAACCTATCCCCACATGGCACAATTTGGGAGCTCAATGTTTTGTGTGCTCTGGCCGACCTGGCGAACCCTGAGCCTCCAGATCAGCTGGGTACCCTGAGCCAACAGCCTCCAGATCATCTGGGGTACCCTGAGCCCACCGGCAATCAAGGGTACCCGGAGCCTCCATCCCACCTGGGGTACCCTGTGCCTCCAGCCTACCAAGGGTACCCTTAACCCCCCAGCCCAATCTGAAGTACCCCGAGCCCACAACCCCAGGGGTACGTATGCTGAGCCTCAGCCCACCTGTGGTACCCTGAGCCTCCAGCCTACCTGTGGTACCCTGAGCCTCCAGCCCACCTGTGGTACCCTGAGCCTCCAGCCTACCTGTGGTACCCTGAGCCTCCAGCCTACCTGTGGTACCCTGAAACTCCAGCCTACCTGTGGTACCCTGAGCCTCCAGCCTACCTGTGGTACCCTGAGCCTCCAGCCTACCTGTGGTACCCTGAGCCTCCAGCCTACCTGGGGTACCCTGAGCCTCCAGCCTACCTGGGGTACCCTGTGCCTGAGCCTGTCTGGATCCCGTGTGAATCTGCAATCTTGTGCCTCTTCTCCCAGCTCCAGCCTCCGAGGCGGAGGAACCTCGAAAACGGCGGGAAGCAAAAACGTTGTAGGCACCAGGATGCGGAACAAGAGAGGTTGCCTCGTCCCTCAGCGGCAAAAACTGAATGCGGCGATCACGTGATCCACTGGAGGCGTTGGTGATCTGGAGCTCGGTACCCATCATGCAGCAGCGCCGCAAAACGCACAGACCAGTACAGGACTCGAACCTGTAACCAATGGCTTAGAAAACCACTGCTCTGTCCATTGAGCTAACTGGTCTCGCACGATCGCCCAAAATCATGAACGTGTATTCAAGATCAGCCATTTGTTGTGCAATTTCTGCAATACCCTCATGCAATTGGCAAAAGTTGTGGCGCAACTTTTCGCGCTCGTGCTGTGGTACTCGTGGTGACATCTTGCGTTTTGTTGAACCTACAACGCACCCCCGCCCAAGAACTGGGCACATGGTGCTCCCACTTTCACATTCTGGTCTCCCTCGCTTTTCTGCCCCCGCCCCTGGTTCCCTTACCCTCCCTGAAGTCTCTCACCTTCCTGCCCCCTGTCCCCTGTCCCCTGCCCCGTGTCCTCTGGCCCCATGGCCCCCTGTCGCCTCGTCCTACCTGACTTTCGGGTCTTGAGTCCCTTGATCTCGTTCGTTACCTTGACTGGGTTCCGACCGACCCAAGCTTCGCAACAGGCTCACAGACAAATGGGAAAACTTCACGGATTGAGAAGGGGCGAAAGTCAGGCACCTCCTGGGTGTTTTGCCACACAGGGTGTGCGTCAGGGTTCGGACCCAGGGACGTCCAAGGTACACGCGAGGGACCTGCCCATTGGTTGCTCGCTTCGCACTGGAATTGTCGTTGCACAGGTGTTGGAGCCCAAAACCAACGTGCGTTTCCGTCTTTTCGTGCGGCAACTGTCGCTTCCCGTCGCTACGCGCTTTCCCCAGTTCTTCCACCTCCGGAGCCGGAGCCATGACCTGTCGGAGACGCCCTGTCGCTCCCCTCACGGAGATCCCCAGGATCGGGGGGGGGGGTCACCTCACCCCAGGAGACTCAGTGGGGGGACCTCACCCCAGGAGACTCAGGGGGGGTACCTCACCCCAG
>JAAUXT010099240.1_pt1 | contig 12168 bp, 8 predicted proteins | sample 7278171 | NCBI WGS metagenome assembly JAAUXT01 (sample SAMN14350112, study PRJNA611818) | marine sediment metagenome | isolation source: surface marine sediment (1.8m) | place: French Polynesia: Moorea | collected 2018-08
CACACCAACTGGTGGGGCCAGATTCATCACACCAACTGGTGAGGCCAGATTCATCACACCAACTGGTGAGGCCAGATTCATCACACCAACTAGTGGGGCCAGATTCATCACACCAACTGGTGGGGCCAGATTCATCACACCAACTGGTGAGGCCAGATTCACCACACCAAGTGGTGGGGCCAGATTCACTACACTAACTGGTGAGGTCAGATTCACCACACCAATTGGTGGGTTCAGATCCACCACAACAACTGGTGGGTTCAGATCCACCACAACAACTGGTAGGTTCAGATCCACCACAACAACTGGTGGGTTCAGATCCACCACAACAACTGGTGGGTTCAGATCCACCATACAGCCCACACTATCGAAGGAGGCCAGATTCGCCACACCAACTGGTATGGTCCGACTACCATACCAACTGGTGGGGCCAGACCACCACACCAACCGAATGGGCCAGATCCACCGCACCAACTGGTGGGGTCAGACCACCACACCAACTGAAGAGGCCAGATCCACCACAACAACTGCCGAATTCGATTCCTCTGAGTGGAAGATAAACACAACATAAACATACAAACAAACAAGTCGTTTGGTCTGATACTCACAAAAGTTTCACCGCAGAATATTTACAACGAAAACTTCACGCGTTTACAGCTGGTGCTCTTCTCAAATGGGGAAGCCTGTTTCTTGAACGCTGCATTGAGGACGGCTTTTGATCAATCAAAGCGTCTTGATGTGCGTCAGGTCTTTGACTTCTTGCGTCAAGGTCGTCGAGCATGTCTGTGTCACTCGTCGAAATCCAGCACTGTGAGGTGCATCTGTACAAAAAATTGATATCTTTTTCACCCTGTTTAGTGAAGACGGCTGAAGAAATGAAAACGCTTTTCATATTTGAACTAACAATTCGACTGACTCTGGATTGGTCTCTGACAGTGATGCAAAAGACAACTGAGACATTTTTGCGGTGTTAGAAAGGTAACACCCAACCCACTTTGACACATCACTGACCGTGAAATTGACTGCAGTTCCCCAAGTAGGCCTGTCCAGCAAGGTGGATGTGAGAACCATCACCCTGGCTCAGGTGGAAGCCAGTCAAATCAGAAACACCACGCGAGAAGAAACACAGTGATTCTTTTAACGCTGGTGCGTGGTCTGTTCTTTCACCACAAGGAACAAAAGCACAACCTGGGAATGTTGGAGTTCGACTTTCTTTCTGTGATCTGGTGACCTGACACTGTGACGTGAACACAAGATCTGTGTGCAGAGTAAATCTCTCTCACTGACTCCTTTGCCAGTTTGACACAGAGACTCAAAGACCCCCAAATGTTTGAGAACAATTGGCTGCCATCGAAACACAAAACTGCTGATTGAGGGTCAACACAGGGTCATCGAGAACTCAAGACAACCCGTTGATCCGCAACCTGCAGCCAGACGCTGAACAGAAGGACTTCAATATTCAAATGCAATTCACTGAGATGGGATCAGTTCGTGCACAAGCGGGTTCACCAGCTGCGCCTCAGAGTGTCGTGGCGATAAGGTTCCCTCGGTCTGCATTCTGAAACGGTCACGTTTTCACTCACCCACGAGGCAGGAGAACGCATGGCTCTGTTCATGCTATGAGCCTACCTACCTCAGCTGTGTGACCGTGCACCTGTGCCCACTTGTATCTGCACACCACAAGGTTCAAGGTAGGTTTTGCCCTCAAAGTTGAGTTTGTGGGTATCTCCAGGCCCTGCACCTTGCGCCACAACTGCAGAAAGCCAGAAAGGAATGTCTGAAATCAAAAATTTTCACTTTTATTTGATTCAGCCTGGGTGGGTGCCCCAATCCGCAAGGCCACTGTGGATCCAGCTTTCTGTGGGCAAGTGTCCATGGTTCGGTGTTCCACAGTGAACAGAGATGGATTTCCCTTCTCTTGGAGGTGCAGGGCTCCAAAAGGAACACGGAATTATTTTCCATGGGATATTCCTTTTCAAGATCACAGGTCAGCCCCGTAAAAGCTTCCACAATTTTGTGAATGTTGACACGCAAGCAACAAGTGAACCGCGGTTCATTTCCTGGGAGATGTCATTTGAAGACGCGACATCAGCTGCCACACAACCAGCATTGGCAAACCGATAGGGGAGAACGGCTTTTGCAGAAATGTCACCGGGATGGAATTTCTCTCATTAGGCATGGAATCTACCTGCACAATGTGTTGCTTGCTTTTTCACACCGCATACTCGTACATCATGTTTTGTAAGGACGTTATGTTTTTGGGTCGGACGACACCATTTCCTCTGGAGGCATCTCGGATACATTTATCTGGAAACGTTGTCAACGGAACGTGCGTGCGTGTGTGCGACAACTCGGTTGGGATGTAGCGACAATCTGAGTCAGATCGAGCGGGTTTTGCTGATTTGCCTCTCTCAGATGGACCGCACCGCCGCCACCGCAGCTGCTCCAGATACCGTCTCAAAAGGAAATGTTTGTCCTTGAGTCACCACCTGACTCCTTTCCGTGGCGTGCTTTTGGGAGACCCAGAAAATTCAAGATAGTGCACTTCAACCAAAAGAAGACATTTGAAACAGCTGTGTTTCATTGTAGGTCAGTCACAGAGGCATTTGACTATGTTTTGGGGGATTTTGTGTGTTCGCTTGAACAGCTGTGACTTGTAATGGGAGGATTGCATTTGTAGAGAGAGTTTGAATTTGTAAATTGGAAAGATCGCGTTGCACCATTGGAACCGCAGTTTGGAAGCTGAGCTGCTGCTGACCTTCACGAAGTCGTGACGTTAGGGACGTGGTCGCTTCTGCGGGAACAACTCAACGATCAGACGCTTCCTGTGCAGCGACTCGCCCGTCCGAACTGGGCGACACGACATGGAAGTGGACTACTGTATCTCGTGGTTATCAAACCAGGAAAAGAGGACACGGAAATCGCTTCTTGAATTCACAAGGAAACGTCCCTGCTGAATGCTCGGAGGATGGACGCATTTTGAACGTGTCAGTTGCAGTTGTGTGGAGACATACCAGTGCAGACGTCCCGTGGACGACATATTGACAAAGACATCAAGGGGCAATTACACAGCTTTGATGGCGAGGACATGAGAGTTGTATCAACAGCGCAGAGCGTTCCAATGGTGACGCGACGTCACCCATGGCGACGCGACTCGCAGAGAGGGACGCAACAGCTCGACTCGTGCGGCGGACGGACGGACGGACGGACAGCGCAGATCGCTGACGACTGAAAAATAAACACCTGAGATTTTTGCATTCTTTGCGCAACTGACACTCGTGTGGGAATGATCTGCATTACATGTCAGCAGCAGCATCTGATGAAAAATAACTTTGCGTTCTTCAATAGGACATTTTCATTGTCGTTACAAACAACCACTACGTCAGGAACACAGATGGACTTTCACACGGATTGTTCCAGGAGATAAAGCAGGCTTGTATTTTCCGTCCTTTGGCTCAATTTCGAGGAAACCAGAATTTTGAAGTAACCAAGCGTCACCTGTTTTTGAGATTCAGAGATCCAGTTCTGCTCAGGGTTCTTGAAATTGCGGCAAAGGAAAAACGGAGAAATTCGAAGGGTCCTTGAAATTGAGTCAAAGGAGAAAAGGAAAAATTCAAGCCTGCTTTAAAAACTGTCCCGGCAGTGGAGTCTCTTTGCTGGTGGACTGTCGTGGCCACAAAACTCCGATGCCTGCGTGGCCAGTTTTCCTGCAGCAGTGCGCTGTGTATTGAAGGGTTTGACAACCACGAAGTTTTGTACAGGACAGTGTCCCAATTGCCGGTACAAACAACCTCATGTATGTACGAGGATGTTTCAACTTCTGGCGAATGAATTGCACGTTGAGCGGTCGTGTTCATACTTTTTGACACATCGAGTTCACACAGTTCTGTCAGTACACAGGAGACAAATTGATCATGATTCTACGTGCAATTCATTCACCAGAAGTTGAAACATCCTCGTATTCACCATGACAAAGTGCAGAGTCATGACCAAATTGTTTCTGTGTCACCTATGGATCTGGCAGGTGGGGCCCGTGGGCGGAAGACAGCACGGACCTGCGAAACTCGCCATTTGAGAGATTTGGCAAATCCCTGTGACACGCACCCGAGTGGCTGACATAGACCGGACATTTACTCCGTGGAAAACTCGCTACACACGGGACAAAAGTGCAGTCTCTTCCGCCTCAAATGCCTTGCTTGGTCATCACCTTGTGTTGTTGCTCTTCCGTGGGGGAGAAGATAGCAGTAATCACCAAACTCCTCCCTGTGCTGCCTTCCGTCTGACGTCAGCCATGGACGGATTCCTTTTGCAGTGTTTTTGCCAAATCTCCGAATGTTTGTGCAGTTTCACCACAACTGCTCTGCTCAGCTGTGCACAGTGACAGTCACAGCATTCTTGGAGATGTGCTGGTGAGAGGAGAGGCCAGTGGTTGTATCTTCTAGGTATGAAACAACTCTCCAGTTTTGGATAAACATTCAAAGAACATCACAAAAACAACCTTCTTTGCTCACAACAATTCAACTACAAACCTGTCCATTGAATTCCATTTTCAAATATTAATTTCAACACCACTTCCTGTTTTGAGACAGCTCTCCACATTGAATGAAGCAGAGAATCCTTCCAATTGCTTTGATTTCAATCAGTCTCAAGATCTGGACTCACCTCTTCAAGTGTAGATACCTGAAGATCTGTCCAAATTCAGGGCATCTGGAACAAGAAGTGTCTGAAGTATTTCGGCCTGAGGGTCCAGGAGCCTGAAGTTTGTCATGAAATACAGTTCTTCCTCAAAATCAGATTTTAAATTGGCCAACATGCGAGAAAAGCAACACAGATCAACAATGAAACACCACGTTCCAAAGACACCATATATATTTCACTTGATTCAGACACAATTTCTTGCGAGCAAATTTGTTTTGATTTGGCAAATTCCGCACAAATCAAGACAAATGACGTTGATGAGGTGGATGAGAAGCCCCAATAAAGTTCCCGATGAAGCGAAATTCTACATGAGTCCGTATCAAGATACGTGTATCCGGAGAGCAACCAACCTCAGCTTCCACAGACCAATAGCTCTGCCCACAATCAAGATCTATTCCAACAACCACCCCATGAGAGCTGGGTTGGTAACAGGGACGGACCTTTTGACCATTACGTTCCGCTTCAAATGTGCATCACACACAAATTTGTAGTTTCACAGCTAAATTGCTCAAAGGTAAAACCAGGCCCTCCGGGGATCATGTCATCTCAACAGATCCGTGCCCTCTGGCCACCGATGCTGGAGAGACATGTGTCTGGACGTCTGCGGGCACAGAGCACGTGGCACTGAAGCCACAGATACAGATGCCTCGGCAGAAGTTGCATTCAGCTGCTGACGGAATCCGCTTCAATGGAGTTGGATGACTCATCTGCCTCGGCCTGTGCCTCGGACTGACACTGATGCGCCCAGACTGGACTTTACACCTGCAATATCAATTTGCGGACAAGCTTCGTGTGTGTCATGCCGTCAGGTCTCACGTGGACTAAGTGACATTTTGCAGGATTTATCCGGACGTTATTGCATCCACAACTCCCCGACAGCTCCATTCAGCCAACTTGGATTCTGAAGTATGCGACGGAGAACTGTTATGACAGGCATGAAGACCTCAAACGTTCGGCTCTACCGCCACAATCTGTAACGATTTTCTATCGGGCTGAGACCTGTCTCAAGAGGCTTAGCGTGGAATGGATGGTGCTGTGGATCCACGGCGGACGGCCCCGTGCTCCTCACGTTTACCTGAGATTCATCACAGCGCTTCTGCCTCCGTGATGCCCGCCAAGCAAATGTATTTAGCGGATTAGCAACACGCTCATTTGTAGGGGAATAGGAGGAGAGAAATTTCACGGGGTGTGTGGCTCAGCTGACAACACAACGCGTTGCATGTCAAACACAGACGGTTCGCGGAGACAACTGCGTGAGCAGCTGGTCTGCTGCCCGCAGCGAGTTGGTTTTCCCGGTCGCAGCTGATGTTTCAGTGGAACCTGCGCAGAAGCCTTCGTGTCGTGTGAAATCCTGCAGCCTCGGACACTTCCCTCGTCTCGACAGATTCCTCAGTTGCGGCAAACATCGCAGTGGTGTGCGTGGATAAAGACTGTTACATGCATGCGCCATCAAATTGTGGCCCCAAGCAGGATTTAGTGGCCTTGAAGTGACAACTGAACCCAGGAACTGGACCTGAGGATTCGGGAGGGAATTGTGTGTGAGGGACGCTCAACAAGTGTGCGGCGTTTCCCCGACGGAGAATGTCGCGACCCGGCCGGGTCAGCGTTCCTGGTCGCCGTGGGCACTTGTGTCGAGGACGCCTATCTCGTGAGTGACTTGAGGCGACAGCACTCGAGTGCATCTACGTGCAGTGCCGAGTCTTGACGTTTGCGGGTCATGTGACTGCGTTTCGGAAAGGAAACTGTTTTTTGCAGAGGAAATTACAACAGATCAGAGAGCACAACTCCGTTCTGAGACCTCAAGAATCTTGAAATAAATCCAGCGGACGGGGATTTGGTCCACAGAACGCTGACTGCAGCCACATTACTCGAAATAATGTGACACAATGTTCACTTGATTCTGCGTTGAATTATTGATAAAATCCGCCGGTCGGTCGACACAGAGCCATGTCTATCCCGATGCTGCTCGGGAACTCGTCGACGGACGGGACGTGGTCCCGCCGCGGGTCGCGCCCGTCCTTCCCGTCGAGCGTCGGCGGGGAGCCGCCGTGGTCGCGCCGCGGCTCGCGCGTCTCGTGGCCGTCCTCCGCCGTCAGCGCCGCCAACCGCCAGCGCTCCAAGAGTCTCGGGAACGCGCTCTCCGAGGTAAGTGCAGCTGAGAGCATGCGCGTGCGCACGCGTGTGCTCTCTTCAAATGTCGAAGCACAGTGTGAGAGACACACGCCGAGACATTTGTTGCGTGGCGTGGTTATAGAAAACTCAAGGTAACCTGAGATTTTCTGAGCTTGAAAAGGTCGGCGGGAGACGAAACAGAAATGTGCACTTTGTTATTCGTGTCTCTGTGGCATCAAGAAAGTTGGTTTGTGTGAGACGTGACAATTGGACACTGGAGTTTGTAAATCTCACGCAAGTGGTGGTTTCTAGAAAACAACTTTCAATGCGAAACAAGAGTAGTTGATCGTGTGTCTGGAGGAACCTGCGAACACGTGACCCGGTCCCTCCCGCGCAGGCGCGACCGGAAGGGGAATCCACGGAGCAGCTTTGGCGCCGAAACAGGAGGTGCCAGGATGATGCCATTCCCATTCCATTTGGAGTCTTGAGCAGTCTCGCTGTTCAGTACACGGCCTGTCTGGAGGAAACTGATCAATTTGTTGAATCTCAAGAAAGCCTCTCCGCAGAATATGTTGTGGCAGGGGAACCAGCACATCTCAAACACTGCGATCACACTCTCGTTGCATCTCTAATCCCGTGACACGCGTATGATTGCATTCAAGGCCAAAACTGTTCTCCCAGTGGAACACCCAAGGGAACCAATCCCCAGATTTCTTGACGGAAGTGGTTCCCGCTCCTCTCTGCACCTGCGGGTTCCCGCGGTACCTGTGGGCGAATTCGCTATGCACACAACATGATCCGGGGATGACTCGGCTACCAAACGACTCTGCACCGCGTCGAGTAAATCTTCATTACAACTACGCTGTGCCCGACGATCGGCTAATTCCCGGCTGCTCCTTCCACATCAAGTTCAAGAGATTGTTTGTGTGTGGCTGGCTGGGCTGGGGCTTTGGGCCTCAGGTCATTGCGTTAACATCCCCGTTTTCCTGCTGTGCTTCGTGGGACACGCTGAGGTTGAACCGTTTTCCAGGCTGCGAGAGGCTGGCGTCCAACCCCGAACCCCGAATCCCACTACGCTAACAGCGCTGAGATTCTGTTGCGTCACTGCAATTTGGTGTTGAGATAAATCATGGCTTCTCTGTTGGTCCCCTTCTGACTGCCAGATTCGTACAAACACCTGCATCAGGATTTACCCCAGTGATTTTGTTTTCTGTTGGCGCTGACTCGATCAGAGCAGTGGTCGTTCTTACAGCGTGGCGTTGCGATGTATATTGACGAGAGGCGGTGGGTATTGGGCAGGTGGTCCGGCCTCACATGAGCCGTAAAGCCTCAGATCTATGTCCACTTGTGTCCACTCGTTGGTCAGTTTTTTGTTGGTAAATGCATAAAAGTGGCCCGCCTCCAGGGCCCGAGATTGGTGACCCGCCCCGCTCGCGGTCGCTTCTCCACACTGAAGGCTTCACCTAAATCTCTGAACCAAGGCTGCAGAAACGCGCCTGGAGCCGAGACGAAGATTCCCCGATGTCGTGTCTATTCGCGCTGACGATGGGGTGGCCCGCTCATTCACTGCGGAGTCGCCTGTGGTTCAACTGGTTTCGTGATAATCCTTTGAGGAGTAGAATTTGAAGTCTTGATGCACACATGAAGGATAAAATACAATGACTTCAAGGTTCAATGAAACTTTTCACCATTTGACGCGTTGCACACGTTTTGAAGAAGCTAGTGGAGCGGAGCGTGGTGAGGGGAGTCAGGAGTGAGTGTCGCTCCCGGGGGGTGCTGCTCGTCCCCAGGGGCTGTGCTGAAGCCACTGGGGCAGCGCCGCCTTCAACTCCTCGTCGACTGCGCCGCATACGGGGCGTAATCTGCGATTTACTGCCCCACAATGGGCAGGATGGAGCTGAATGTCTTTTCTATTGGAGAGGGACACCGTGATGGCTGAGGGCTGCGAGGCAAAGGCTAAATGATCACGATGTATTCACGACTGATTTTCAGCCGCGGCCGTGGTTGCGACAAGTAGGAACCAACCAACCAACCACAAGCAGGAACTTTCAATGACAAACAATTTTCTTCAAAAAAAGAGGATTTCTGTGGCGCTCGCTGCGGTCAGACAGGTTCTTGTGATGGTTGTGCGACGCTCCGAGTGATCTTGCTCCAGGTGGGACAACTCGACTCTCCAGTGGACGATTCACTATCGCAGGACCTTGTGGATTGTTGGTGGTGCGCAGTGCAGCAAGGAACTTCTCTTCAAATGCTCAGATCCAGCCACCAGATCACACAACAGAGATGATTTTGCTTTCAATTTTTGCAAAAATTTGAGGAAGTCTTTCTGGATACAATGAACTGCAAATCAGACCTATCTGGGGATATTTCCTTTGCAGAAGAGAGAATACGGTGACTTTTCACGCTCACAGAATGGCCTGAGAGAGAAAGGGCTGACGAACATGAAACTCAACATTGCACCAAATCATGCAAAGTGCGCCAAAGCGGGACGCGGATTTATGACGTCATAAAAGTATGGCGATATCGATTCTGTCTCTTGTGCTGCATTGAATAGGTTCGTTGGTCTTCCACGACCAAAATCTGGGATCGAATGGAGCTTTAGCGGCAACCTACATTGCGTCCTGTAGGTGACATTTGAGCTCATGTCAGTGAACCGTATGCCAAACACACTGGCAGTTTTGGAGCAAACGGGACAACCATTGAAAATGTTCCCACGGAAAATCCTGACACACTTCTCGTGGATATGATTGGGAAAAGGAAGTCTTGTCAGTTGGATTCTTTGATGCAAGAAATCACGCGTTGTGGACATCAAACTGACGGAACAAATAAGCAAGCAAAACTGCATTGAGTTATGAAGCAATGAGGAACCTGTTCCACAGTGCAGGTGGATGGCGATAAAGACCATTTACTTCGAAGTTCTCAAGAAGGTGGAAGCGGAGAACGAGATGGCGGCAGCGTGCGAACTTCGCGACGTTTCTCCCGCCGACGACGTCGCGCATGATGACGTCATCGACGCCGCCGAATCTTCCGCGCTCTGCTCGGAGCAGGTACAGACAGTTAAATTTCACCTTTCTTGCCAGGTTTTTCTGAACCTCTGTTGGAAACACTTCAAGAGGAGAACAGTTCTTTAGAACTTTGTTGGGTACAACGCGATGCTTGAGCACTTGAAGTCGGTGCACCGTGGATGTGGTGATGTTCATTGTGACGGTTTGACCTGACCACGCAGGACCAACAGTTGGAGGGGGCTGAGATTTTTCAGGACCAGTCAGGTGTTGTTACGTCTTCCAAAGCAAGATTCAGCAAACCAATCTTGTTGTGAAAGACATCAAACTTTGTGCTGTGCCTCAGGATGGGAGCGGGTGAGACCTTTGGAGCTGGTGGCTTGGTCAGTGGCATCATCATGATTGTGCCATGTCCCTCCCTTATGGGCAGAGTACCTGCGACAGAGGGAAGGCCAGCATGATGTTCCATCCCCACCCTTCACCCAAGGCCTCTCCACCCCAAGCTCCCACCCCACCACGACAGGTCATCCACACAAGACGCCACCGTACGACCTGCTGCTGCTGGACATCGCACCCCCAGTTGCTTCGAGCACTACTTCTTGTTTGGTCGGTCCCCTGCCCTTGAGTCTGGCTTGACCTTGCCCTCGGTGGAGAAACGTTGTTCTTGATCAGTCTGCCTTCCATGGGTTCTGAACATGGGCCGTGAAGAGTGAGGCTGCGTCGTTGAGAATTGCGTCTTGTCGAGACGTGGATTGTCTGGAGGTTCATACAGATCTGTGATTGACGTGAGAATTGAGGTGTTGGTTTTCATTTTATGACCCTGCCTGTGGTGCGTAGAGTTTACGTTGGGTGTGAGCCGAGTTTCAATGGTGGTGTAGTGCCCTGAGCAACCAAATCGCTTTCTGGGACAACTTTTCTGACTGACCCGACCAAATGAGGTGAACAGTTGAGACGGTCGGGAGAAGCTGCTGTGTTGTGAGGTTCTCCGGAACCTTCGTGCAGATCGAACTTCTTGCTCGCTTTCTCCAGACACACCATGTCAGGTTTGGCTGCAAACGAGTGCGATGATCTGGAGACCAGCTCACTGCAGAGCACCCCTGAACGATTGGCGATCATCTGCCCCGTCCTGTACCCCTGCGTGGGTCCAGGGGAAGGAGCTGCCCCAGAAGGTCATGACAACGCCTTTGGTTTGGCACGGCAGAGAATGTCTTCTTGCAAAGAGAGTTGTGGCTTCAAAATCGCAAGCGGTAGCTCCTCTGTCCCAGTCGTGCGTCTGATGGAGTGTGTACCACAGTTTGTGCTGTATGAAAGGCATGAATCCGTTCCTTGATCACAGATTTCAACAGCACGTGCCCCAGTTCTGTTTTGACAAACCTATGCTTTGATCCAGAGAGATCGCAAATGCAACTTCGTTTTTTAGCAACCAAACAATGGCCGACGAAAAATAGGAAATTGATGTTTTTGACCATTTGAGTTGGAACCCACTGCAGAAAAACACCAGATTTTATGTGTTGTGCCGTTCCTTCACGGACGCTTCTTCGCAGCTTCCGGTCAGCGCTCCCACACCCAACCCTCACTCCCCTGGGCCTCCTCTGGTTCTAACGAAGCGCCTTTTCGGGCAACAGGTTATTGATTTAGCTGTTTGAGCGCCATCATCCAGACAATTACCAGGTGAACCCGGTGTTGTGAGTGAGCGCTGCTGCAATTTTCATGACCTACTGGCCCGAGAAGACGGCCACCTGTACAATCAGGCCTTTTTCCAGGGAGCAGCTCTCAGGGCTGTTGTTTTGAGAATTCTGAAAAATGTATGATGTTCGCAATGCGAACCGCTCCTCCTTCTGTTGGAGGAGGATCAAGGGCGGAGCAACCCCTGAACGCATCTGAGTGGCTCAGAGGGAGACCTCCTTCACTTGCAGGCATTCTCCAACCCACGAACCAACATGAATTTAATCAATTTTCCACCTACTTTCATTCAGTCTTCAAGATATACAATGCAGAGCAGCCAGCATTCCCCTTGCAGGAAAGGAGTTGCCGTTTTGCATGCAGATGAAACTGGATCCTCAGGGGTAATCAGAAATGCTCGGCGCCGCCGGTGAGTGCGGGCTCCACGCATGCACTCGTTGCGTGGAATACTTAAGGAGCACCTTCTTCTTCTCAGAAAGTCCAACGCAAGGCAGTGTGTGTTCCTGCTCCATATTTGGGAAACAAGCGAAGTTCTTGTGGGATTTACTCGAGTTGCAGTAACGTACGAGGCAATTTCAAATAGATCCCAACCAGGCGCGTTTTCTGAGCCAATTTTTTTTAGAGCAGAAACCTTTATTCAGGTCATGGAAACAATGGGTCAAGGTACATGTGG
>JAAUXT010105741.1_pt1 | contig 12168 bp, 14 predicted proteins | sample 7278171 | NCBI WGS metagenome assembly JAAUXT01 (sample SAMN14350112, study PRJNA611818) | marine sediment metagenome | isolation source: surface marine sediment (1.8m) | place: French Polynesia: Moorea | collected 2018-08
CGCCCCCCCCCCCCCCCCCCCCCCCCCCCCCCCCCCCCCCCCCCCCCCCCCCCCCCCCCCCCCCCCCCCCCCCCCCAAGACACGTCTTCTGATCGAGATCCTCCTTGCAGACCGAGCGTGTTGACAGCGGCGTCATTGCTGCTCTTCGAAGTATTCTGGGAGACGAGCGCAGCGTTTCCACAGCAGAGTCAGTGAGAGAACATCACGGCAGAGACGAATCTTCTTTCAAGTGAGAGTGTTTCCGAGCTCTTGTGCAGCCTGTTTTCTCCACCGTGGGTTGATTTCGTGCGAACGACTTCTGGCGATGTCTGATGGAAGCGCTGGTTGAAATGTTCTGGTTGGTTGTTTCAGATGTGTTCCAGCAGAAGCTGTCATATTTCCCGAAAGTACGGAGCAAGTCAGTCAGTGTGCTCAGTTTTGCTCAGAGAGGAATATCCCAATCATTCCGTTTGGAACTGGAACGGGATTGGAGGGTGGTGTGGGTGCGGTTGCTGTGAGTGACCCTTGTCCCCATTTTCTGCTGTTGCTCTTCACTTCAGTTGAGAAGCTGTCACAGGCTCCTTGCGAACACTGAACTCATTCTTCTCAACTGTCGTGTGTTTTCACTGACAGGGAGGTGTTTGTTTCGATTTGACGAAAATGGACCAAGTTGTGAATCTGAACGCGGAGGATTTTGACGTCACTGTGCAGCCTGGAGTGACCAGGAAAGCTCTCAACAGCTACCTGCGTGACACAGGACTCTGGTTCCCAGTTGGTAAAAATGTTTTTGTCATTTCGGCTGCTCCTCCATATCTGGTCATTGTTGTTCTAAGCATTCAAAGCAAAAGATGTGCAGACAACAGGGACTCACCTGTTGCGTGTTGTGTGCTCAAAGCCAACATTTGTTCACCTCGCCGTGGAAAACTTGGTGGAATAATAACACAGCCACACAGCCAAAATTGATGAAGTCATCCAGAAAACCGCCTCAGATCCCCCGGCATGAAAAAGTGATAACTTTTTGTGTCCAAGCATCAACAAGTGGGTTTCAAAAACCTCTCGGACTTCTTCATGTACTACACCAAACCATATCCTCTGCTGCTCAGACCCGGGCGCGGACGCGTCTCTCTGCGGCATGGCAGCGACGAGCGCATCGGGCACGAACGCCGTTCGCTACGGGACGATGCGCGAGAACGTGCTGAACCTGGAGGTGGTGCTGGCGGATGGTCGGGTGCTGCACACCGCGGGAGAGGGGCGCAGACCCAAGTGAGTTGGAATTGTGTCCGTTCCGTGTCCTTTTCTGACAGGTTGCAGGTTCAACAGATATTTGCAATGAGTCCTTTTCTGGCGGATTGCACACATCTGTTGAACTTGTGATTGGTCGAACTGCTTCATACTTGATTCGGTTGTGGAACGTTTTGCTTGATTTTAGCTCAAGTATTCCTCATATTTTACTCAAGAACGAGAGGTGTTAATTGCTGTTTGTCACCGATTGTCACTCATCCTCTGTTGAACAATTGGTGTCACGATCAGCCATTTGCTCAAATATCATTCAAATGCATGAGGCACTGCTCAAGTTCATGGCACCTCGCAATCGTTGATCGTGAACGCGGAGCGTGTTGCGTCACCGGCGCCCAGGGTCAAAAGAAGGTTGGGATTTGGGTGTACCTCATCAGTTTCACGATTGTACCCGAAGTGTTCAGACGGATATTGAATTTCGAGAAGAACAGCAAGAAGGATGAGAGAAATTCGCAAAAGTTTTCAACAGCCGCAGAAATCAGAGATCCCTCGCGTGGTGAAGGAAAAGGCGGCGACGGAGAAGATACCGGTGATGCCGTCCGCTCCGCAGAAAGCGCGCACCAAGAGGCGAGTGGAGCTCGTCAGCCCGCTCGAGGCGGTGGAACAGAATCTGCAACGCAACCTTTATCTGCAATCGCCGGATCGGAAGCGAATGCGACACGAGCCGCCCCCGTCTCCGTACAAGGCTGAAGACCCGGTGGACATCAAGAACGCCGAGCCCGTCACGGAGGAGATGATGCCCAAAAAACAACTGTTCCACTGACTTGCGCGGCAGGGCATCTTCTCATCAACCAAACACGGTCCTTTTCAGGACCACCCACACCCTCCCGGGGGAAATACACTCAAAAAGCTATGAAACTGGGATAAAACCTGCGAATAAAATGTGGACGTGGTCAGCTATGTTTGGTTGCAGAAAGACTTCGGCGGGGTACAACCTGACGAACCTGTTCGTCGGATCTGAAGGAACTCTGGGTCTGATCACGAAGGCGACTCTGCGGCTGTACGGCATCCCCGAAGCAGTGAGCACCTCGCATTTGAAAACAATGCAAAAACACGGACACATTTTCGTGGACTCCGAATGGACTACAGGTCCATTTCGGATAATTCGAACTGCCCTTTTTGCCAATGAAAAAGTCGAATTATGTGAAAGTCGAATTATGACACCTGTTAACACACAAGTCCAAACCTGTTCTGAAAAAAAGTCGAACTATGTAAAAGTCGAATTACGGACATTCGAATTATCCGAAATGGACCTGTATCCTTGACCGGCAGTACGCCAGATCGACACGTCTGGGGAAGCAAAATCTTTGTTCAGTCAGATTTTGGAAGCAAAATCTTTGTTCAGTCAGATTTTGGAAGCAAAATCTTTGTTCAGTCAGATTTTGTTCGGCACATAAGGCTCAGGATTTTGTAAATTGTAGATGGTGGCGGCGGTGTGTCAATTTGAAGACGTACAGTCGGCAGTGGACACGTCCGTGCAAGTTTTGCAAACTTGCATTTCGGTGGCTAAAATCGGTAAGCGCGCTGAATTCGTCAGTCAAAATTTGTCTGGCTTTCTCATCAAACACCCAAATTTCCACTCTTTTCTTCTGGATCCGCAAGCAAGAGCGCCATTGTTTTCCAGACATCGATGCATCGTTGAGCGTATCAATTCACTTCAATTAAAGTTCACGGGGAACTGCAAAACCAACAGTGCTTTGCGCTTCATTGCGATTGCCATCTTGAACTGAGACTGTGTCGTTGCAGAATTTTTGGACGAAGTTCAAATGAAAGCGTGCAATCAATACAGCAATTTGTCTTACAAGGAACAGCCAACTTTATTTTTTGAATTCCACGGTACGAGCGGCAGCGTGGAAGAACAGGCCCAAGCCGTTGGTAGGATTTGAGGCTTTCTGATCGTCAATTGCAATCAGCGTGATAATCTCCAGGAAAAATATCACGAACAGAGCCAATGTTTATTTTGTGCAGTGCTCTGATCTCGATTCATCTTGGTCGTAATCTTGAACAGCGAATTTCTTGACTTCAAAGCGAAAATTTGTTGTTTCAAGGCGAAAATTTGTTGTTTCAAGGTGAAAAATTTGTTGTTTCAAGGCGAGATCGTGCGGATGAACGGCGGGTCAGACTTCATGTGGGCGAAAGATGCGGACGAGCGAAACAAACTGCTACAGGCGCGACACGACGCGTTCTACGCAGCTCTCGCTCTGAAACCTGGGCACAAGGTGCGGTTCTGAGAGACCAGGTCTGCGAGGGCGAACTGTGGAGTCCGAGCTTGGGACATCCTCAGTGGCTCCACGTTCAGGCCCAGGAGGAACTTTGGGAAGGAATGGCTTCTCGCTTTTCGCGCCATCGGGTGCCCAGAGATTCTTCACCGGAAAGAAGTTCCAATCCTCATTTGTGGGATCGTCCCTGAGACTTCTCTCACAATCTCTCCCTCCATGAGTTTGATTCAAGAATTGTTCCCTGGGTCGTTGCAGTCGATGACATCCGACGTGTGCGTACCGCTGTCGCAACTGCCGGAAATGCTCGTGCGAACCAAGCAAGACATCGTCAGCTCAGGCATCGTTGGTAAATTTGCAAGGCTTGGGCAAAAGCTGCGCGCACACACGTACAAACAAACACACACACACACACACACACACACACACACACACACACACACACACACACAAACACGCGTGCGTGCGTATGCCGTGTTGTTGCTGTGTTGTCTGAAAAGGTGTTGTGATGAACAAGGAACATCGCCCCCGACTTGCAGGTCCAATCGTGGGTCACGTGGGCGACGGGAACTTCCACTGTCTCCTCCTGGTGGACAATGAAAACCCGGAGCAGATGCAAACCGGAAAAGATCTGTGCAACCGAATGGGACAGTGAGTAAGAACCAGTGCTCGATTTCTCAAAGAAACCACGCGGATCATTCGCATTTTATCCAGGCGAACGTGAAAACTCCAAAAGAAACACGGAAATGTCAACCATTTTCAAACTCGCTTGGAAGAGATTCGCAGGTTGAAGTCGAATTATTTTGTTCTGTTCTATTTTCGCACACCGCGTGTCAAGAAAGTGTCATTTGTGGCTTCGCGCTCGATTGTTCTGAAGCGCACAGAAACTTCCCTTGCAGGAGAGCCCTGGACATGGGAGGTACATGCACGGGTGAACACGGCATCGGCATCGGGAAGCGAGAGCTGCTGGCCCGGGAGGTTGGGGATACGGGCGTCGAGGTGATGAGGCAAATCAAACGCGCCCTCGACCCGAACAATGTGATGAACCCGGGGAAAGTGTTGTTGTGACCCAGGCAGAGAGGACAGTGTCAGACCCCTGTCAGATGTTGAATCACAGCCTCCTGTTTTCAGTATTTTGCCACCCAATCACTGGTGACAGTTGTAAAACACTTGACGTTCATGTACACTGAATAGGGAAGTTTTGTTGCCAAAAATTCCTGTTTGGATTGGACAGATTGGACAGTTGCAGGTCCCTGTTGAATGTTGGACCACTTTCTTCTGTTTTCAGTATTTTGCCATCCAATCTCGGGTCACAGTTGTTACATTTGCTGCTGGTGTACACTGTATAGGAAAGTTATGTTGCCAAAAAAATTTTGTTTGAAATGCAGAGAAAAGGCCAGAATCTGGTGGGTTTGTTGTTCTTGGTCATGTAAACGTGCATGTACGAAACTCGATCTGGAGTTACTTTGTTGCGGAAATCTGCAACTTTGGCTGCAACATTGTTTCGCTTGCAAATTGTTGCGATTGTGAACAAAACGGATTGTTGGGCAATGGACTTTGAACGGCAGGCGGTTGTCATGGCGCGGAGTTGTACTCGTATCCTGAAGGAAGTATCTTTCCTCATTTTTTCTCCAGGATGTCTGAAAGGATTTGCGGCATGATCAAGCAGATAGCTGTATGCATAAGTAACGAGCGTCCAAAACCAGAATGCACCTTGGTGGAAATCAAAAATGCGAGCAAAGTTCTCAGACAAATTGCACGATGTATTTCTGATTTTGTGGCGGGGCAAGAGAAATCGCCCGTGGTGACATCTGATGTTGCAAATTTGTAGCAACTGCTTCCGTTGTGTCTGGGGTCAAGGTTGCGAAATATCTGACAAATCCACTGGTGCGTTTATTTGCAGAACAGAAGCCAAAGAGATCACATGCCTCACGAACAGTGGCACAGGAAGCGTTTTCCAGAAATGGTGTTGTGTGTCAAAGTGGATCTGCATCGTGAGGTGAGTGGATTTGACTCTCTCAGGTTCCTTTGTGTTGTGTGAGCAGTGCGAGAAGCATGTGACCGGACCGGATGAGTTGCGTGTCCAGATGGTCCGTCCAATGTCGTGTTGTCGGCTTTTGGGGATTTCTGAGGTCACAGCTGAAATGTTTTTTCGGATTGCTGGAGATGCGTGTTTTTGTGTCAAATTTGAAAATGTCGGCGTTCGTGCAGTCGCTTCGTGTGGCTGAAAAGTGTTGGACAGAACTGTCCACTTGCTTTGTGTGCTCAGAATGCTTTTGACTGTGTCCTGATGTCATCACTGCTCATGGGTGGAGACTGAGGGTCCCAAATGTGTGGCTTCGACAAGTTTCATCAAGTCTATCTCGGAACATTGTCCTGAATGAAGGGGGATGGGGGCAGAAATGTTGATGACCCCCCCCCGCCCCCTTCCCTTGCCACCTGGTTAGAAGCGAGACATTTGCAGAATGGAAATTTGAAGGCAAAAACAGTTTGCAAATGTCCAAATCAACGCACGGGTAGAGGTCGGGCGGAACTCGAATCTGGTTCTTTGAGGGGGTGGCTATTTCAACCCATCCCCACTGTGCAATCACTTTCTTGGTGAATTGAAAGGAAACGACGTGTGGGGTGACATGGAGCAGAACCACTCACCTCAGAAAGAATGGGCGATCTGGTGGACCAAATTGTAGAAAACCCTGTGCAGTGCCGGCCCAAGGTTGAAGTATGCAACCACTGCAGAGAGAACTCACAGGTCTCTCTTATCTCTCTGTTGTCTCTGAGCTTCTTCTAAGAGTTTTCTGGTCACATTCTGGTGCAAGAAGCTCAACAGATCAATTTCCTGGCTGGTGATAAATTGCACTTGATTAGCCTGGTTGGCAGCCATTTTTAGAAAGGAAAACTTTTAGGGGTCACATGATCACCCCATGGGGGGAGGGATGCTGGGAAAAACCAGCAAAATAGTGATATTGTGCTATTATGTATCTATTTTCTATCTAAATAATTATTGTAAAATTATTTAGAATATTTAAAATTGTTGGGTACTGCCAACACCCCCTACCGGGGGAGGAGTGTGGTGTGACACACCAGCTATGAATTTAGAACCACTGCTCACCAGATGGCATGATTGGAAGGTCAATAAATACGGAGGTTCCTGCCCTCGGGGACAGTCTCTCCTGAGATCCCAACCAGTGTGTTTGTGAAATCACTACAACGGTCCGCCAACGATTTCAGTGGGACCTATCTTGAATGAAAACCGCAAGGGGTTGTGAGTGAAACAAGAACACCTGTCGGTGCAGTCACGTGCAGTGCCGCACGGGCCACGCCCGGCATTTTTTTTTGGGATGAAAAACACCTTGACCTGACGAAACAGCACCTTGACTGCGTACAGTGGCTGCTTTTGCAACAGTCGCTCGATTTACACCCACTGCATGAGTACCCAGAAATGAATGTTGGATTTGGATTGCGCATGCTGATGGGAACTAACGGTCGAAGCTGTGTATGAAATGTGCAATTACGATGCATCGAGGGCCTGATGGCCACAGATCTGCCTGGGGAACAGATGCACCAGTGAATGACTTTCACAGCTGAAAGCGAGCAAACGATCGAACAGTTCAAACTCGAGTTCAAATGTGCCACGCATAAATGAGCTTCATCGGAATTGTGATTCGCATGAGCAAAACAATCACCTACAATGTCTGTTTCATGTTGGCTTGGAAAATAAGCAAGCATTGCAAGGATGTTCGTCACAAACAAGCCAAATCTGATGTTTACATGTTGCATTCTGTTACATTTTAGAGTTTCGGATCATTCTGAATCACGGACAGCAATGACGTCACTTCGCGCAGCCGCCGTGTCGAAGGAGCACCGCCGCGAGCCTGATGTCCCTGGCTCCCGACACACCCCCTCCGGACGCGCGTCCGTCTCCAGAACCAGCTCCACCTCCAGTGCTCACAGGAACTCCAGTCCCCACCGGGACGACGTGATCTCAGGACTGAAGCCCGCCCTCACCAGCACGCCTATTGACGGCAGTGGCGGTGGCGGCGCCGGTGGGGCGAGTAACGGTGGCTCCCGGCGCCGGAGTAGGAACCACAGCGGGAACAGTGTGACGTTCCAGCAGCCCGGAGCCGTGTTGAACAGACAGGGGCACGCGGACGCAGGGGGCGGTGGGGGTGGTGCGGTGATGGGGAATCCGGATGAGATTATTGTGCTGGAAGGCGACGAGGACCCTACGCCTTCACTCACGTCTTCCGGCGGATCCAGCGCGCATGCGCCGTCAGCTGTGGTGCCACCTGGTGGTGCTTCCGGTGGCGCCGCGCACCATGTGACGTTCGCGCAGGAGATGGAGGTGCAGGCGCCGATCGTCGGGTACGAGATTATGGAGGAGCGCGCCCGGTTCACGGTGAGTACAAGTTGTCTTCGAGCGTTTTCGCGACAGGTGATGGCGACGTTAGTGGGAAGTGTGTGTGACTGGGATCTGGCTGATCGCTGACAGTTTGCCATCGACTCAGCTGGCAGTCGCTCGACGCCAGTTTTGCGTACTGAAAAGGCGTTGAGCTGCTTGGTTTGACGTGCAGTAGCGGTCATGAGAAGCAGAGGGTCCTTCTCAATCGCCCAGGGCCCTCGTGTTCGTGTTCACGTCAACGTGCTCGCGTCGCTGTTCTGGCGCAGAGAACACGTTGGCGTGTTGACGTTGGCAGCAAAATTCCTGCAGCACGTTTCTCTCTCAAGCTAAAGCGATTTCCGGGGTGTTTGAAACCTTGCAAAGGAACAATCACGTCGGATCTCAATTTGCGCGTCGTTCGCTCTTCGCATTGTTCACAAACGAAGGCCGAAGAAAAGTGAAAGCAGGAACCAAAGTGAGGAAGTTAACAGGTCGTAAGAACTGCTCTATCTTCACCTTCTTCAGAGCACTTGAAATACGATAGAAATTCCCAGTTTTGATTGGCGTGGGACGTGGTCTCAACAGTTTTATTAATCAGCTCCAGTTTGATGGTGGTTTGTATGAAAACGTTGATTGGCGTCTCCAGTTCTGCTTTGTCGAGAACGAGGAGAATCCAACAAAGAACACGCAAGCGCTTCTTCATGAATGGCATTGAAGCATTTCTGAATTTGGGAACTTTTTCACTCAAAAGAACTTTTTGCTCCAAATGGTAAACACCACATGATGGATTGAAGTACCATGTTACACGTCGCGGTGTGACAAAAGTGCTTGTGATGAATTTGGTGGTTCGATGGTGCTGTGGTTTGTTTGAGCTTCAGGAGCCCGAGTGTTGAGCTTCTTCACCGAATGTAGACTGAGCATCACCTCTGACACCACAACAAAACTGTGTGTATCGGCTGCATAAGGATAATGAAATGGCCCAGAAAGTAATGATGGACCCTCCATGAAATTATCACGACCAATTACGTCTATGAACAAAATTTTTGTGTGAAAAAGAAGCGAAGAAAGAACCTCGAAGTGGCATTTGGATGATGAGAAAGCCACCGTATCGAAACGTCACTGTATCACTTCGGGTGATCTGCAGAGATCTGAAAGGCCGATAAATGAACGTTGTTAAAATGTACAAACATGAATGACCTGTTACCATGGCATTTTGATGTTGGATACAGCGAGTCGTCTGTGTAATGGTAATGGACCGTCATTGGAGCTTTGCCATACATGAGCGAGTGTATCTAACTTGACAGTTTTACAGCCAAACTTGGCTCGCGGAACCAAAGCGTTTGTCGTCACTGTTTGCAAAAAAATGCACAAAGAAAATAGAGAGTGATAAACTGTCCCAACAAAATCTCACGAACTTTTCCTTGTCAACATGCGATTTTTCCTGCTTGACAGATTCTTTGTTGTAAAGACAAACACTGCGCTCACCCCACACTTACACGCGAGGTTTTGATGGTTCAGTGAAAAAGAAATGTTTGTCAATTGCAGGTGTTCAAGATCCACGTCTCGAGAGGGGAGGAAGACTGGTTCATCTTCAGGAGATACACGGACTTCGTGCGACTCAACAACAAGGTACGAGCACTGTGAGGGCCCAATCCACTCCTCGAGCAAAATCGAAACATGTTGATTAAAGTGGAGAGTCCGCTGTTCTGTCACATTGACAAGAGAGGGTGATGTGCTTTGAGCAAGACTGGAGAATCGCTTTCCGTTTGTGATTCTTGTGTCTGCTTCTGGTGTCTGAACTTTCTTGGCAGAAAGCAGCAACTGTTGCGTTGTGAAAATAGTTGTTGATGTCATTTCACGTGATTCAAGATCCTTGATGAAGGTGCCAGAGTTGAGTGCATTCTTTTCAATAAGGGTCAAGAAACAAACAAGAACCGATGACGCATCAACGTGAGACATCTGTTTCACGTGTCACGTTCGCTTTGTGCCCACGACGCGGTGCGGTCTGACGACGTTTTCTGTTCACGTTTGGGTTGAACTCGACGTGTTTGCCAAATAAAGAGCTTGCAAGTTGCACTCGCTGAGCGACCTTTTCTTGTCAACGGAATCAAGCAAAGCCCTCAGCAACACGTTCAATTGAAGCGTTGAACTTGCGGATATACGTATTCATTTATGCACCAGCTGGCTGTTCAATTTGATATTTTTTGTCAAGTGTGATGAAAACGGACGATCAAAGTTGCATGATGTGGAATATTTCCTTTGGCTGCCGATGTCAGGTCTTGTTTTGGCTGTATGCATTGTTTGTTCGCACAAATCCAATCAAAACTTTTTTTCATTGCGTCTCACCGCAGGAGAATTGGAGACATTTGTGCAGCGTGTCTGCTGGCAAGAAAGATCCATCACGTCGCCTGACAATTTGCCATATTTGGTGCCGCTTTGGCATTCACCTCGTACTCATTGAGCCAAAAGAAGGACAAACTGAAGTTTTTTTTCTGTTGTGTAAGACTCGATATTCCCAGCGGCGAAGAACATTACACCTCCATGTCCTGTTTTGAACGTCCTCCGTTTAGAATATGCAAAGACATGAAACACAACCTGCGAAGTTCATGGATTTGCTGTTAACATTGACATGACATCTCGATTCACACACAGAATTTGAACAGTTAGTTTTTGCGTGTTTGCTGCAAACACAAGTCGGCTTATCGTGCACAAAAGCGTCGTGAGCGTGAGAGGCAAGTTTCGTTTGAACAGCTGAATGGATGGAGCCCACTCGAGTTGGAAGTGAGGGACTTGTTGCCACCGTCTCCTTCATTAGAGGCAGATAGGTTTTCACCGCGGTCTCGAAAGCCAAGCAGCATCGGTCCGATCCCACGAGATTTCGCTGTGTTGGAAGAGAAACTGTTGAAGTCTTGTTCACAGTGGATGCGTCCTGCTGTGTCACGGCCCGTGTTGAGCACTGCCCAGTGTTGGACCTGTGTTTTGATGTTTTGGCCAAACATGGGGAGGAGTTCTGACACTGCCATCACAGGGTCGTGTTGTGGTGGAGGATTTCCGGGGTCATTTTGACACGCCAGTACCGCAGATTCCATGCCCTATTGAACCAGTCAAGGCATTGCAGTGACCCCATCACATTTCTGCGGCAGGTCCACGCGACAGGAGAAATCCTGCAATTTCTACAAAACTGCTCTTCTGTATCTTTTCAGTTGAAAGAAATCTTCCCGCACTTTCGTCTTTCACTGCCTCCGAAGAAATGGTTCGGCGACAACTTCGACCGCACGTTTCTCGAGGACCGGATGCTCGGTCTCCAGGCCTTTCTCAACAACATCACCAGCCACAGGGACGTCGTCGACAGGTCAGTGGGGTCGCTGCAAGAATTCATTCGGGGGGGGGGGCATTTCGCTGATGTGTCCACGTGCGTCAGACTGATCGCAGAGTGGGAGTGCGTTGCACGCAGCCTGTACCCACAACTTCCCCCATCCCCAAAAAGCTATATGTTTCAGAATTTTTTGTTTGATGTATGTCGTATAGCCATCCCAACCAGGCAGTTGTTGAGCGGAGCAGGCTGGGTGAGGCGTGCCGCACTGGGCCTTTCTTCAACCCACGTGTTGTGTCCAGCAGTGAACCTTTTGTGTGTCGCGTCTTCCCTGTGACAACAACTTCGAAATGCGCAATTTCCCTCTCAACTTACAAGTTCTTGATGCAGTTTCAAACTTCAACACGCGTTCACTTCCCTGAGCAGATTGTTCAGCGATTTCGAACCCCGTCTGTCCCAGAGGTAAGCTGCACCAAAGACTCCAGTCTGACCTCAGCGCGTCTCCTGTGCCTAATTTAGCAGTTATCTCACCGAGGTTGTGGTTTGATGGGCCCAACGAGGCCTAATAGAAGGTTCTATTTTGCACGCAAGATTGCAATTGGTGCAGGAATCGATGTAAGACGACAACTATTTGGAGGACCGGCCTTATCACCTTGGTGTGTACCATGTTTTCAGGTGATTTGAGGTGGGTTGCACGATTTGGGCTGATGAGCCAAATCGGTGCGAGCCAAATCGAAGCACCTATAGGCAGCCTCTTCCAAAGCATGTCAGCAGCACTTTTATGGTCAAGATGAGGATTGATTTGGGATCTTAAGGACTCTTTTAGTTCATTTTGGGTTGGGGATAATGCACGAGGAAGGAATTTATCAAATTTGGATTTTTGGGTTTCTGAGGTCAAAAAGGTCAAATTTGGAAGTGCAGAAAAAATGGGGTGTGGATGTATAAATGTCTCTGTATCTCAGAAGGTACAAATATTTGGTGAAAGA
>JAAUXT010076072.1_pt1 | contig 12167 bp, 9 predicted proteins | sample 7278171 | NCBI WGS metagenome assembly JAAUXT01 (sample SAMN14350112, study PRJNA611818) | marine sediment metagenome | isolation source: surface marine sediment (1.8m) | place: French Polynesia: Moorea | collected 2018-08
AGTGAAATATCTGAAAACATGAAATATCTGCAAGAGACAAATTACTGGCCAGATAATGAATGGTTGTGCTCTTAGATTTCATGTTTGAAGATATCGCACGAGTTGTATAAACAAATATAATGAACGAAACTGTTAAATTTGGTACAGAAAGAAAATTAATCACAGGTTTAACCAACCCCCACCCAGGCCAAACAAAGCCATTCAACCTTCTTCCCCAAGAAACCGACTGTCCACACACACTGGACAATTCGAAACCAACGACGGGGATTACACTGTGCCTGCGGCTCGACGAAATCCCGCGGGCACAAAAATCGAGCCTTGAATCTCGCTGACAAATGAATGTCGCGGTGGATTGGTTTGCAGTTGTGTCGTGTTCATCAGTGGTATGAGTCGATTCGGCTCAATTTGGTTCGAAAACGACACCACCGCGCAAACACACAATGGTGTTTATACAGATCTTGAGGTTTCGCATGTGGCGGTTAGGAAGAAGGAGAAGTGAATCCCAGTTTACATCGTGCTGGAAACGGTTTGGGGCTTCCCTTGTTTCTACGACAAGAGTCCACAATCCGAAAAGAAACACCACTGGCCCCAGACCAGCAGGAGACACCGGAACACAGGTTTGGACCTTGTTACCAACCAAACGACGACCACTTCACAGAAAAGAAATGCGACATGGGCCACTTGACGGTGGAACAACAGCAAAGCAAACAATTCTTCCATCAAGAGCCTCAAGCAACGAGCTTCGCCTGAGCACTCAAATCTGACCAGCAGATAGGAACCGACCCGCGACGCAAATCGCCAACGTTCGATGGCAATGACATTGTAATTCCTTTGGAGAGTTGTGAAGAAAATCTATCGATCCAGCGCAAAGAGCCGGAGAAGAAAAGGTCGTGGTTCCTGTGAACACGAATATGGTGATGTGGACCTCTGAACCGAGGCACGCAATTCAGCGCTGCCACAGCACAACACCATTTGCAAGTCCACTGGCCTTGTCTGTGGCATATCCTTCATAGACCGCACCATCAACTTGTATCAAACCAGTGCCGAGCAGTTACCTGAGCGATTCCTATGCAAGTCGTGCAAACCGACTGCCTGGTCAAAACAGGGTACGAACACACGAAATCGTCAATTTCCACACCATTATTTTTGCAACAATTTGAGGTCTTCTCCCATCATTTTGGCACACCAGTTCTGCCTAGTTATCGTCACCACAAGCGCACGAACACATACGGGCGCGGACAATGAATTTCATCACATGGGAGAGGCTTTCAGGGAAATAAGTGGTTTGTGTCTTGTGGTGTGTGGACCCAGACGCTTGGTTGAGGTGGGATTAACCAAGCCACTCCACTTTCAGCGGCATGACATCATGGTCGGGTCGAACCCACCTCCACCCTGGGCCCGCAAAGAACGAAGCAGTGCAACAGATGCGAACGAACCACACGCCGCAACCCGTTCTCACTGCGTGAACCCGAACGTCAGCGCGTGTAAAATCGATCACAACTCGAGATTACCTCTTCCGCTCTGGCTGCTGCGGTGTCGTTCTGCGTCACATCTCCGGCGGCGGCGGCACCCGAGCCTCCAGCGGCGGCGCCGTCCGCACCGGCGCCCGAGTCTCTCTGCAGAAACTTGGGCAGCGTTGGGCGCGGAATGTTGGGGCGTGGGATGTTGATGTTTGGCCGCGGAATGTTCGGCTTCGGGAGCTTGTTCCCCATGGATGCTGATTTGCAAGACGTGGAATGCAGTGATTTTATTACGACTCTCAGTCTCCCACCATCCAACTTTCAAAAGTGATGCCAATTGCAACTCATTTACTTCCCATCCGAGTGTGCTGTAATTTCCACTTTATGAATTCCGGATAATTTCCATCCAAAAATGTAATGCGCGTTTCCAGCTCGCAGAAATTCGATTTTCTTCCACTGCGCATTCGGTTGTGCTGCAAGCTGGGACGGGTAGATCTCAATCAGGACGAATTATGCTTTCTCTCCAGGGCAAAATTGTCAACGATTCAAGTTCTTCCTTCTGCTACGTTCACCGTTGCGTCGTCAGCACATCAGATATTCTCGTTTGTCTGTCCCTTCAGGCTGACATTGTCACTCCTGCAAAACGGAGAGTGCAATACTTCAGGCTGGCTCGCTCCCTTCAGCTGAACAAAACAACTGATTCTTCAGTTCAGGTAATTTTGAATCCTGCTGGACAGCAAAGAACCAACGTCGAAAAAGAGCTGAACGGAAGACATTCCAGCCTGTAGTCTGCACATTCTCAATCCGTGCACCAACACAGTATCCTTTCCTGCGTTTTCCAAAATCCAACCAATGGGGGAAATCATTGTTCTTTCCACTGCATCTGTCACCCGACACTTCCACGCTTCACTTGAGCTGCACTCCACAACACACTGCTGACTTATCCCGTTCATGAGTCTGCTGACCGAGACTGGTCGTTGCAGCTCACTTGTTACTGACAAGCTGGTGCAACTCTGGGCATCTGAAGGCACAAACTGGTTTTGTACGAACAAGGCAAGCCAAGTGTCACAGGTCTTGAGTTGTGGAAACACAGCAGCTTTCTGCTGGGTCTTGGCTGTTTCGATGGCCGTACTCATATCTTCGCGAAAAAAGCGTGCAGCCACAGCCAAAATAACAACACTCGTCCCTGAAGCCTGTCGAAGGAACTTCGTGTGTGTATGAAGAAGAGTGATTCGTCGAACACCCAGAGCCACACGTTGTTTGCTGCCAAAACGAACACTTGTCCTTGTTCCTCGCAATTTTCTGTTTCATTTTGACAAGCCGCGAAAGATGAAGCCAAAAAGGAACAATTTTGACAAAAAGAAGTGAGGATTCCTGTTGTTCGGCGCTTCTGCAGCTTTATCGATGAGCTGCGCAAAGCCGATAAGCGCCGATCAGGCTGCAGTCAGGAAAACTTGATCCTCCGAAGACAAAAACATCAAACGCTCAAACCTTGACATGTTCCTTCAACTGCATGTCGTAATTTTCCGCAGAAGAGGAAAAACGAGACACCTGTAGGTGCAGACACGCGCCGTGCCGAGCCACGCATGCTCCAGCGGCTTGGTAAATTTTGGTTGCAGAGAAGAGTTGTTCACCTTGAAATATGTTCACAAAATTGTTGTCTGACTTTACTTTCGGGCAATGAAGCTCTCGGGGTGGCGGGTCTTGTCTGATTTGCAATGGAACACGCACCGAGCCAGCGACGTGGCCCATCTGTTCATGAACAGGGTGTTGCCTCGTGGACATCAAAAACGAATCTTTTCGGCCCAAATTTTGAAAAGTTCCGTTTCCAGGGCAGTCGAAAAACGCTCCAAATTCTTACATGAATGTTTTTGTGTGCAGAACAGGAACTGTTCATCTCTTTGGGTGGAGGTGCCAAAAACACTCGGAACTTGAACCAGGGGATGGGTCCTGGCCTGTCAAAACTTTGCACCCGGGGGTGTTTACACACACCTGCTGGATAAGCGTGTCAACTCCAAAATGGATCTGTTCAAACCCGACAGGCCTGGCACATCGGTATCCACATCTCGAAGCGACAAAAGTGCGCTCATACACAATGCAACACCCGAAGTCCCACCAAACAAAGGTTGGAAACTCCCGGTGTGTCTGACACTCTGGTTGTAAAGTGGTTAAAACCTACACGTTGATGATTATGCACGACTGGAATCCAATCCATGCAAGTGCTTCTGACCCCCTTTCGGTATTCACAAAAGCAATCGTTTCCCTTGAACAGATCTGCATCCACTGCAATCAGCTTGACAAAGACAGCTAATCAACTCCACATTTCTGCCACACGCACACACATACACACGCACACGTGCGCACAAGCGTCCAACCACCTCATCCGCATCGCCACGAATTAAGATTGTCACAAATTATTTATTCCCACCTTTCATAGATCAATGAAAGAAACGAAACGAACACGGAGACAAACAGCTCCATTCGCAGTTCTTGTCAGCATTCTATGATTTATCAATCTCTCCCACAAACAGCCAATCTATGTGAGAGCAAATGCCTATTTACGTCAACCGGCCTTCCAATAACCAAAACCCCTCGGACGATGCAGAAACGCGGTCGTCACAAAATGCTCAGTGGTACATCCAGGGGCACAGAAAGAGCAAGTTAAATCCACAACACTGTGCACTGCCGACTGTTCGTGTTCCCAGTCCTCGCCGTCCCGTTTGGCATTGCAAATAGCAGATCTCATGAATTTTCACAAGCAGGACCGTGTGTACAAACCCTCACCAACGCTCCACTTGTGTCGCCCAGTAACACACCAAGAGGGATTCCTTCACAGAGATAAGACTGACGGCCCACTCTTCAGTTCCGTTGGCGTCGTATCTCAACACCAGAAAAGTCTTCCGCTCACGGCAACATCCAGCGTACGAGTGCTGACAGCGAAGCCGACCAAGCTATCAATGGCCGTTTGTTTGGGCGTCCATACATGCAGTACCAGTGCCATGTTTGGGCCTCCGCGCAGGCTTCACCATGCACGCCGCAGACTGCTTCAGAGCGGCGGGAATCGATATTCACAACAGACCCAGCTTCGCTCCAATCCTGCTTCAAATGTGCAGGGTTCCGGCTGGAAACTTGCACGAGACCTGTCCCGACTGACACTGTGTGTTATTTGGCGTCAACTCGAGAAATCGAGGCGGTTGTTTCAATAATTTTCCGTGCCGCAGTTTCGTGTGCAGTCCAAATTTGTCGCAGGCCGCCGTCTGTTACATGTGGTGATTTTAGGCATCCGGCTGAAATCAAATGCCCCCATGGTTTGCATGTTTTGAGCCATATGCATCAGCAAAACAATCAAACAGTAAATTTACACGCACACGCACGCACACACACACACACACACACACACACTATCTGTTGGTTCTCGTACAGATCGCTACCGGGTTTGACACGATCTTTCTTTTGTTCTCACGTTAAAAAAAATCCCACTCAAAAGCACTGCCTGGGTAAATTACCAGACCAGCAACATGCACCGTGGGACAGATGGAAAACTGCACAGCACTCCTCGAAGGGAACTTGGCGAGTTTACAAAGTGTTTCCTTTCAATATCTGGCCTACTTTTGGGATACCTTCATGTACCGCTGCTTTTGCTTTGACATTCGCAGTGTGACATTTCAAAGACTTCCGCTGTGCACATTTTGTGACCGACTATCGCATCATGCAATGTTCACTCTCGTTTCGGTCTGGCATAGAATTCAGTGAAGATGCGCAAACGTCTCTCCCGACGAAAATACAACTGGTTCGTGTCACCAACTCACTCACCAACCGATTCAAAATACAAGAAAACACAAGGTGTGGAGCACTAAGCCGCAAAGAGAAGTCACCCCGCAGGCCCTCCCACCCACCCCCACCTCACACCCTCTCCTCATGGATGCCCCGGCCTGAAACTGGATGACGTACACAGGACCTGCCTGGTTCTATCCAACCCAGACAGTGATGTGATCAGCTGCGACTGAAAAGATATTCTCCCTGAAGTCCACCTCGTTGCATATTTTTCCTTTCTGGGTTGAACCACAGATGGCAGCATTCTGAAGCTGTCTACAAATGGACTGAAAAGCTGGTCGCACCGGACTTGCGACCTCTGCTGATGCCAGTCTCGCACAATCTTCACGACAGTGTCGATTCTGCCAACACAACGCAGAACAGCGGGCATGTCAAACTGAATTCAAGACGCCCCGACCTTTTGAAATGTGTCCCTCCCTTTTCTCCAGACGGAAAAGAAATGCAGAAAGCTTGTTCGTCCACCTCATAGTGAACATTACAATCTCTCACTTCAGAGTTCAACGTACAAACACTGGCATCCCATTAACTGTATCAGCGTACGCCATTCAAACGGATTTGGAACACACTGCGAGCACACACATGGTCTTCCGTTGGCGGGCGTTTCGGCAACGCCTGACACTCACCACCTATGGTCAGATAAGTGCAGCAATAAGTGGCCTGTGTCTCACTGGGGCTGGGGAATCCACGCACTCGAGTAAACAACATGCCGGCGGACTCCGCCGGCCCACGCCAGCTTCCCCTGCAAGAAACATTGGCCTTGCAATTGCCAATGACAGCAACCAAGTCAAAACAGAAGAGACAAAGCTGTGTTTAATTGGAGCTGTGCAAAGCCAAGACAAACGACGAGCTGTCCAAAAACGAAACGACTCCATAGCCGACAGCAATGTGGAAAAGTAAGAGCTGCCTTCGCAAAACGTGCACGCGAATGGCAAGCAATTTTCTTCACTATCCGTTGCCCATCGAAACAAGCCACTCTTTTCCGCACGATAACACGAGGTTTTGGGTGTGGCTGGACTTCTCTTTGAAGACACACCACCACATCAGACTCGACGGAAGCTGGTTGGTCTTCGTTGCATGCTTCAGATGCTCATAAAATTTTCGTACTGGTTCTCCCCCCCCCCATCCCGAGTTGCAGAATGTCTGCAAAACCGCCGATGCCAGATTATGAGATACTCGTACAAAGAACAACCAAGATACGAGTACCTGGTTGCAGAAAAAGTTTGTGAGACTTGCCTTTTGGTTGTCACCAGAAATGAAGACTGGAACTGGACCCTTCCCCACCCCCAACCCGAGTAACTGCCACCAGGTCATGGTGATAATCACCTCCACCTCGATGTAGTCTTCAGATCCTCTTGAACATGTTCAGTTTTCAAACTTCGCCTCCAAAGTCGAGAAGATCACCCCTTCCCTCCCTGCAGGCCACTTGCTTCCTCCTGATTTACAGATTCTATCAAGCTCTCAAAGAACCATTCCCAAGGGAGAACCTCTAATGGTGCTGGCTGAGGCATCCTCTGAGGCTGCAGGTCAACATTGCACCTTCTTTGTATTCAACGGAACTCTGCAAAGGTCTCCGAACACCGCCTCGCCGTCACAGACAAAGCAACGAGGCTCTCTGTTCACATCCGTCTCACACATCCTAATTAGAGTTCCCTTCCCAAGACAAGGGCTCGTGTAACATTTCCTCCCAAGATAGTCGTCACTGTCCCCAGCAGCTACTGGGGAATTGGAGAGATACATGCCATCAGTTCCGACATTATGATGTGCAGACGATTTACTTGCAATCTCGCCGCAAGCGAGCAGACTGTGGCTGGTCAGTTTTCGTGTTGTGAATTGAGTAATACACCTCAAAAGAACTACTCGTGCTTGGTTGGATCAACAAACTGTTTTCAACAAACACGTGGAGAAACAAAGACCACACAGGGCACAAAATCAAGGCGAACACAGAAAATGAACCAAACACTCAAAATCTGAGACACCCTCAGCTCATGACGGACAGCGGGATAAAAAGCAAACACACTGCACTTTTGTCTCACCATCACCATCTGAATTTGTAGAGACACCTGTTAAAACGATGGTCAGTCACAATGCAAAGCTCCCGTCGTGCTTCCTCACCTGTGTTTGCCTTTGACGATTTATCTCGGCTTTTTTCAAATCAATTTCGTCTCAAACAAAAAATATACCGCATTGCTTCACAAAAATTTGTGTGGAACAAAACATGTTCACAGTTGACGCCAGAAGCACCAAACTCATTGGGGCGAGAAGCGACCACGTACGAGTGCACGCGCAAGAAAAACGCCAGTACAAATGAACTGTCGACAATTTCCTTCGCAAAACACGGAACGACTTTCATCCCTCACACAATAAAGTTTTCAAGATGCCTTGAAATAACTGGAAGGATGACTCCGTGGTGATCCCCTCCCCAAAAGCAGTGATCAGGGTGCCGGTGAGCTTTCCTGATGAACCCAGTCCAGCCCCTGGCGTGTGTTGCGTCCCCTTTCTTGGCGTGTGCAGCTTTTCGCAATCCCACCCTGACCAGGAATTGTCATGGAGCTCCCACCTTGATGAAAACTCGAACCTTTTTTGTTCATCAGGAACTCAAATGAGACAAACATCTAATTTTCGACATCAGACAAACGTCAAGGTTCCAGCAGTTACAAAGTGTGAGGCTTTTGGCGCAGACTCCTATTTTGGCAAAAGCCCACAACACCTGCAACGAACTGTACGAAGCAGGTTGCGTCCACTTTGAGACCAACGTGCGGGACTCGGGTCCGCGCGAATTTGGTGAAAGTACACCCACCATGAAAGAGAAAATCGAATAGCTCTTCTTCAGTCGAAAAGAAAGCAATTCGGATGGGGATCTTACAAAGAGCCACACAAAGGCAGAGCTTCCACATCTGCAAACAAATTCCGGATCGGGAAGAAGAACGAGAAACGCAAAACCTCAAGCCTTTGCTCTCAGTACAAAGTGCTTCTGTCAACACTGGCTTCTGTGTGACAAGTCGTGTGTTTGGAAGTCTTAAGATTGGCCCTCAGACGTAAACACTCGTATTCTTTGCGTCCTCGTACATAGCACCTGCCCAATCCCAATGCCTGAAAGAGAGCCTTTCAAAGAAAAAAAATAACAATTCGAACGTGCATGAGCCTTTTTGCAAAAACTGTAATCAGTCATTACCTGCTTCCTCTGAGAAAGCTGACTTGACTGCTGAAAAACCAATAACAGCAAAACATGGAATTGCGAAAATCAATGAAAGCTTTCATTAGACTTTCTGTGGAAAGTAGGGTGCGTTGCTGTAAACACTGCAGGTGTTCGAGGCTGCGCTCATTGAAGCCCGACTCGTTCCATCACAGTGAATTGGCAAACATTACAGATCTCCATTTTTTTTCTGAGAGACACATGCCTGAACGCGGGTCATGGCCCAGCCAGTTCGCTCCAGAAGAGGAAAGGTTGTTCTCAGACAGCTGCAGATGACTGGCTTCAAGGCTCAGGTCACGGGTTAAACACTCCAATCCCGTTTGCAGTTTCCGAACACATCGGCGTCGCCTTGCAGCCTGAGGTGGAACTGCGAAACTCTCACAAGTGTGGTTTGCTTGACATTTCTCGACCAAGCAATGACAATCAAAGCACTTGCAAACTAACAGATAGCTTCAGGTGATCAATGTGTACGACACATGTACGAGTAAAAGCAACCAAGACGCAAATAGAGCGCTTCCGGTAGATCTACTCGGTACAAGATGAGATACACGGAACCGAGAATAATTGTCCAACAAAAGCGCTGGGACATCGAGCGTGAAATAAAAGCCTGGTGTACGAGAAACAGAATCTTCCGAAAATCCCAAAATACAGTGATGGACCTGAAAATCACCAAAAGCAGTTGCACTGAACGCGGCGAAGTGAAGAAGACAAGCTGCATTACCGTGAGTTCGGCGGGCGCGACGTGGTTACTGGACCCGTTGAATTTGCGTCCGGTGGGGCTGGCGGCGCTGCCGTCGTCGCCCCCGCCCCCCGGCTGGGCAGCGTCCGCCTCCTTCTCCCCGCTCTGCAGGCAGCCGCAGATGCGAAATCCTGGCATCGTGCAGGGCAGCCACTCACAAATATATCCAGTTTCCACGAAGTGCTTCTCAATGTCCCAGCTTCAGTGGTCTTGTTGTTCCTTTCAAGGTGATAGTGTTGCGTCTCAACATTCCAAAATAGGGCAATTTGGGTTTGCTCTCCAACTGCTCTCACACTTCCAGTCCGCCTCGCAGAACCGAGGGACACTGCGGACTGGTCGTCCTTCCGGTTGATAATTTCCGAAAAATTTCGTACTAAATTTGACTGGTTCCCGTTGATCTGCCTCCTGTCTGCGTCGCTCTCCGCTTGAAGACTGTTTTCCTGTCTGCAAACGAGTTTCACTTCACAGTTGTGTGGGCACGCTCCCACGTCGTGCTATCCAGAAACCACGAGCACCTGCACGTCTGGGGTTCAGGTTCATACTGAGGAAATATTGTTCAAAATGACGCGATGCACTCGGAACACATGTTTCGTCCAGTGGGATATTCCTGCATGATTGTGCACATCAAATCAAAAGCTCACACCCGAGCTGCGGCTGATTGGAGGCGGCTGAATTGAGACAAATTTTCAGTCAGTCCGAACCTGACTTGCCGACACCTTGCCAGTCAACCTTGCAAATCGCATTCACGCACAGAAGAGCTTCAAGAGACTCCGCAAACAGGTGAACGTTTCGTTGAAGTAGACGTCAAAACTGACAGACAGATTACAGAGACAGATTGTCACTGGCCGAACTTTGTGACAGAATCTTCTCAGAAAAACGCAAAACCTACCGACTGCAAGTTTTCGGCGCCCTTGTTCAATCCTTCGTTTGAGGAACTGCTTTGGTCAACATCACAATCAACTCCGAGGCCAAAGTCCTTCAATTTTTGTCATCTCCTCGAAGACTCTGAACACAATATGAAAACCTAATCGAGCGATGTGATAAGAAAAGAATCCCGCGTCACTTCACCTCGTTAACATCCATCGCAGAAATCTGATTGAAGCCGAGTGCTGGACTCGAATCTCAGTGCCCAGGACAGACAGACGAGACCAAAAACCGAAACGACCAGAAGTGTCTTTTGGACACAAGTTGACTCTTGACTTTTCAAATCCTTGAAAATGTAGTGTCTCAAGACAAGACCGGATTCTCACCGTTTCCCGTTTGACCGACTTTCTTTTTGAGAATCTGTTTGCAGCACGACCCTGAAACCTTTGCAATTTGACACAAAGGTTCTGAAAACAAGGTGCAGCAACTCGTACCAAGACAACTGTTTTCTGGCAACGATGACGGAGATAGTTTCCCCTGAGAATGCCTTCACAGACCATCAATCTGATGCACTGACGGCCAACAAGACGAGTGTGGGTGACTTCAAAGTGACCCCGCCCCACAGGAGCTTGTCCACCTGAATCCGTTGTTGAGCCAAGCTGTGGTGCCATTCCAATTTGTGGGACAGACCACACGCTGACGTCAAGCAAAATGGGGCTGCAATCCTCCACACACCAAAACTGATGAAAGTAACCGAAATGCACAAACGAAAAAGCTACGCTTGGAAGGCCCGAGGTTCTCAACTTGGCTTCACGGCTCGGTGGCTCTAACTGTGCTGGCCCAGCTGAGTCCCCCCCCCCCGGTAACTCAGTAAAATTTTGCACAGACAGACACACAGTGACCGATTGCACAAAGCCCGCGGTTTCGGCCTTAGGCGACCGCGGGCTTAAAAATAGATTCCTTCGCTTTCTGGGTGTTAGAGATGTGGCATCGCGGATGGTCTGCAAGGAAGCTTTGGCCTTACAGGTAACTACGATAGATCCGAGTCTTTTTATTGCCTAATGCAATTTGGGCCTCGAGTTCTCGTCTCTAATTGGCTTGTTCTGCACTGATGGTCGGTGTAACAGGTTCAATACAACGCCAAATAAACAGCCCTACTTAATGAAAACATTCACGCATAAAAACAGTTGGCTCCATCAAAAACGCCCATCGTGTCGATTCGAGAACCGAAATTGTGCCTCTGTTGTTTCACCGAGGTCCGATGCGACCAAGGTGCACTGAGCCACCGCTCAGGACCCAAGGACCCTTGCACCGGGGAACAATCTGTCGTGATGGGAGACCAACTTCTGAACAACTGCATGGCTACGAAACTGCGTCCAAGCATGCAACCTACTCGTACACCTGCAGACCTCCTCCGAGGGTCTGTTGAAAATTGTTCTTCTGCACGCAGAACACGCAAAACAACCTGAGTGCGCATATTTAGCCAGTGCAGATCAACACTGAGTGTGGCAGCCAAGATACGCTCCTTTGGTCTTCTTTTTGAAACACAGATGAATTGACCACAAAGGACAAGGTTTGCAAAGTTCACCGTCGAACCTGATCACAGCTCTTACGGCAGCGTTGCCGTCAGAACAAGCATTGCGCGCGCCCTTTGAAGCTGGGACAGACTTCCCCAATGTTCCTGTATGTCCCCGAGTTCTCGACATGTGGGTTGTCGACAGCAAATTGTTCAACTCCTTTTTGTATCTCCGCCAGTCCATTCAGGCGTACCCACCCCGATTTGCCCCAGGTCTTTTCTAGAAGGACAATTCATGGGAGGGCAGTCAACAAACAAAGACACACAAAACACAACCGCTCAACAAAAGCTGTACAAATCCGACGAGGTCGACTTTTCTCCGATGTCTTTCGAAACATGGTCGTCTTGCAAAATTCCGTCCTCAAAACAGCATCCGTGATCCACACGAGATACGAGGTTGAGTCAACAAATTTGTGGATTACCATGGTTGGTACCTCGGCAGACTGTTGCGTCAGACTTGCTTTGTTTACCTACATTTAACACAGTTCTTGTGCAATGACC
>JAAUXT010085225.1_pt1 | contig 12167 bp, 13 predicted proteins | sample 7278171 | NCBI WGS metagenome assembly JAAUXT01 (sample SAMN14350112, study PRJNA611818) | marine sediment metagenome | isolation source: surface marine sediment (1.8m) | place: French Polynesia: Moorea | collected 2018-08
AAGATAGACAAGAACATAACCCACCCAAGTCTCAAACATTGTGTTCAAACTCATCTTCAGAAACATGTGAGACAGCCACGGAAATTGCTCCGTGGCAAGTCAAGTTCGCACATAAAAATGGCAGTTTTCGGACCGGGCGGGTTGGGGCTCCGGCGTGGTGCATCGAAAACTCTCTATTGCGAAATGAGTGCAAGGAAGTTGGACGGATCCCCCGGGTGCAAAAGAACCGGAGGCCAGACTCTCCTGGGTCTGCGTGTAAGCCCCCTGGAAACAAAAAATGTCAAAATCTCGTGAAGTGTGTGAGAATTTAGAGTGCCTACGGACCACCCAGTTAGCGAAAATGTCCAGGATCTGGAAACAACGCCAAAACAAATAAGTTGCATCAGAATTAAATGTGTCCCCCCACCTCCACGAGAACTCAAGGTCTGGCCAACAATTTTGCGTCAGATTTCAGATTGCCCCAGGGAAGTGAAACGCTCCAAATGTGACAAACAAATTGTGTAAGAATTCAGAGTGCACTGATTCCACGCCCAGAAACAAAAATCAAAATCTGCCTTTGTACCCCTGCCCGAAATCCGACCAAAATAGTCCGTCAGAATTCATTCCGAGTTTTGTGTCAGACCTCAGAGTTCTCGTGGTCCCCCACTCCTGACATGAAAACTCGCAATCGTGCTGAAATAAAACTTGTTTCAGAACTTTGGCACCCCTCCTACCCCTGGAAATAAAAAGTTGCAGAAGCACATTTGTTGTTGGTAATTGCTGCTTGTATTCCCAAGAGAACATCTGTGTCCATGAACACGATGACAACGTTGCCAGCTCTGCGCGTACCTGGGCTTCTTGGTGTTCTTGTTTCAATGGTTGAGGCCAATGCAATGAAATGCAGAGTATGAAACGCAGAGGACAAAAAGAACAGCTTTTGGGCGCAGAAACGGGACGCAGACCGAAAAAAGAATAGCTCTCGGGTTTTGGAGCGAAAATAGACGCATAATTACGCACGGGATGCCACGCTGGACATCGATGATCCACTAGCTGGTGTGGTGAAATGAATTTGCGCTGGACAAGAGAAAAGATTGCGTCTGGACCTGTCTTTTTCACGCAAAAATTAACCCTACACCTGCCTAGCAAATATGGTGGAAATGTCCTTCCCCCCCACGGGACGTGATGCCTCGCGCCTGTGTAAAGGCTCTGCTTTCTCGTCGTGCGCAGTCAAATATTACAGATTTGGATCCCTCGATAGATGGTCACTCGCAGACCTTTCTTTCTGGGTTCTTGTTCAAAGTCGTGTGAAACAAAATATGCCCAGCGCTCGGGAAAGCAACAAGAATGTATTTTGTCTCTTCAGTGTTGTTCTCCATGCTGGGATTCGTCCTCTTCCTGGTGCTATTCGTCGTGGACTTGAGAAAAAATGTCTTGTCTCCAGAAGACCGAGAAGTAAGCAAACTTGTCACCTTCAGGGAGACTTGTCTCTGTGATTCCCCAAAAGAACAGTTGCTTTGACTTTGTGTCGAAACGAGAAGCTTCAGCTTGAGGATCCCAATCCCTATCCCTATCCCTCGTTCAAATTCGGAGAAACCCTGTGTGTTTCCCCAGAAACACCAAGACAACAGCTCGTACCTGATACGTTGCTGCCGGAATTTCTTATCCGCAACCGAATGTCTTTCGTCGGTGCTTGTGTGGTTATTAGCGAAGTAATGTGGAACTTGCACTGCTGCAAAACACGCGTTTCAAAGTTGTTGGCATTGCAGGTGTACCAGTGGACGTCGGACGGGCGCGCGGATCTCTACTACTCCTTCTACCTGGTCGTGCTTGCTACTGTCCTGTTCGGAGTCAACATCATCCTCGTCTTCTGTTCAGGCGTCGACTGCAAACCCGTCCGGTACCGGACCAACATCAACGAAAAAGCGCTTGACGGAGTCATGATGTATTGACCACGACAGTCGCTTATTTTCATGTTGGTGTGCTTTTCGCAAATTTACAACGAATGTGACACGGTGCCACACCACAGATCAAACATCTGCAACGAACTGTGTACCTCTGCACCTCAGCCACACCATTTGGCGTGCAACAAAAACACTGACTGCAAGAGTCGGAGAAAGCGTTCCGTTTCCTTCGCTGAAGGGCGATAAAGTGAGATGTGCCTGCAACTGGACAGTTGCAAAGATGACAAAACTTCTTCTTTTGTTGAAAAATATCAGTTTCGCTCCAAACATTGCCAGGTACTTGTTTGAAGTGCCGGCAAATGGTGTGGGATGTGGAAGTACTGAACGTGATTTTTGTGTGGATTTACGTGGCTTTGGGTACAATTGAGACCAGGGAAAGAATATTGACCAAGTTCGTCTACACGAAGTTGTTTTTACTAGTCGGCAGACATCAAAATGCTTGGAGTTTACATTTCGTTCTTTCTATGCAATTGAAAGTGTCCTTTGTTAATTTATGCTGTTGTTGCATTATTTGTACTGGCATATCAAAAGATCTGAGGGGGTTCCTGAAAATGGCTTTGTAGCGGAGAATTGAATTGTGCACCACTGTAAAATCTCATTCATTCCAGCTGTGCTTTCGGCTTGACGATCTGGTTACCATTTGTTTGTCCGAACACTCCGTTTGATACTCATCGTGCAATTCGTAAGTCAAGAATTGTGGACAAATGTTATTTTTTGAAGCCTTTTCTTCCTGTACTTAAATTGTGTGACAAGCGTGACACTCATGGATGCAGACAACGATTTGTGAAAAACCATCTTGGGTGGAGTTTTCGTTGCAGAAGATGGTAAATCCGCAACAAGCTACTGAAGGACCGATCACGTCAATTCTCGTTGTAGTGATTGAATCTCTTCTGGCATTCAATGTTCGTCGTCGCCTCTTTTTACGACAACGCGGTTGTACCATTCATTCGTGGGACTTTTGTACTTGTGAACGACGCAATGATCAGGACCAGCCCTACCAGTTGGTGTGGTGGGTCTGACCCCACTGGTTGGTGTGGTGGATCTGGCTGGCCCCACCAGTTGGTGTGGTGGATCTGGCTTCACGAGTTGGTGTGAAGATTCTCACATGATTGACGTCCTTTGCGAGTTCTTGTTTGACGTGACTTCGAACCCTTTTGAACTGTTGTTCATCATTGAATGGTTCCTTCACGGAACACAAACATTTCTTTCCATGTCATCTGAAACGTTGTCGAAGAATTGTATTTCCAGCTGGCTCTTGACAGTGTGAGCATTCCAGCAGACAAAGTTGAATAGTGCTTTCCTTGAGCAAATTACCTCCATGGTTTTCTCAGTATGAAGCTAGTCAGTCGCCTGTATTTGCACTTGACCAGAGATACAAACTGCTATCGTCTGAATGCTCCCATTGGTGTTTGATTATGAACTGAGGGCGGTATGTGACGTTCGAGTACGAGTTCGAGTACGAGTTCGAGTACAAAGTTGTGTACGTCATGTTCGGAACAGAACAAAAGAAATTGATGACTCAGTGCCTGTCACCTTTGATGTGGACCCCCTTTTCGGTGAACATGACGGACACGACTTTGTACACGTACCTCGTTACGAACTCTTCGTGAAAATTCTCAAATGTCGACGCCTTGGAGGTGGCTTAGTTTTGCCCCACATTTTACAAATTTATACGTCAGAAACCTACGATTCAGTGAAAATAAAGATTCTACTTTCAATGAAATATCGCTGTCTTCAAGTTATGATGCGAACCGTGTTGATTTGTGACAAATTGTTGATGCGAGAATTCAAGTTGAATCGTCAGTGGAAAAGTCACGGAGCATCCTGTTGCAGGGGAGTTGCCACTTGCTTCTAATGTCAACAGAAATACCAGAGAACAAAGGTGACATTTCTCTTTTGCGAATGGAAAGGTGCAGCGACAGTCACCAACAAAACGCTTTTGTTGCAGGACCTTGCACGTGTTGGCTGAAGGCCAATCAATTGTTCTCTGATGATCCGTTTGATCTGGGGTGACGGTGATGACAGAAATGAGTCAGCGCCAAGAATGCTGTTTTCGCTTCCGATGCTTTATTGAGGCAACTTGTGTAGAAATAAGATCAAAGCATAAATTTCAATATGATAACACAAAAGGAACAGAGGCAGGTTTATTCACCCTTGACGAGAATTTTGTTGCTTGGAGTGAACCAACAAGATCACAAACAAAACGTCCGGTGCAGACACCAACTCCACGCTCGTGCCGATACTTCAAATTGCCCAACATACCGGTGCACACAACTGTAACCCGAACGTGCAATTCAAATCACAATGTGCGGCTGAAAGCACAGTCAGGGCCGTGACAATGGGGTGGGGGGTCATTGAATCCGGACAAAGTGAGACGTTCACGCTTCAGCATGTCAGCGTGTGTGGACTTAACAGCAACGATAAAAAACAAACTGGCAAACAAAGAACGGGCCAACATGCACAGAATCAAGTTGTATCCTGATCAACAGTTGACACACAGCTGCAATTGATGTCATGTTTTCGACTCCGCAGCTTCTTTGTGAAGAAGTGTCTCTTACCCCTCAGCCACACCGCGTGCGCCAGCGCATCACGCACAGCTCTTACGACACTGCACCATACGCCAGCGCATGTTTGGGGTTGGACCCCATCCACGATCACCTGGCACACCTTATTGCCATACTTCTTTGCACGGGTTAAACCCAATATGGTGCGCTGTGACCTTGGCGTGCGTGTGCGCTGGCGCACGCGGTGTGGTCCAGTGGTAAGACTATTGACGTGTGGACGAAAAATGGCGCACAGAAATGAATGAAACGAGCTTGCGATGTTCTGTCAATTTAACACTCAGACGCTTGATTCGAATTCCACGGGACAATCTCTTCGATGAGTCTTCCCTCTATCGTCGCGCGAAGTGAGGCTGCCGAGTGTCGCCCAGAACCTGTTTGAAGACGTCAACAACGCTTTTGTGTGCATATCGCTGTTTTCCTGCCACCGGAATTGCCCAAATCACGTGAAGAAACAATGGAAAGTCGAAATCGCGTGAACAAATAGTTACCTTCTGGTGAACAGCGGAAGTGCTGGCATCAGGATTTTCAGAATGTAGAATATTTGTACGCTCGCGACAATATGCATCCACTTTCTGTTCCCAAAAAAAGAGCGACATGACAAAACTTTATTTTCAGCGTTCCAGGTCTTGGAACACCTCATGAAATCATAATTGATCGTGGACCCTTTGAACCTCACACATACCTGTGGCCTTTCTTTACGGTTATCAGTTTTTGTATTCGAGCAAACAGAAGTTTGTATTGTCGGGAATGCATGATGTACCAAGTAGCAACAACACACACGCCATGCAGAACGTGCGTGCTCGAGGTCGCCGCTGGTCTTGCGTTCTGCAAAGAAAGTTCGCAAAGTTCCGGTGTTTAGTTGCACGAAAATCCCAACTTCGCACTTGATGTGCAATGACAGCGAACTACATTTGAAACAAAACAATATCTGTGAAAAGGAAGAGCAGCATTTTGCAATCCTACTCACTGTGATAGAGGCGTGATTTTCTGTCAACTCGGGTGTTTCCCGCTGTGGCACTCGATGTGTTTCTTGTGAAAATGTCAAAAGCAGCTTTTCTTGACTTTCAACAGACAACTGCAGTCTCCTGTTGATCAGCTTTTGTCTTTGTTGCTCTCTGAGTGCCACCGATACGGCCTTCTTTAAAGTGGCTGTGTCAAAACATTAATTTGTGCGATTAGTGTTTACTATATCTGGTTGCGCAAAAAAGATTCTGGTTGATGAACTGAGACGTCAAGTTCAAAACTTGACAACAATTACCATACTTACCAACGGTTGCTTCCAATTGGCACACCTTGCGCTTCAGAGCCAACATTTTTGCCGACTGCTGTTTGAACTTCAGCTCAGATTCTCTGGCCTTCAGAGAATTCTGAGAGTGTGTCAACACTGTGAGCTGCATCAGAATTTTCCTCAACTGAAAGAGCCGAAATAATTCTCACTTTTGATTTTGTTCTGTTTTTCACTGTCTAAATTTTCCGTCTTTGTTGGGTGCACTCACCTGCTCAGTCTCTGAGTCGTTGGAAAACAGCTGTCTGTTTACGGCAACACCGGAATTGCTCGAGCCGTGTGACAAAGACCTTGACTGGAACTGACTAGCAACTTTAGCCAAGCCTGAAGAAGTGAATGAAAACAAATGTTCATACAAATTTAGCGAACAGGAAGAAACTTCGTTCAAACGTCAAGCTTTGTACATGCAAAAGTGGCAAGACTGAAAATAGATCTGCGAACCTTCTGGGTTCTTTCCTTGCATCGCAACTTTGTGGACCTTGTCTGACAGAGACATCCTGGTGCTGTTGAGCATCGGAGCCAACAACGGAGAACTCTTCCTCGGAGTCACCGTTTCCGCCAACAACTGCCATCCACTTTTTGGTGGTGTTTGTGAAGACGCCTTCATGTTCGAGCAGCTCTGTGTCATCAAAGTTCGGACATTTCACTTCCGAAAAATCGTTCTATTTGCTTTTGGATGAACACTCGAATCAGACCTGTTTTTGTGTGTGTTAAACAGTTGCTCACAATTTGCAAGCTGGGCTGGGCTGGGCTTCGATCGTGCCAAGTGACCAGAACAATTCGTTTCATCTAGCTCTATTATCGCCCATTCAGACAATTGGTTGTTCTTGACAAGGACAACCCACATGAGTTTATTCAGTATTTCTTATTAACATTTTACCTATTGTTGTCTGCGTTTAATGTGCTGCTCTTGAAGTGCATCTCTCAAGTCAACAACACTCTTGCGCTTCGAAAAGCCAGAAAGCGGAAAGTAGAAAGGCTGCTTTGTTTTTGTTTGCAAGCAGACCGCCACAGTTTGACAGTGGATTTGGCTGGTAGATAGTCTGTCTGTTGGACTTTCGTTCAGATTTACAGCTTTACAAGATTTACAATTCGTTTCGAAAACACGTTTTAATTTGAATATTTTGACCATCTTAAAAACAATGATCATATATGTTTACGTTCAGCCTTGTGAACTTTGTTGCACCGTAGACCTGTAAGCCAACTGTCTGCCACGACGGCCTTCACCTTGACTTCTGTTGACCCCACACATGTTTAATGTTTGCAGCGAAGCGGGCTCGCGTGGTATCAAAATTTGTATTTCCCAGCTTTAGGCAATTGTCATCAGTTGACATGGACCCGGTAGAACTCGGAAAGAAGGCTGCAGCTACAGCGGCAGTGGATGAGCTGGTGAAGGTGAGGTGTTTCTGAAATCTGCGAACGAGATTTGAAAGAAAGGATCTTCACTTCTGACGCACTTGTGACTGAAGAACAGTTCATTGGTGACGGCCAAGACAAGTGAAAACAACATGTCATCTTCGTCCACACTCCAAGAAACAAATGACCTGATAGGTCCAACCTGCACACTTGTGTGTCTGATCATTGCTTTCATAGATCAGACTGACAAAATGTGGAATTTATGCGAGTAGCAAACCTACCTGACCCCAGTCGATGGTCAGACAAACCTCGAAGTCACTGGGTGAAACAAGTCGAGTGTTTTTCGACTTGATGGACCAAACAGTTCCAGTTTGTGAACGACTGCTGCCCAGCCTCTTCTTATTGAAAGAATTCTGATACCTAGCGGTCGGAAAAAATGGCATCTGATGCCCAGCGGTCGGAAAAATTGCAGCTGTCGTCAACTCTGACGAAGTGAAGAAGAATTCGTTTGCTTTTTGCGGCGGACATCGAAGTTGACGATGTCCCTTTTTGTTGTCAAAAATTGAAAGAAATATTTGGTGTTTTCAGGACAACATGGTGCTTGGTATTGGAAGTGGGTCCACAATTGTGTATGCTGTGGAAAGAATAGGTACTGCCTTTTTGGTGTTCACAAAGACACTGTGCGACTTGTACGTATCGAACGTTTGGCAGACCAAAATGCAGCTTTTACCGTTCGTTGTTGAGCCAACACAGGACAAAACGATCTTCTTGTGTCATATTATCTCAGCTTTTGAAGTCTAAAGCTCCCATTGCTTCTGATGTTATTTCAGCGGCCAGAGTGAAAGACGAGAATCTGCACTTGAGATGTGTGCCGACGTCCTTTCAGGTGCGAACAATGAACATTTAGCTTTTCTTCTGCGAGATCTACTGCCTATTCGAACATCAAGATCCAAGCAATTTCTGTGTCACTGCGAAAATTGTCATTTTGTGTGTGTCATGCAGGCTCGGCAGTTGATACTGCAGCACGATCTCACACTGTCTGATCTGGAGATTGATGCGAAGGTGAGTGAATGACGGAACATGCAGATACCCTCTGCTTGAAAGAAGAATCGCACGCAAGGAATACGAATATGAACAGTCGCACTTGTTATGCAGTTGGATGTGGCAATCGACGGGGCAGATGAGGTCGACGATCATTTGAACTGCATCAAAGGTGGAGGCGGCTGCCTCACCCAAGAAAAAATTGTTGCCTCTTGCGCTGCCAAGTTCGCCCTCATTGCTGACTCCAGGTGAAAGACCTCACTGTAACTTGTTGTCTCATCGCATTGTAGAACTAAGTTGTTCGACTCTTGCTCAAAGAGAAACATCTGTTGTCAGTCAGCTTGCTTCATTGGGTGAAGTACGACATAAAAAGTGGATCGATGAGTTCATTTTATTGGTTCACTTGAATTCTATTCGGTTCATACCATACCTGTGTCCCGATACTTGTACACAAATATTTACATGTATTTGTTTTCAGAAAAAATTCAGCGAACCTGGGAGATAGCTGGGACAAGGGAGTGCCGATCGAAGTGATACCGCTGGCGTACAAGCCGGTGACAGTCAAGCTGAAAGCCAAGTTCGGAGGGCAACCAAAACTTAGGCTTGCAAAGAGCAAGGCTGTAAGTTGCTTTCCCCACAAGCAAGCAGTGAAAACAGTCAGGAAAGTCGTGCCGCAAAATGTATCTCTCTCTCAGACAAACGTGAACTTGAGTGTGTGTCACCCAAACACTGAAAAGTGGAGACACTCCGGCTTGAAGTGGGGTTTCCCACCGACAATTCAACGAATCTGACACGCAATTTTCAGGGCCCAGTTGTGACGGACAACGGAGGATTCCTCGTTGACTGGATATTTGAGGGAAACAAATCAGGAAACTGGGATGCCATAAATCGGGAGATAAAAATGATACCAGGTGAGACGAACGGCACTGATTATTCTATGCGTGAATCTGATGTGATGATGTGAAAGATCAAACACGGGACGATGTCGCAGACAAAGTTCTTTGTCCGACCAGGAACCTCGTCTTGTGTCGCTTCACAACTCCTGGTACCCCTCGGTGACTTTAGAATGTTTGCTTGCAGGAGTGATAGAGACTGGCTTGTTCGTGGGAATGGTTCAAAAGGTATTCTTCGGCATGCCAGACGGGTCTGTCCTGACTAGGCTCGCTCCGGCTCTCAACGGGAACGGTTCGTCAGATTCCGGTGCTGAACATTAGTCCGTGACAGCTGACAGAGGCAAAACTTTTGAAGCTCCGGAATAAAATCGTCCCCTGTCATATATGTGTCCAGCAAACGTCACAGCACTATCGGTTTGTGTTTGTTGTTGTTTGGTGTTCAAAATGCGAATCTTCGAGTGACATTCTGCACAAGTTTTTTGCCAAATTTTGGAAATTGTCTTTGTTTGACCGACCAGCTTGTCCAACTCGGGATTGATTTTTGTTTGGTTGTAGCAACAGTGAAATCTTGATGAGGTGGTCTTGGTCAGTTGATGGTTTCAACTCATTCTTCAAAGTGGCCAAATTATTCCCTGAGTTTGAACTCGACATTGAAAACACGTAGGAAGTTCCTCAAAATTCCTGGACGACCTCCACACAGGGTGAAAACATTTCTAAGCTCGCCTCACCCCAAAACTTCACCTTCAAAAGTTCTTCTTGGGCACTCCATCCACCCTTCATTCACCTTCAAAAAGGCGCAGCGTGCAGCGGCTGAAAACGTTTGGGTCCAAAAAGACTTTCTTGGTCCAGGGCACCTCAACCGTCAGTCCGGCAGGCTGGCAATGTTGGTTGTAATCGCAGGTCTTCAATACGTGGTGTTCTAGTTGCGGAGGAAAGAAAATTGACATCTTTGTACTCGGTTTAGATCGCTCCTCGTTGCTGTTAGTAAATCGATGCAGTCAGTTTGTGACCATTTGTGACAGTTTCCAAAACTTGTGCACTGTTCTTTTCTTCGTTGTTCCAAATTCTGTTTTTGAGGTGGAGGGTAGGCAGTCTGTGCAGAACCATGTTTTTGCCCAACTGTTGGATGACATTTTTTTGAAAGTGGTTCTGGACTTGTTGCGAATCAGTATTAGATTCTATCACAAATTATGCACGGCAGGGTGTACATTTCTGCTTTACGACTGCAAAAGTGACAATGTGCCTGAACACCAGCACTTCGTGTTCAGAAAGTACCCTTCAAAGATTCGACCAGCAAGGCGGAATCATCCTTCCATTTGATCTGCAACGACCACTTTCGTCTTCTGCTCGGGTTGTGCCTCTTCAATCTGTGGTATTGACAAATTTCCACAATTCAGCTGTGGTAACCGGCCATGCCGGTGCGCAAGCAATGCTGCCATGTTTTGCAGCCACATTTGTGATCGTCTGGATTGAATGCTATTGACATGAAATGTGTGTCGTTCAAGCATGTGTTGGGTTATCTCTCTTGTTTTTGCTCGAATATCATTTGTGATACTGAAGTTTTAACTGTGTTCAGGTGGAGAACTGTTGATCTCTCTTGATGTCAAGCACCGCTTTGTTTTGAGCTGCAGGACATTTTTAGACCACGTATTCGTTCTGTTTTCTGAATTTTCGTAGCTAGCCGTTAGACAACAGACTGACCAGGTGGTTTACAGTTGAGTCCAATGAAATTGTGATACGTCAAACCCGAATTACACGAATTTAACGTGCTGGTTTGATTTTCAACGCGAGACCAAAGGAGGTGCTTTTGGGTATTCTAGCAAGAATCAAAAATATTTTTGAACAAAAGTTCAATGTATATTTTTGCAAGAAAACACAATCGAATACGAACATCACTGCTGGTCAGAATTGACAAGGACGAACAGACAAGTGTTGAACAACGAAAACAATTGTTTCGCGGATGAGGCAACAGTCAGTCAATGCAACTGACGTGCCTGCATGTATGTTCGTTCCAGCAATTTGTACCAATTTCAAGTGTCAATGTACTGATATAGTGCAAACAAAGTCGAATTTCGAGTCAAGTTGTCGGCGAGACTGGATACAGTCGTGCAGGTTTCGATCCTGACGGACACGTCTTCAAACACAATGTTGTCAAATGATGGAATAAAGATAGAGCACTGGGTGTTTTGAATCGTTGTTCTTTTTTTTTGATTTCTTCAGAAAGTGGGAATCATGACGACAGACACGACGAGCCCCATGAAGAGCGTGAAGAGTATGAGTGGAGTGAACCATCCCCAGACTGGCCATAGTCCAACCATCACGCTGAAACCAAAAGCACACTGTTGATGTCTGAATGGGAAGCTCACGTCAAGTCATGTCCTTGAAAAACCCGATATTTTTAACGTGACGATTGACGCCGAAGTTGGTTCAAACGGGATGCTCAGACACTTGCCAAAATGATCCAAATATAAATGCTGCTGTGGCGACTGGAATGGCTGCAGGATAATGAACTTCCCACTGGTCGGAAGGTATCTTCTTCACCGCATACAGCCACACAATGAGGAAGAACGCAATCGTCACGTTGACTCCGATGAGCAAGGCACCGACGTTCAACCATGTCCTGGAAAGACATCAACGAAGCAAATTCACTTGAGAGTTTCAGCAAGAGTGAAAGTTAAACCTGAACGCAAACGCAATATTTTTGCGTTTGCGTTTGCGTTTACGTTATCCCAGAAAACCCTTTCAGCACCTCTGTGCAGAAACCCGTGCTAATGCGGATGTAGCCCCCTTTTCGGCTAACCGGAAGCGCGCCATCTTGGGATTCCAGCTCGGTGAGTTTTATTATAGGCTGATTTCTCCGAAAATCAGACTATAATATTTTCACCTCTGTTGGTTTTTTTTGTTTTGTTTTGTTTTTTTTTTGTTTGTTTTTTGTTTGTTTGTCCGGATGTCTCCAACAAATGTTGTCAGGCCTAAGTCTTCTGAACCAGCCATCTCAGATCAATGCCCTTCATACCACAGCCCTCTAGGGTACTTCTGACGGCACTGACCAAAAATGGCATATCTAGGTCACATGGGTGGCCGCCAT
>JAAUXT010009657.1_pt1 | contig 12164 bp, 19 predicted proteins | sample 7278171 | NCBI WGS metagenome assembly JAAUXT01 (sample SAMN14350112, study PRJNA611818) | marine sediment metagenome | isolation source: surface marine sediment (1.8m) | place: French Polynesia: Moorea | collected 2018-08
CCCCACTCCTCATCTCGGCCCTCAACACTCCTCTCCCCGGCCATCCCCCCACCAATCCCCCGCCCCACCCCCCCACACCCCCGCCCCCACCCACCGACCCCCCCACCCGCCCCCCCACCCCCCCCCCCACCCCCTGGTTAGACCCGCTTTACACATACGCACGGACATACAGACTGATGGTGATTACATCAAGCGTGTGGTAACACCCTTCAGGACCACACGCTTAAAAATTGGTCAGCAACAGATTGATGCTTCACATTCCATTTGTAAAACCAAAATTGGGTTCTCCTTCAGGTTAGGTGTCCTTTGAGTTTCCTTGATTTGGTCTTCTTGATCGTGTCTCAGGTTCTGACGACTCATGGAAAGCTCTTTAGACATTGAACACCCCATGAAGGGTCCGACACTCCTCGCTTCTTGGAAAATGGACAGAAACCCACAGATCAAATTGTCTCACCCATTAGTTTTGTCTCACCCCACCACCCCAGATGGGGAGGAGGAGGGAGGGTCAGAGGGTCCCAATTCCAAAGATGGTGACGCGCACGCCCTTTCCGTGCAAGCCTCACTGTGACATCTGTTTGCATTCAAACACGCACTTCACACAGTGAAGCGCCGAATACAGCTGCTTCCCTCGTTTCGGTTGCAAAATCACGAGCAGAGCTGCGCTGAATGTGTCACGTGACTCACCTCGTTCTGATCCGCGAGGACGCTGACGAAGTTTCCCGCCAGTTTCTCTGGGTCCTGAGCACGAACGATGGCGTGCACCGGCAAAGCTGCGAAAAAAGACAGACAACGTGCAGTGGAGACGATCCGCATCCACACACCTGTAGCCGCACCCGTGTCCAAACACTCGGAAAATGTTGCTCCCATTTTCTGACATTGGCAGAATGACAAACTCGTACTCAAGCACAAGGCGCATCCCTTCTTTTGATGCTCAATTTTGGGCTGAAGACACACCTTTTGCATGGGTGGGTGTGGTACTAGTAGACTGGAAAGGACACACCGCAAAGCCATCTCCACCCACAGTTTGACGCGTCGTCCACAAACACGCTCAGACGCTGACACAAAACTCTGTGCGTGTGCCCCCCCCCCGCACCCAACATGTCAAGAGGGCACAAAAATCAAATTTCTCGATCGCAATGCAAAGGATGCCAGCGACTGACTCACTTTCCGGTCTGTAGAGCTGTAGCTTCGGCGGGATGTCGTCGAAGGCGTGTTTGGTCTTCATCAGCGCCTGGAAGCACGCGTCCACCTTGGCTGCCGTCGGCGCAGTGTCGCCCCCGTGCGGCCGCCCGATGTAGAACTCGCTCCCGAACTGCAGCTTGTAGAACACGTTCTCTGCACCCGGCAACTTGAACGGCGTCAATACGAACTTGATCTGCGATGAGGAATGAGGTGACGCTAATGTCAGTGGGGAGGTTCAGCAAGAAAGAAGTGAATGGCATCGGCTCCGCTGGCTGTTCCAATCCCTCCCCAGACCGCACGGGAGATCCGTAGAAGCCTCAAAACACACGGCACAAACATGCAGTGGAGGGAGGTGCAAGTGACCCTGTTTGTTTTGACTGTTATGATCAGTGGAGGTGTGTCACTGATGGCCAATCAGCAGAGCTCAAGCACATGGCTGCATTGATGAGCCATGTGCCTGTGTTGTTTGGAGGCTTGTCCTTCCCCCACAATGTCACTCAACTGACGTCAGCCACGTAGACCGTACCGATTGCAAAATCGTGCAGAACCTCCCCAGTCAGTCCGCTGTCAGTGCGGTCTCACAAAGCAACAAAATCGGATCGTTGCTGCATGACTGGCGCACCATTCCTCAGCCTGACAGGAAAACTGATGTAGCTCTATACAAGTCCGTTTCTAACGTCAGGCACGAACAGGTGCGACGTTCGTTTGCTGAAACATGATGATGATGACGACGTCGCCAACTTCCTCTCTCCACACGTCAAGCGATGATGCAACGTGTCACAAACTGTTGTCTCTTCTTGTCACAAAGGGGCCAAAGACGTTTGGATAAGAGACACTGAGCGAGACAATCGCGGCTGCGACGCCCCTCTGGCGTTTTCTGTGGAGTGTGGGGTGTGGGGGTTGGGGGATACGACTTTTGAGGCTTTCACACAGGAAGGGCGGCATCAGATTGTTTTACGCTGGCATGAAAATTTTGACGTGCAGGCACCAAATATAACATCAAGCCTGATGAAGACAGCCAAACAAAAACCGATCCTGGCATCGCGTCAAAATTTTGATGCCACGTCATCTGTGTGAAAACCCCTGTTGTCTCACCCACACCGCACTGAGATGCCCTGAAGGGGACACCACACAACAAGGCTGGTGCCAAGAAAGCTCGCGGTCTGAAGCGCTCGGTAACGCTGCAGGGCCAACTCAGTTGCTCAGCACAGTTAGCTCCACAGAGTTCAGCACAGTTAGCAACAATGCGTGCAGAATTTTGTGCACAGTTACACACACACACACACACACACACACACACACACACACACACACACACACACACGAGCGCGCGCGCGCGCACACACTGTTCTGAGTGGCGCAAGGTCAGACAGACAGACAGACAGGCAGACAAAAGACAGGCAGTCTCACCTCCCCGGTAGGCAGCAGCACAGGCTTGGGACGCTGACACTGACATGCTGACACACGTTCACAGACAGACAGACAGACAGACAGACAGACATACAGACAGACAGACATACAGACAGACAGACAGGCAGTCTCACCTCCCCGGTAGGCAGCAGCACAGGCTTCGGACGCTGACACTGACAAGCTGACACATGTTCACAGACAGACAGACAGACAGACAGACAGACGAGACAGACAGACAGACAGACAGGCAGTCTCACCTCCCCGGTAGGCAGCAGCACAGGCTTCGGACGCTGACACTGACAAGCTGACACATGTTCACAGACAGATGAGACAGACAGACGAGACAGACGGACAGACAGTGATTGCAATAGGCCCGCGGTTACGGATATGCCTTCGGCGACCGCGGACTTGAAAAGGAGGCAGCGGAGCCTGACCTTGTTCTGCGTGGCGAGCAGTTTGGCGTAGCGCACGACACGCAGCTTCAACTGCGCCGGGTCGAACTTCTCGTACTGCCCGTTGTACGACACGTCAGGAATCTTCTCCACCTAAACAAAAGGAGAATCGTCCGCACGTGACACGACCGTGCAAGGTCCCCGGATTCGACTGCACAAGGTTCCAGGTTTGAGCAACGCGAGAAATGCTTGTGCAGAAAATTTGAGTTTCCACAATGAATGCGCGAGACGAAGTGGACAAAAATGTTTGTGCAACACAAAACTGACCGGTTGCGGCTCGGCAGCCGTTGGTATGGCAACCAGATTACGGCGTGATGGTTGCTGTGGTGACTGCTGCGGCTGTTGCCGCTGTGGTTGTTTCTGCAGACGTGGCAGCGGTTGTTGCTGTGACGTCACGTTCGCCGAGTCCGCGTTGAAGATCGGGACGTAGGTGGGCGGCGGCTGCACCGGCGTCGCGGGCGGCATCGGCAGCGGCGTCCCCAGCACGTCCAGCTGACCCGGGCGCACCTGCAGTGTGTGTGTGTGTGTGTGTGTGTGTGTGTGTGTGTGTGTGTGTTTGAGTGTAAGTGTGCGTCTCTGTGTTGCGCTGTGGCATCGGCACCCCCACCCCAACGACGTCCAGCTCAGCTGCGCAAACCTGCGCAACACAAAGGGGTCGGTTGGTTGATGCAACTTGTTGCCATGACGATGGTAAATTCCCTTGTGTGTGTGCATGTGCGTGTTGGCACGCACGCTCCACTGTGTGTCTGCGCGTATTTGCAGGTGAAGACATCACAGTGTGTGCATGTGTGTGTGTGTGTGTGTGTGTGTGTGCGCGCACGTGTGTTTGGGTGTGCGTGTACCAGTGACAGTGCGTATGCATGTGTGGTGAGTACGCTCGAAAAAAACAACAACTTGATTTCACAAACCCGGAGGCGTTCTGGGTAGGGCCCTGGACTCGGTACAAGCAACGACGACATCTCCGGGTAGCTGGCGTCATTCGCGCTCGGGAAGTGAGACCTCTCCAACAGGTAGTCACACAGGGCCTGCAACAGTGAAACAAGCCTTGGCCTTTCATTGTCAGCAGACTCACCATGGTCCGGCTCACTCAGGTCCCAGACTTCACGGCCGGGTTCCAATCAGGGTTGGGTCAGGCCCCACCCCTGCCCACTTTCTGATCGGCTGGGGAAATATGTCGTCCATTTCAATGTCAGACAGGTGTATCCGTTTGCTCATCACAAGATCAAACGTACCAGAAGCTGTATGCTCAGGAGCTGGGTTGGGTTCGGTAACTTTACAGCCGAGAAGCCCAGCGTCTTTTTGTATTTGGCGATTTTGTCCTCCACCTGTTGCTGTTGAACGAAAAACCAACACATTGTTGCGTCAGAAGAAATATGCGCGCTTCAAACAGTTGGGAGTCTTGTTGCAAAGCAAGAGGTTGTTTCACAAAAAGTGCCCGTTATTGCAGAAGAAGGGACTCGGCTGGTCAACTGCCCAAGTCTCAAACTTTGTCGGGCAACACGGAACATTTTGGGCGCGTTCCATTTACGCGTGCGGCTGACCGGCGGCGAAGTGGCGCCACTTCGCCCCTGGATTAGCGAGGGGGCGAAGTGGGCGAAGTCAGCCATTTGGCTCACTCGGCTTGCCACACGCGTAAATGGAACACGCGGATTGACAAAACCTTTGCACAGCCCGTACTTTTTCGTGTCCGAAGAACTTGGCGGTGACGGTGGTGAAGAGGTTGGCGGTCTGCTGGTCGCTGTAGATGCCCTGGGAGCGCTCCCTCAGCAGGATGTCGCGGCGCGCATGCGCCACGTACGGAGGCTCCTGGGCGTGCAGGCTCTGCGAACACCAACCGAAACAATTCATTCACCCTTGTCCCAGGCGCCCCCTTTTGCCGCAAAAATCAGCACCAAAGAAGAGATGCGTTCTGTCATTGGTGCGTTTACCACTGTTGCAATGGGACTTTGGTGAGCATAAAATAGAGGGAAAGCAGGGGGTGTGTATTTGTTCTTGTGTTGAACTTCGTGCATGGGTCAGCAAAAGGGAAAACAATGTTGGACGGCAACTCTGCTTCGCATCAGAATGGGGGAAAACGAACAAGGCGCGAACTGACCAACTGCCACATTCAGAAGAACAATGTGCAGAAAACGTACAAGAATCATTGAGCTGGTGACGTCCTTGTACCACCGGCGGACAACCCAGACCGGCGTCTCGGCGCCGGTTCCAGCCCCGCCGGTTGTCGTAGCTGCAGCCGGTGGGAGTTTCACAGCTGGCGCCGGTTCCACGCGTTTGAAAATCCTGGGTTTCTGCCAGGGGGCGACACCAGCGTCCCACGACGCCACGTAGCGGAGCTTCTTCCAGTGCGGGTAGGATTTAGTGCTGCCCGGCTTCGCTTCATCCGCCTGCTTCACCAGGTAATTGCATATCACCTGAAAGAAACCGGAACTACTTTTTTGGTGTGCTGCACAGCACATTATTTTCTCGCGTTGAAGTTTTCTCCGGGTGCACCTTGAAAAGTGCAGAGAAATCCAACCTCCACCTGCAGAAGTTTTGCGCTACGAGAACACGAATGATCCGCACGAAAAATAGGCCCGTTTCCAAAAAGTCCTGTCAGGAGTGACAACAATTGTTTTCGGGATAAAGAGGAGCAAAGACCGCACAAAATTTGCTCAGGCCACCACGGGGTGACGACTGTGGCGCCATTTCTTTTGTGCGGGAGCAAATTGCGATTCAAGGGTGTTCACACCACCCAGAAGACCACAGCTGTTTTTCTGTCAGTGAGTGCGTAACACAGACTGACCCCCTCCAAACTTACCTCGAGTTTTGCGGTGAGTTTCTGCGACGGTGTTGCGAATCTGTGGTCAATGTGCTTCTTCTTGAGTTCCTGCGCGACGTGCTTCAGGTAGTACCTCTCCTGCAACAGAGTAGCCAGAGGGTTCACACACACACGCACACACCACTGAGCTTCAGGTGGTATCTGTCCTGCAATAGCGTAGTCAGACGGTTATCACAGACACAAAACACACACATACACACACACACACACACACACACACCATGTGTCATTCCTCCTACAACGAGCAGAAATCCAAACACTTCACACACACACACACACTTGAACACACACACGCGCACACACACACACACGTCCACGTGCTTTAGGTCCTGTCACAGCAGCCAAACACTTCACACCCAAAAATTGCAGCGCACTACCCAGGAACTCTGGCAAGGAGCACGTGCACGCACGCACGTACCACAGCAACACCACCCCAAGTAACTGAACAAACGCCTTTGTGCACGGTTCCTGTGATCCAAAGACAAGCGTTGCATTGTGGGCTCGCTCACCCTGTTTTTGAGCGAGATTTGCGCGTCCAGCAGGATGATGAGGCGCTCACAGTCCACGTCCGACATGCTACCCATGCGCCGGTACTTATCGAGCAGCTCTTTCCGCGCATGCGCGACATAGCGCGGCTCCGACGGCAGCGGCGTCTGCAAAACAAGATGGCGTCCGGTGTCTGTCACGTGGGAATTGCACTTCTGCACACTTGACTCACCATAAGCTGCACTTCAACGCGTGACTCGCAAGTTGCACTTTTGTGCTTGAGACCTGCACATTTTGCACGTGTTGTCGGTGTATGGGAAGGCAACATGACAGCATTTGGGATGTGCTCATGTGAGACAATGTCAAAAGTCAGACGCGACGTCACAGGGGCGCGTTGAAAAGAGGCAAAACTGTGACAAACAGACAAGTGGCTCGCATTGGCTGTGACACTCTTCGCTTTGAATCAAAGATCCAGAACGACAGTCACGAATAGATCTGAGAAACTGACTCACGAGAATGAGTTCCTGCGTCACGTCTGGGAAGGGCTCGACCTTCTCCGGTTTCCTCGCCGCCGCTGCTGGCCCCATCTGGTGATGCGGAGCCTGGAGCCACGTGGCCTGCTGCATCAGCGCATTCATTATCGCCATCTGCTGCTGTGCCGTGATGGCCACGCCCACGCCGGTTGGGTGCGCGACGCCGGCGGGAATAACCGGCGGGGGAATGAACGCCGTTGCCGCCGCCGGCGGTGGCACCGAGACGAGTGGTGTTGCTCCAGGAATGTACGTGGAGACGGGAGGCACGGGGTGCGGCGGCGGGGCCACTCCCTATCAAAGACGAGAAATCACAGTTCAAATTTTTTCGTCACAAGCAACAAGAAAATTCGTAACATTCCTTGGTGGCGTTTTGTTCCGAGAGACTCAAAGGAAGCAGATTCAACTGTGACTGGCGCATGTTCAAACCCCACCCCGTGTTTGTTGGCCATTCTGGATTCTTCCAAATAAACCACGCCTTTATTCCACGCTTTGTCCAATCTGACCCTGTGTAAATAGAACCGTGCCACATCCACAGAAACTCACGAAAGGTGTTGACTGCGCATGCGTCGTTATCGGGAACCGGGTGCCACGTATCGGACCCGTTGCAACGGAACCCGCAAAACATCCGCCACTGCAAATACCACACATTGCAGACACGCGCACATTCATGAAAAGGACAATCTTTAACATTCAAACTTTGTGCCAAGTATTGAGACAGAACGAAGCTGCCAGAAGTGCAAAGAAGAAACACTTTCTCATGCAGCAAGTGAGCCAGACCTATTTATTTTCTATTCTCAAACATATCACATACAGTGGGGACCACATCCCACAGTCAACAGGTTCTTTTCCCACCCACAACAACTCATTTCTGGCATCTGTCAACTTGTGGTGAAACCACAGGTCAGGATGTCACAGGATCTTCCAACAACATCAACAAGAACTTGAGCGCTGTAAACCGATGAAGCTACGGGTCATGGCAGGGGCATTGGTTGGTTACATTGACAGGAAGATTGCAGCATGCAGCAGCTCAGGTCACCCACCCCAGTCCCACTCACCCCACCCCCAAACAGAAACATGGAACTCTTGACCAACCAAACAGAGAAGCACAATGCTGCTGAAATCGAATAACAAAACCACATTTGAAGGTTTGACCACAGAGCACGTACATTTTCTTGCCCTTCGGCTTTTCCCTGAAAGAACGAGCACTTACTAGTCTCAATCTTTGAAAGAACAAGTACTGACAATTCAGTCTGAACTCTGACAGAAGGAGCACTTACAAATCTGTCTGAAAACAAAATTTACAACAACTAGAGCAAAGGGAGACAGAGCAAGAACAAGAAACACGTGACACTTACCTCACGTGACCAGTGGTTTGGGAGCTGGACATGAGCTGTTGTTGTCTGTACGAAGCGGAGGGGCCCGTTCCACCGACGTACGATCCGTCTTTGTCGACTAGTCCTCCGACGTAGGTTCCGCCGTCTCCGCTGGCGAAGCCCCCGACGTACACCCCTCCCTCTGGTGAGTCTCTCATGCATCGCTTCTGGCGTTCCGGTGGCGTGTGGGATCTGGATCTGCTTCTCGTTCTGCGGCGGTGGCGTCTGTGGTGGCTGCGTTCCCGCGACCGCGACCTTGACCTGGTGCGACGTTTCCGGGATGCGCGTTCCGCCGGAGATCGGCGTCTGTCGGAAGAGCCGCGTCTCCCTGGCGACCGCGACCTCGACCGAGGCCAATCGCGATCACGAGCCGCGTCTTCGTCGTCCGAGACGATCCAGACTTCGTCTTGGCGGAGGTGCCTCCCTCTGGGAGATCTGCTGCGTCCCAGTGGAGAGCCCCTCCTCCTCCTCCCACCATCCCAGTCCTCCACGTAGAATGGGGAATTTCTTTCCCTGCTCCATCTTCTTGGGGGCTCTTCTGTCATCCCCCTGTCCCGATCTTCAAACCTGCGAAGTGGAGAGTTCTCCCTCCTCCTGTCGTAGTCTTCGTATCTACGTGCCGGACATGTCCTCCTCGCTTCCCGGTGCTCGGACCTTCCGTTCGGCTCATGTCTCATGTCCCAGTCTCTACGTCGTGGCGAATCGTCTCTATCACCGGATAAATCCACGAGCTCTTCAAACGGAGACCGATCCCGCCGCAGTCTGTCGGGTGCTTCATCTTCACCTGCGTGCAGGGACAACAAAGCAATACAAGTACACTTCAACAAGATCACCCTCTTTCTGATTCTGACAACAGTCCAAGAAATCACCAACAAAGTCGAGCTAAGATCTTGACAATTCTTGACAAGGTCAAAGCACAATCGTTCTCGTTGTAAGTTCCCTTGGGAGATGTAGATCTACACAAGGTACGTCACCAACACAGTCCAGTTGAGACCTCATTCACGAGGAATTCGTGACAAGGTCAAAGCACAATTGTTCTCCTTGTGACATCCCAAGGGGGCGTTGTACACGATACACAGCTGTATTCACAGGGTTAAAACACTAAAACTAAGCAGCACAGCACACGCGCTCCCCGTGAGGTGATCCCAGGAGTCGGGAGGCCCGACCCTGCGGATGTACACCCCAGAATCCCCCCCCACACACACACACACACCCAAACCACTCCCGTCTCGAGTGAACTTGTGTCTTCAATTCGAAGGACGCCACAAAAGATCTGACAAACCCGCCAAACAACTTCTACGTGAAAGATTCAGCCACTGTCACAAATACAAACCTGATCTTCCCACGAAAACTCCCCCAAACTTTGCTACAACAAATACAAACGCACACCCTGCAATGTAATGACCACAACTGATCCTGCCCCCCCCCCCCAAAGAAAAAACCCAAAACGCAGCAGCGGCAGTAACTGATCCATGATGGCACCATGTCAACCGCTAGAACTTCCCACCGATACTGACAACAACAGCACAACTGAGTGAGATCCCCTCAGACAGACACAGCCAATTTCAGGCGTTTTTTGATTCTGACCAGCGAAAACTTTTCTTCGGACACTTGTGCAATTTCCAAAACGACAACGTGCAGTGTTTCTCTCCTGGTGTGCAGCCTCAGCAACGGATCAACACAACCACCGTCCCCCAAAAGTCGAGTCGCCACTTTCGAATCGCTCAGATCACGGTAGAAACGTTGCAATATGTCAGGGATAAATAACGAGACCCAATGCTTCCTTGAATAAAAAGCACATACAGCTCATAACTACGATGATGAACAGAAAGTCTTTGAAGTTTTGGGTCCTGAATTGTCAAGCACTACCGGTGTAGTCTGCCCACACAGTTGGTGCTTTCTATGAAAATATAGGACCCAAATCTTCAAAGTCTTTCTGTTCATTATCATTGTTCAGTGCTGTATTTGCAAATACTCGTGCAAAAGCACTCGTGCTTTAAAATTCAAGAAAGCATTGGGTCTCGTTCTTTATCCCTAACATCCAGTCTTTGCAGACGGACAATTTTGTTGCCTGCGTGACACAATGCTTTTTGTCTCGTTACCTGCCAGTGTTCCAGTCAACCAGGGAGGCTGAAAAAAACCACACCAAAAAACGTGAACTTTTTTTCACACAAAGAAGGCGGACGACAAAAGGTGTTGCTGGGACAGAAAGTGTCTCGCTGAGCTTTTCTGCAATTGTGAAAACGCACCTGATTTTTCTCAGCGAAGCTGCCCTCGTCTCCACCTCCGTGTCCAGCGACGTGCCTCTCCAGTTGCTGAAGCAACAAGCGAGAAAGCTGGTTCACAACAAGAACACTTGACAGTGTAGAAATGGAGAGGCAAGTATCTGTGAGCCACAACAGCAGGCTTGTTTGCACCGGTTGTTCCCTCCCCTTCAGAGTACCTGCCTGCCTACCCCGCCCGTCCCTTTAGTGTGAGGTGGGGTTGGGTGGCATGGTCAGCATCAAAGCACCATTGCAACACACACGCCGACAGCGCAGCCCGGTTTGGGGTAGTGTCAGGGAATCGTCACGTGACTCACGTCGAGGTTGGAGGTGCTGGTTCTGCCGCAGATGCCGCACGTGGCTGTGTTGCTCTCGTACAGCAACGTCACAACTGCAACACAGTTATCCAGTGGAGGAGAACAAGAAGAATAGCGTTGAACACAGGCGCGTCGCGGGCGCAATCTCGGATTTGTCCAAGTGAGAACATGCCAAGGGCAGGACGTTCTCTTGGATGGTCTGGGGTGAGACCTAGTTGCTGGAATCGATCGTTGTGGAACACTTACGATTTCTCGGAATGTTGTTGGAGGCTTTAAATTCTTGAAAGTCTTCTCGAACCTACAAGTGAGGCATTGGGATCAAAGTAGCACAAAAGACCTGACAGCAACGCATTCAGAGATTAACAAGCCAGGTTCGGCTTGAAGGTACAAAATGAAGCCTCCCAATTGTCTTGAGTTTGTACACGCGCAACACTCAAACTCACGGATTCGAGCATCTGCCGCAGGAGGTGTTCCGCCTCCTTGATGCCCTGGACGCCTGTGTCGGCGATGCTGAACGTTATGCCGTCCTCCATACCCGTCCACTTGGAGCTGAAGCTCACGTCCGCGCCGCTCATGCTCTTGATGTACATCAGGTTGCGATGCTGCACAAGACAAACTGACTTCCTGCACTGACTCCATGATCCCGTGGGGTGAAGGGTTTGGGCCCATCATCACGCGACCCCCCCCCCCCGCCCGCAGGTGTTCCCACTCTCGCGGGTGAACAGCCCACTTGTTCGCAGTTACCCTCTGAGTTCACAATTTTTTTCCCGGCCACCATATATGTCTTCGAAAATATCTGTGCTCACCTCCTTGCCAGCAACTCTTTCCTTCAAATTGAACCTTTTCACTACATTCGCAAGGCCCGATTCGCCGTAGTGAACGTTCAGATCGACTGTCAGCTCCATTTTGCCTGCCTGTGTTGAAGAAAATTTCCATTGGACGTTACTCGTACGACTCACCAAGATCCAGCTTTGTTCACAGAGCAAAAGACCCAAGCATCCATTGCATTCGCGTTAAACCAACTACATTTGAACTCCATCGTACTTACTCGAGATCTGGCGACGACCAAGTGAATTACGTACCATTTCGAGGCAGCACAAGAAATAAATGTAAGTTTTCACAAGTTCTGCAAGTTCCAGTGCCTGGTCCCCGGTGTCCTCCCACAGCAAATGCTACTTTCGCTCGACGCGCGAGGCCAAAAAGCGCTAAGCTCGCTGCAACCAAAAGTAAAAAAAAAAAAAAAAAAAAAAAAAAAAATTAGGATGGAACACACGTGATTTGAACCTCAACTGACCCCATTTTGCCTAAAGTTGAAAAAACATAAGAAAA
>JAAUXT010033115.1_pt1 | contig 12164 bp, 13 predicted proteins | sample 7278171 | NCBI WGS metagenome assembly JAAUXT01 (sample SAMN14350112, study PRJNA611818) | marine sediment metagenome | isolation source: surface marine sediment (1.8m) | place: French Polynesia: Moorea | collected 2018-08
AGAATGTTGTGTTGCTATTGGTCTTTCATCATACAAAGATCTGAGCAACTCAAATTTGTCATTCTTGAAATACGACAGCCAATCGGTCACTTAAATTTTCTGCCTCGTACCTCAAGATAAATAAATGCGCTTGGGGTGATTTGGTCTTCCACACCAAGATTTTTTCTCACAACGTGAGCGAGTTGGCAGACACACGGCCCACCTTATCATAATGGCGATAGCAAATGGTTGAACGCGAAACGCAGGCTCGGTGTGGGGGCAGCGATGGGGACCGGCTTGGGTGGGAGAGGTTCTCCCATCAGGGAGGTTTACGAGGCCGCTGCGTGGCTCGTGAGAGGAGGCCGAGGCCGACTGGGTGAACCGTGGTATCAGGAGCGGGGTCCGATGTTCCTGTTGGGGCAATTTCACTTGAGTTGCGTCGCTGTACAGGTCAGTTCTAGCAGCAGTCGTCAGATTTGCGTCCACGCTCAAAGCGCACAGTAGAAACACTCAGGCATGGGTTCAACACCAAGAGACGACGACCACGCTGAGTGACGTATCGTGAGTAACATGGGACTGGGGTAATCAGGACAGCACAGACCCCAGGACGCATCAAGCGTTCTGTGGGCGCTGGGCAGTGTATGGGAAGACTCAGCTCCAATTGTTGTGGACAGGCAGGGAGCTCGTGACGCTTCCAGTGGGGACCAACCGGGTGCACGGGTCCGTTGCTCCCCTCTCTCTCTCTCACCGCGGCGACGGTCCCGCCACCGCGCGGCGGCACCGCTCCCTGCATCCCGCTCCTCCTCCTTCTCCTGCAGAAGAAGGTGCAGGCTCGAAGCCGGCAGAAGCAGCCGGAGCAGCGCAGCCGCAGGAGCGAGAGAGAGAGAGCAGCGGAGCTGGGCACCGCACTGCAGCGGAGGGAAGCGACATTCGCCGCAGCGCAGTCGAGTCACACAGCTCCAGACCCTGTCTCCGCACAGACCCCACCAGCCGCACGCAGCGCCGCTGCTGAGGGCAGCTTCTTTGACGAAGAATGCGCAGCAGGGAATAAGGATGCATCACTAGAACCAAGGAACCAACGCTTTTGCTTCAACATCTCTCCGCTAGTTTTTTTTCCATTCCACACCATGAGTGATTTCTACACGAGGAGCTAAAGGACATCATCACGCGAGGACACATCTCAGGCTGGTTTTCCTCTGCTGTATGTTGTACCCACCACAGACACAGGTTTGTTCTGAGAGACACTGGACGGACTCGGGAGACTCGTCGGGACGCAGCGGCCATGGCCTCGGACTTCTTCGTGGCTCTGCGCATAGCGTGGGTCCCGCTCAGCGTGCGGGCCGCGGACGCCTGACACGACAGTGAAGACACCGCCATCATCACTGAAATTCTTCTGGAAAACAGGACTCAGCTGCTCAAAAACTGCAACGGACAATCTTTTCCGCAGCAGCAACAACAGCAGCAAAGTTTCCACACACCAACCTGCAGATTTTTCTTTCTCTCAACGTGTCGCACTGACTCGGACTCCGCACCCCACTGAGCCGTAGCCATGGTGAACGCGCAGTGCACGCTCCGCATACTCGACCTCCTCATGGTCATCCTCCAGTGGACGGGGGTCAGCCTGGCCGACGGCAGCATCTATGATAACAGCAACAACAAGGGACGCGACAATGACCCATACGGTAAGCAAGTCTTTCTCTGGACAAACAACAACCCGGATCCAATTCCGTTGTAGAAACTGGATGTAAATCACTTTGAATAATTTATGGCGGAGTTTTGCGACGCTGAGTTGGAAATCTCAACGCGAAGATATTTCTTCGATTCTGAGGATCTTGCGAGGCCAGTCTCACACTGGATACGCCAGGCATTTCGGTCCCCATGCGACGCATCGTCCACTGATTTGTGCTGATCCACAAATGTTTGACGCATCCAGTGTGGTAGAACAGGTTTCCGATGTTGCTTTGAGGGGTGTGTCTCACCCTTTTTTGAGGACAGAGGTACCAAGCGGCCAGCGTCGCAAGACACCAGGGTCAATCTTCAGTTTGACCTGCATCAAAATTTACCAAACTTGTTGGAACGACATTGTGAGCCAAGCCGCTTGGTACGAATGGGCTCAAATAGAGCGCCGCCATTGGGTAACGGTACACCGAGCCTTGGAGCCGTGACAGAGCCACAATTACTGCAGCGACTGTGGGGGAGATTCGCTCAAATTGTCAGGCGACTCCCATTGATCCACACTGAAATATTAATAAAGAAAAAAATCCAGCCAAAGCCTCGGCTTAGAGGATCCTCCTCCTCCATACACGAGCATGAAAAAGAAGACAAATACCCCTTTTCCATTGTTTTGCAAAAGATCATGGAGAAAAGCCCTTGTGTTTTCATTGTTCTGCAGAATCCAACATGGGGACATAAAAAGTGCTGCTTTTATTGAACGTGGCTCGAGATTTGTCTCTCCTTTTTGTTGTTTGGATTTGTCTTTCTTGCCTCGAGGCAGAATCCAGCGCAGCGGCGGCTCTGCGTCCAGTGGGACGGGCATCCAGGGCGGATCCAGTCAAGGAGGGCTCCCACTCCCGACAAAATGGTCCCCCATTTGATTCAATTTTATTTCACAATTTAAAATTTTCAAGGTTGGGTTGAACTTCTTGAGTCAGGGGAACGAATACCCCTTTTCTCAAAACAATGATGCACAAGTCTGTATGCGCGACACTCAAACACGTTTCTGTGTGAATTTTTCTTGGTTGAAAACCATTCTCACACTGGGGCCCGAAGGACCAACCCCTGGACTTGTCCTTGAACATGAAGACATGACGAGCGTTGGCTGCTTCCTGTGCATTAGAGAATTGCAATGCCGGGCTCGGGACTCGCGGAACTGATGAAACAATCGCGCTGCGCCGCGACGCCTTGATTGCGCGTTTGCCCCGGGCGCTCTAAATTACGCGGACTCCGGGCGCGACTCAGATTCGTGGGTTTCCTGTTGAATTCTGCGGCTCTCACTGCCAGGCAGTAAGAGGCAGAGAACGCCAGCGAGAAGTTCGCGTTATGGTTCGTGGCAGTATAAAATAGGCAGTTTTAGCCGTGATCACTGTTGGCTGCGTGGTTGGTGCGCTGACGTGCTGGCAGCACGTTTCAATGAATGCAAAAGCAGAAGGTGCGTCCCACAGGATTTAGGTGCCATGTGTTCGGGATACACACGACGCAACTGCATGTGGTTCAGGCATGGAAGACCCAAACAGCCGACTGACTCTGGATGGCCCTGCTCCTGCATCCGTGACCAGCAATAGCAGCGCAAACACATTGTCCCGATCCAGCAGCCAGCATCATGAAACTTCGATTCCCTCCGCCATTCCTTGATCAAATACGAAGCCTTGGGAAGAAATTTGTTTACTGGGGCTGCTGAGCGTGATGCAGTTTACCAGCACCGCCCGCCTCCCCGTTCTCTCTCTCACTCACTGTCACTGTCTCTCTCTCTCTTCTCTCTCAATCTCTCTCTTCTGTCTTCATCTCTCGCACAATCTCTGGAACTGTTTCTCTCTCTGCTCTCATTCGCTTCCTCCCACTCTCGCTGCACCTCTGCTTCTGTTTGGTCTGTCTCATTTCTTCCGCCTGTCTCTCTTGGTCTCTCTGTCCCTCTCTTTCTCTCTTCCACATACATGGTCTCGGGCTTTCTTTCACAACCCTTCCCACAGAACTTGTTTCTTCCTGTCAGAATAGGCATCGACCTGTGTTGGGCCACAATGCCTTCATGACCCACCAGCGTATACAGGCTTGTGCTCGTGGTGCAGTTCGCTCCCCGGTACAGCCGGCGTCAGCTGGGGGCCGCATGGTTCGGAACCTCCCGAGTCTGCACGAGGCTCCTTCGCTCGAGGCGAGCTTTAAGAAAACAGCCTGAATGCCTCCAGACACGGTAAAACAATTGCGCCGCAGATTCGGCATGGTGGGGGCCATGTGTTGATTGCGATGCTCTATCAACAGCGTGTTTCACACTGGGTGCGTGATGCGCTGCGTCCCTCACATGTTTCATCGCAAGCGACGACTCAGAGCTTGTTGAGTTCCACAGAGACCAAACGCTTGACGCGCACAATGTGAACCAGGCCGGAAGAAAGAATAGAGGAAGGTGTTGGAGGAATTTGCTTGCGTTGCAAGCATATAGGTTTGCACTCAGGAAAAACATGTTGGTTGTTAGTGCCTCCGAGACAATACACAACCACCTTGCTCACCTTTGTTAGCAATTTGTCCAGACACGTTGTTGATTAGCCTGGTTTTAGCCTCAATTACGGAAAAAGTGTCGTTCTTTGTGGTGGAGAGTATCAATTTACGGGCAAAGAAGGGTGCTGAACAAATGTTTTCCAAAAAACAATGACGCGCAGAGATGTTTTTCGCAATCTCCGCACGTAAAGAAATTTGAAGCGCTGCGTCGTTTGAACAGCTTCGGCGGCTGCGCATTAAAGATTGATAGGTCGCCGCTGTTTAATCAGGCGACACCCGCCGAGGCCACGCGTGCGCGTGCGCGCGCAGTGAAGATCGCGTTTCCGGAGTGCGCGCGTGCGCGTGCGCGCATAAAAGAGCCTCGTTTCCGGTGGGTGTCGAGGAAAAGGCGTCCGTCTTCACGTGACTTGAGAACTTTCTTCTTCCTGACCAAAGATTCACTCACACAGCACGCGTCCGGCGCAGTCGCGTGGGGCGTTGCGCACGTTGCGTTGCCCTGTGACACATTTCCTCAGCTTGGTAAATGAATCACCAGGAACTCGTTCGGAAGACCAACTTCAGCTTCTCTTTGCACACTGCAGAAAAAATACATAAAAGAATGCATGACAGATCTCCATGTTGCCAAGCGCTACCACGGAAGAAAACTCCGAGGGGGGCCCTGCCACATCGCGCAGTTATCAAGGCATTCAAGGCGACAGATACAAAGACTGAACATGAAGACGAAACCCGATCAGAGCCGAGACGCTGCGCATGAAAATTTGATCAGTTCAGCTCTGCGAGGCTCCCGCCTCCTTCACGCTGCGTGCGCTGAGCGTCGCGTCCGACTCGTTTCACTCTGGACGCCGCAAGCTTCACGCAACTGCTCAAGTCAATGGGCGCTGGATCGTCACTTGCAGCGCATGGCATTTTGACCAGTGTGGGGTACATCCAGTTTGCATCTTCGTGCATCGCCTGCTGATTTGGTTCTACAGTATCTTCAAAACCATTTTACCAATTGTATCTGTTTGCATAAATTCAGCGACTTGCAGACAAAAACAGGCACAGATCGCGTGAGACATCCAAACCAAAACGTACCCTCAACCCCATACAGTGCGCACCCGGCGCAGCGAATCCGTCCCTGGCTCCCCGGGGGACTGGGCTGCATTATGACCGCCCTCCGCCTTATTGACGAAGCAGCGTCGACTTAAATGGCAAATCGTTACGCGGCCAATGCGGGCGGCGCTCTTGAGTTTCAAAGTTAATTCTACCGTGAAATTACTTTCAGCCATAAATTTTGTAGCAAAAACACTCGAAGAAAGGATCAAGTTCCCAGCGATCGAAGTCAGACCTGGCGATCCAGTTTCCATTTATTTTTGTCTTCTGGTTTTGTGGAAAGAGGAACCGGCTTTGCTTGGGTGTGCGGCAGCACCAATACACAACGCACGGACACAGGCGTGCGCGTGCGCGCGCAGAAAACACAGACTCGCACACACACACATATACACACACGCACCACACAACCCACATCTGCACACAAACATTTCGAGCTTCTGCGTCGCCTTTTCCCCTGAGAACACCCCTGAATACGGAGGGTGTTTCCAAACGCAACGTCACGAGCGTCAATTGCCGGTGACGTCGGAAGGAAACGCACAACCCCGATGCATAATGACGTGTGTGATGCGCGCGCACAAGTGGCTAATTTAGTGAAGTAATTTTTCCACACAGAGCGGAGACACTCTGATGGAGCCTTCCTCCTCGAATCGATAACTTTTACCTGTTGTAGCGCTAAAGATTCTTGTGTTGGTGTTGATGTTGGTGTGCACACAGCTTTAAGAAGTGAGGCATGTTTTCACATTGGATGCGCCACGGGTGGTGTCGCTGTGCTATAGGCGCTGCGTCTAGTTCAAAGGTGACGCCCTGTGAGCGGCCTGCATGCAGACCGGTGGGACGCTTGCACGTTCACACGCGTCTTATGCACCGTGCGTTGCGTCCCTGCGTGTACTGGTCGGTTGGACCAGCGACGTCGCCGCTCCCACTGTGAAACAGGCCACAGGGAGCAAAGCAGAAGCAAGAGTTTTTGCCGGTGTCAGTTTGAAATTCTAGAGTTGTGTCCATGACAATCGTGACGCCTCGTCTTGAAAGCGAAATCCGAGCTCCACTCAAGTACGGACAACAGCGAGACATCAGAGACGCGTAATTGCTCACGCTGAGGATTGACAAACAAGGAAAAGGCCGTGTCGTGAACGGTCAAACGTGAGATATGAGAATGACTCGTCGTGTTTTTCGTGTTGGTCTGTTTGTGCACAGCCTCATGTTCAGACACTTCGTAACTTGACCGTATATATACGTGTGTGTGTGTGTGTGTGTGTGTGTGTGTGTGTGCTATTTCTGCCAGTGTGAATGTAGGTTTGTTCTCTGTTGATGAACATTGGGATGTGTCCCTGAAGCAACATACAGCACAGGAACGTACGCGCGCCTCTGATCTTCCTATCTCGTCTCACAGGCCTCGGGCCACACAACTTGCCAAACCGGATTCATAGCGGATGGGTCGCGTATTCCTGTGCAAGCAAGTCAATGAGGACTGCATTGTCGCTTTCGACACACGCTGTACTGGACTGTATAGGGACACAACACAAAACGCCCCACGCGTGAACAGCCCTCTCTCCATTCTTACGCACACAAATTCGCCGCCCTCGGCCGTTGCTTTTCTCGGCGTCTTTTCCCCGCTCCCAGTAAATGAGATTAGGCCGGTGGAGCGGGCAAGAAGAGACAATGCTGTTTAATATGCTGTCCGGGCGCGCAATCTGGGTGCAGCGACATCCGCTTAAGTGAATAGTTATCCTGTGTGTGGACTCGCCAAGTGGATGTCCAACACCTTGTTGAGCTGTGCAGTGCATTTGAGTACAACGCCTTTTCGAGTGCACGCAGGTTGGCGTCGCTGGTAGCGTTTACCAAACAAAGCAACCTCACTGCAGCGCAGAATGAGTTCTGCCTTCTGAGGTTCATCGCCATGCAAGGCCTGCAAAGAACGGCGCTGAAACGGCAACGGCACTTGCAGAATGGCACGACCTGGATTGTCCTTCAAAAACAGTGCTGCAGGAACCGCGCAACAGTCATTGAGCTGCAGAAAGAGTTGCAGGGACGGCGCTGCAGGGACGGCTCCTTCACACAGGCTCTTCCATGCAGTGTTGAGCCAGGCCGGAGGGATCCCCGCATCCCCCGCACCCGCGGCGCCGAAGCGTTGAGGCATTTCTCGCCGCCAATTATATCGCACACATGTAGACCCCGGCGGGCCGCGCCCCCCGAGACGACTCCGCCTCGGCCGATTCACACTCGCAAATAGGAGAAATCACAAGGAACGAACAAAGCCAGCTGCTGATTCTGATTTCTTTTCTTGCTCATTGGATGAAGCCAAACTTCTGCATTTTACTCCAATTTCGCGATGCACACCTTGACCTTTCAGTATCACGTGGACTGAAGCTGACGGGACCAAAGCGAAACGCAATGCAGAATGTTAAAAGCTCATTTCATTGTCATAACAGAACTGATCACGTGACCAGCGCTGAGACGCAGTCTCTGCAGAAAAAGAAAAACACGGCCCGAAATGGAGGGGATTTCATCCGCATCGCGGGATGTCGGATTTGTCGTGAGCAAACACACACGAGATACTTTGGTTGCACGCGAGGCGGGCGTTAGGTTAGACCGGATTCGCGCCGGAAGCGCCACGCGTCAACAGGGCATTGCGTTGGAAAAAGAGCCTTTGGCCCGTCGCTTGGACTGACCAGCGCCGCATTGCGCAGTGTCCAGACCGCGTGTGCAACGCATGGTGCAATCCGGTGTGCGACGTAGCTCCCACAGATGTGCGCAGGGACGCCACTCGTGCATACATTCTGCGACGCCTGTCGCATCCAGTGTGAACCCGAGTGCCATGAATTGCGTGTAGCTTTCCCGGTTTTAACAATGACACGCATCAGGACAGCCAGCGCGACTTATTATGGGCCGCACGTACAGGAAGATGGGAGGAAAGGCTAATGGACTCCGGGCCATTGTAACACCGGGGCTCATGGAGGCGGAGTCTGGACTGGGCCAGAGAACGATTCCTGGGGGACTGACTTGTGCAGGGAGGCAGACACAAGGCACACCCAGAATGAACCCCAAAACAACGGGCACGGACACCAGGAACCGGATGTCCAGACTCGCGTTGCTTTGTTTGACGTGGGGCGAGAACGCACCCTGCATCGATTGAGACTTGACAGGGTCAGACCACGCAGCCATGAATCCTGCACCGTCACCTTCCCGCGCTAATGGCAGATTCCGCAGACAGAAGAACTGCTTCCCGGGTCCTCCGGGGGCGTAAACACACCACGATGAGACATGCGTCGAGCAAAGCCGTGATCTCTGTTGTGTAAACGTGAGATGAATTTACATAGCTTCTCCCTCTCTCTGAGGCCAGGCCCGTCGGACTCACACCGCAACTGTCCGGAAACGGCTGAGTCGCTGCGCAAGTCATTGGGCGTTGAGTTGGGAGCGCCTGGGTGCACATTGCTTGAGTCCCATTGGACTCTGCTGACAGACTGACACAGGGTCACAGCCCACGGCGGACTCAGCATGAAACAGGCAGGACAAGTGTCCATCACCTCACACAAAGACACAACGTGAAACGCATCAGCCGTGAAGCACCGCGGACAGCTCCTTTGTTGCATGCTCTGCCCCACGTTCAGCCCGTATTCAAATGTTCTCCCCTCGTGATACGACGGGCGATACATCAAGGCGCGGGGGGCTCCGGCCCAACAGCTCAATAACGACGGGAATAGGGGCGACGCCCGGGTTCAATGAGCTGTCTGCACAGCGGTGCGCGCAGGATGCGTCGTGCGTTGCCTCCCTGTTCACGTCAATGGGCGTGAGGGACGATGCAGCGCCCAACTGACCTGACAGGGTCGCTGCGCACGACGTCACTGGTGAATGAGCCATCCACAGACTCACCAAGCATTGCGCGACGCACCCAGTGTCGGACACACCCACCGACGTCTCCAGGGACGGACCTCAGGACGCGTCCACCGTGCCCCCCCCCCCCCCGTGTGACACCGCATTCCCCGGACCTGATTCCCATTCTGTCTCTTTTCAATATAACTGGCTGCATTAGACACCGGGTTAACGCGGGGCCGCGGCTTTGCGTCAGCCTCCGTATACATCACGCTGATTTATCTCCCTTTTATTTATGAACGCGAGAAGCGGCGAGAGCGCTTTATCTAAATAGAAGTGATAAAAAGAGGCGCGATGTGGGGAGGAAGTGAGGCTGCGAGGAACCCTCGACCGGAACCAGGATTCCGGGGAGGTCCGACCCGAATCGGCCCAATGCCATCTTTGACGAATTGCACACGGAAGGGAGAAATTTATGCTGCAGGTGCTTGAGACAATGCGTGAAGGAAGGCAAAACTGAGGAATCAGAGGGTCAGACACCTGGATCTGTTGGAGAAACCCATTCTCACCCATTCACCCCTCGACATGTGCTATTCTCATGAAAGTACTTTTGTATCGCATGATGTATGTCTCGAGATAATAGGGAAGAAGGAAACAAGGAAACGTGGCATCTCGCTCACACACCACCAGATAGGACGTCAGCGTTCGACGTGGGTTTCACGTTATCACGTTCGCAGCTGCGTCAAACCTCCCAGTCAGGGACACATTCGTGGAGCCTCACCTCTGAAAACGAACAAACTTCCCCCCCCCTTCTCCGTCTCACTCTACCAAGCACCACACACACCTTGCCGTCAAAATGACACGTTCATTTTTCAAAGTTGGAACCAAAGCTCCTCTCTGAACATCAGTGTGCCTTCCACCAGGATTGCCCTTCGACAAAACTCTGGATCCGCGCCCACCCCGCAGCACCTTTGCAACGCGTTTGCGAGGAGCAGGTTAACTGGAATAACCGTGGATAGCGACGGGGCTCGGGCGGAGATAAGGCGCTGTCCGCTCCGATTCGCTCGGCGGGACTCGGGGCCTGGAAACCCCTTCAACCGGGTTCACGCAGCCTGCGTCATAGGTGCGTCCCTGGACGAGGCAATGGGCGCTGGATACACGGGCAGAAAACGCCATACGATGCGTCCTCGAGGCTGTTGACTGCATAACGCGTCTTGGGTGAATCTGGCAGACCCCACCTTGGGTACAAGCTCTATTCTCGGGAAACACAGTAGCCCAGTTTCGCCGTTCCTTTCACACCAACAGCCCGTTTTAGCAACGCTAATTTGTTGTTTCTCTCTGAGGCCCTCATTATGTGGTCTCAAAAGAGGAATTCCTTGTACATGAAAGAGGCCGACGGTTCGCGAAAGCCAGGTCCAGGCTTGAGAAGCTGAACGCGCGCGCACCTGCAGCAGAAGTGTTTCCGCGCTGCAGACCCACACCGGAAGTGATCGCATGTTATCGGGCCCCGAGTCATCGCTTCCGCTTCCGTCACGCCGCGTCCTGCGCAACTTCCGGCCCAGCGCGTCACGTGATGCCTTCTCCACGGTGACGGTGGGAAGTGAACTTCCGGTTTGGACCTCAAGTCTGTAGTCTGTAGTCAGAGGCGTTAACAGAACGGCATTTTGCAGACAAGTGCCAATTTCTTGCTCGGCAAACCACAGTAATGAGATCTGTCGGTGAGGAAAAAACTTCGCACAAGTATGTTCAAGTATGCATGGAAGTTGTGCACTGTCTGAGTCCATCTGGTTCTCCGGTATGAGGAGTGATAAGGCGCAGGCGCTGTGCGCATCGACCCCACGTGACCTGCGCAGTGGCCTGATTCGCTTCTTCTGCGCAGGTGCCGAACTCAACATCTCTTCTCCAGCAGATCCAGCAGCACACCGTGCAAGATCCTAAGTCCAACCTCAAGAATTTGACCTGAAAAAATTGGAAAGTTGTGGCGCAGTGAAGGTCCAGTGAACACACTTTTCGCGTCTGCAAGAACCCCAGTGACCTCCTTGGACCCGTTTGAACCGTCACACCTGCGATAATCTGCAAATCCCCTCGTTTTGTTCAGGTATTTTGCGGCGTGACACTTATTGACGGCAGAAAGCGGCCGGGGCCCCGGCTCTTTCATCAGCGATGCCGTTTTGACAGATGATTGGAGGGCGGTCAGGTAGAACGCTTCCCCTCGGGGCCGACGGCGGCGGCGGCTCCGTGGCGGCGGCTCAGGGAACCACACCAGCGCCGATCCAGGGTTCAGCCCCCACGGGCGACCCCCAAGGGAGGCGATTTCAACTCTAAAAAAAATTCCGTGAGAAAGTAAAAACGTTTGCGCTTGTGATCCCAAATTTGGCAGTGATTTGGTCGGGGACTGGAGCTCCCTGGATCTGACCCTGCGACGGTGAGAAAATTAATGTTCACGCCTGGAGTGGTACAAGTTCCTGCGGACGGGCACTGAATGAAAAGAGACGCCATAAAAAAACGGGGATCAGACAGATGAAGATTTTGCTCGTGGGCGTATTGATAGGGACTTTTAGCTGGCGTGTGTTCTGCCCGTCCGTACGCCGTGGTTCGGCAGGAATGAGGAACTTCATATGTGTATCGCCTCTCTCTGTTCTCTCTTACCCTTGCTGTCTTCTCTCTTTCTCTCTGTTCTCTCTCTGTCTCTCTCTCATGCACACGCTCACATTCACCAGCGCACTCTTTTCATCCGTTTCCGCGGAATTCTGCAACAATATGTCAGCGGTTTGTGTGATTGTCTCATTGTGCACCTGAGGCACGTCCCACGGACACGGCTCGTGGAATGCTTAATCTCCCTGCATTACATATCTGACATTGTTTTCAAGCTGGGTCTCCAAGGGCAGAAAATACGCACAAAAGCGTGCAAAAGCAGACATTTTACTGGGGCAGCTTTTTTCTTGAACGCCCCAGGGGAACGAGGCAGAGTGCGTGCGCACGCACGGGAACAGCCTTCCACTCAAAGTCACATGACATTTTTGACAAAAAAAGTTGACGAGCCCTCAAGCAAAATCAGTTTGATCTTTTCAAAAAGCAAA
>JAAUXT010088259.1_pt1 | contig 12164 bp, 10 predicted proteins | sample 7278171 | NCBI WGS metagenome assembly JAAUXT01 (sample SAMN14350112, study PRJNA611818) | marine sediment metagenome | isolation source: surface marine sediment (1.8m) | place: French Polynesia: Moorea | collected 2018-08
GGGGGTCCTAGTAGGGTGGGTGGGGGGGGTCTGGTAGGGTGGGTGGGGGGGTCAGGTAGGGTGGGAGGTTACATTCCAAAGTGTGGACAGATGCACACATGAATGCTAAGGGTTTTTAAGCCACCAGCGGGACCTAGATGGCCGGCTACGCGACCATCAACAAGGAAGAATTGATGACATTACTGACGCTGCAAGGGACTTCGCACTGCAGTTGCGTTGAGCACTGCTTCTTGTTTCGGAAGTCAAGGTTGGAACAACCAGCTCTTGGATCCACCTGCTGACTTCCGAACTTCAGTCATGCACTTTTTTCAAGTTCAAGACCTCAACGTTTCTCGAAGAGAAAAGAAAAAAAGAAACACTTCCAAAAACTGGCGTTTTTCTTTCGTTTGCGACAGTACAACAGAACCCTGCACATCGATGTCCGAGGCAAGTCCGGTGTCACTTACAACTCATCTTTGTCCAGATTTTCACTGACACCTCTCCAAGGCATCCAGAACCCTCCATGTCGCTCAGGATTTGAGTTCACAACATCCTTCTCAAACTGGAGAGCAGGCACAGCGGTGAAATTGTACCCAGCCAGTCTGTGCAAAAGTTCATTCACAACATCTTCTTTTTCAGTTGATAGATCTTGCTCTTCGCTTGGATCTTGTTGCAGATTGAACAGAAGAACATTTCTTCCATTGGCAACTTCTTGTGGTGGATGGTAAGGCTTGTTTCGAGCTGCAAACATTTGAAAATGGCGCAACATTGGAAAACGAAACCTTTTGGTCCACCATTGGCGGTGTAAATTTTGAGTGCAAATTTATTCAAAGTCAAATCCTGGATCCTTGATGTGTTTGTACGGTAGATCTACTGTTCGCCCATTCCTACATCTGGTCCGTGACCCCCCCTCCTCCAATGAAACAGACCGCTTTGGGTTTCCTTGTTCCTTGACATGAAACACACGCTGTTGCGAGAAGTTTTGCAGACCGCTCGGTCCTCGTAGCCTGTTTGAAATCTTAATTCCTTTCGAAGCCATTACTTACACAGAAAGAAAGCGGCCCGCGACCCCTCTGGGTTTCCTGTGATCAGTTTCCAAGGCCAGTGGATGAGGGCTGAGCTCACGCGCACATCGAACACGTCGTGGTGGTGACTTGCACCCACCAATGGCGCGACCGGGTGAATGTTGAGCAGGACCTCTTGTCTTTTTCCCTTCTCCCCTGAGCTAGAAAAATTAACACGCCAAAGTGTACAGGCAAAGGAGAATGACTATTTCTGTTGAAATCACACTGTTCTTTATGATCAGCTCGAGCTTTTCCTCAGATTGTTGTGTTTTATGTTCATACCTTATGACATTCCATTGGTTTTGCCCATCAATGTGCAAATGCGACACATCGACGCCGGCCACATCACTAAGTGTGGGAAGCCAGTCCGTGATGTGGAAGAGGTCGTGGCTGACAACGCCCGCGGGAACGAGGGGACCCGACACAAATGCCGGGACGCGCACCCCGCCCTCGAACAGCGTTCCCTTCCCTCCCCGCAGAGGAACATTGCTGCTGCCGACGCCGTCCCCACCGTTATCTGCACGTGCCTCAAAGTGCATGCAAGGTTTTGTGTTGTTGAAAACGATATGTTGCCACAACCGTAGCATCGAACGTCACATTCATGTACCTGACGCGAAGATAAAGATAGTCTGGTTCCACATTCCGGAGAGCACCAGTGCCTGTTGAACCTGCTCGACGCCGACGTCCATACACGTGACCATGGCGGCGTATGTGCGCCGTGCCCCCCTTCCCGTCCAGGGGTACAAAGCTTCGCACTCAGGCGGCGCTTGGAGAGGAAAATGCGGCACCGAGTAGGCCAGATAAAGAAACAGCGGCTGAACAGGTGAGCGATGCCGGGAAAGAAATCCAAAGAAGAAAACTTCAAGTGAAGGTGTGCACGAAGTGCAGTGCGTGTTGCTCTTTTGATGAATAATTAACGCTTCTGGTTCTCTCGGAATCCCTGACCTGATTTGGGTCGTGTTTGCTGATAATTTCCACGGCGTGTTTTGTTTGCAAGTGCGCAGAGAAAGTTCCAGGTGCAAAAGGGTCAGGACGCAATGTCCCGTTCACGTCAGCGTGATAATCGATGCCACAACCCACGTCCGTCGACTCGTGTGAACAGCGTCGAAACGTGAAGTGGTCTCGTGCAGAGGAGTACAGCCCTGGGCAAAAGTTTCATGGTTTACATTTTTGGGTGGGCTTGATCACACCCACCAAGATAGACTTGCACGTTTGTCTTTCACTGCATGCCGTCGCAGGCAGAGCGATCAGATGAACATTGCATATTCGTTCACCTCGCATGTTATGGAATCCTCTGAATGTTGGCGTGTACTCGGGGCTAGAAAAACCGAGGTGCCACTTTCCAACGAGGTGGTTGGTGTATCCAGCCGTAGCAAGCAACTCGGGGAGCGTGGGCAGATCAAGGGGCATGCCTCCTACATCTTTTTCCATAAGAACGTCGTGAAGACCGGTGTGGATCTGATTGTGAAGTGGAAAAGAAGTTGATCTCTCTACCCTTTGTTCGACAGCAAAGACTTCAACAGCTTGAGACGAAGTGTTTGGTTTCCTCAAACGAATTATCCGAATTGATACGAACGGCGTCCCTGCCGGTGAGAAGCGCACTCCTGCTCGGCGAACACGCCGGTAACACGTAGTGCCTTTCAAGCAGCACGCCCTCGCTGGCAAGCCGGTCCAGAGTTGGCGTCCGTACATCGCTGCCATGGAAACCGACGTCGTACCAGCCCAAGTCGTCAGCCAGGACAAACACTATGTGCGGACGGTGCACAACGGCAGAGGTCTGGGCTGTACTTTGGATCAAAACAAACAATTCCTTTCAAGTTGATAACGCATTCACTGCTTTTGCTCCTATTTTCTTTTTCCACAATGCATGCAGATACAAGCAAACAGGTCTGCCCACAATGCACAAACGTGGGTGTTGAAATCTACACTCACCGAAACTTGGGCGCGAAACAAGACAACCCGCTGCAGACAAAAAGAACAGAAGGCTGTGCATTGCGAACATGTCGCAGGTAATGACTGCGCGTGTTCAAATATGGTTCCGGAAAATTGTCGCACAGCGTGAAGGGTCTTCGAACAAAGCTTATCTCTTGAGTGCAAGTTGTCCCTGTTTCAAAGTGCAAGTTGCCCTGTTGCAGAGTCGAAAAAGAACAAAGTCAACTTGACAGTTTTTGTGAAAATTTATCACAAACAAGTAGAAACAAACGCCGCGGCGCAACGTGACAATGCCAATGTTTATCGTGATTTTTCGTGTTGCAAACAAAAACAGTCACACGACTTTCAACAAATGTGCAAACCACAGGGATTTATCGACTTGGTTTTTCCTCTTTGTACATCTTCACATTCTTTGGCAACGACAGCTTCAATAACGATTAACGCTGCTACAGTTTCAGTCGCTGAACTTACTCCAGCAACTGGATGACCAATCACGTCGACTATTGCCGTGTCCCGTCTCTGTCACGACTCAAACAATTTCAATACTTGTACAAGGGAATATGAGTCTTTTCAAAGTAAAAACACCAAAGTTTCGATCTGTAGCGCTCGTATGCAGCACAACAACGAAAGAACAATTTGTTTGGCTACTATATGCTTTGCATTGGACCAAGTGCGCTGTCACACAGGTTCTCTCAACAATTTTTACCTGCTCTTGCACGAAACGACGCACGACAGAAGAACACATAGACCAAGGGAAAATCATCCAGGAAGGGCGATTCAAGAAATTAGCGCACGCATGGCACCTGAACACTTGGTGAATCGAGAAGGGCCAAAGGCTTGCCATCCAACTCTCGAAGAAAAAACACTTTCTCAGTTTGCGCACAAGACGCAAGGTATTTTTTCTCTTTTTGCGTAAAATGTTTCAAGATCGGAATTCCGCAATCCAAGGTTTTGCAGTTCACCTGGCCTGACTTCTGGATTTACTTGCAGAACAAGAGAACTATTTTGAAGCCGCTCAGTTCATTTCTAAATGCCACAACTTTTGGTTTTTTCAAACTGGTGGTTTTTTTTTTCCTGTTTGGTGCAGATACAGTCCTCATTCATCGAACCAATCTGTCCTTCGGACACACAACACGTGTTCACTCGCAGAAAACAGCACAAAAACCTTACTTTTCCTTGAGGAAACCTCCATTACAGTTTACCTTCTTTGACAGGCCGCTCACAAAGGCACCTCATTGAAGCTGTTCTCAGCTTCACTTGTTGGTAAATAACTCATTATCGACAACTGTGAGTGACCATAGTGCAATCATACAGTCTGGTGTTGGACGAAGACACAAGTAACGTTCAGCACAAATGACCGCGAGCGTGTGTCTGTCATCGTACGCCACACACAGTAGCCTGAAGTTTCCTTCAGTGTTTCAGAAGGAAGTCGAAGAGGGGCTGGAAGTTGTCTGGGTGTTTGGCGGCGACCCTTCTTTCGCAGTATTCCACCACCCGAGTCATCAGGCGCCCGACCGTCCAGCGTTTCTGACTCAGCACTCTGCTCACTTCCTCGAACTGAACAAAATACAGGGGCATCGAAGCCAAGCATAATGTGGCGCCATGACCAAGTTAGCATGCTCATCCAGGTTTGTGCAACGAAGTGTTACTGGACAGGAGAACAGTGCTTATTGTACGAGATCCTTTGTCGTTTCAACTCTTGTGAAAATCCCTGAAGTTGTTGGCTTGGTCGGGCAGCCGCATCGAACACAGTTTTTTTGACTTTTTCAAAATTTACCTGTATCACTCCTCATCGACCCGACACCCTGGAACCACCCAACCCTGTCCTCACCTGCGCCATGCGTTCGTCGCGAAACGTGTAGTAGTTGAGTTTTGGCGCGCCGACCAGACTCGCTGCCGCCCACTGCACGGCGCTCTTCAACTGAGGATCCCCGCCGAACGCACCGCACCCCCAGTTTCCCGTTGCAATCGGGCGACAAGGTGGCTCCTGTGAAAGACAATTTTGAAGTGAGAAAAACTTCAGAATGAATCCGAAATTTGGTCTCAGAAGGAAATGTTTCTCTTACACATCGTGCAAGTTCTTCCACAAAATCGCACAGAGGGACCTCAGGCTGCGAAATGATTTCCACAAATCAGAACGAGTTCAGGCTCTTGACAATGTACCTGTTGTTCTTTGGCGACTGCGCGCGTCACTTCATTGATGACCTGCCGCATGATTTGCTCCGCAAGAGACTGAGAGAAGTCCTCAATGTTCGAGTAGGGCACATCGAACGCGTCCTCGTAGCAGCTCGACGTGGTGCTGTCCCGTTTGCGCGCTTCGAGCAGCTCGTCTCGCCTGTGATGCAGCAGACACTGAAATGCTTCGGTGAATGCTTCGTCGACAACGCTGCTCACATATGATCGCACAGCTCCAACGGGCTTCAGATTTGGCACATGTAATGTCTGTTCGCCTTTGTGACTGGCGGCTCTTTTCTCAGGAAGTGTTGATTGTATCAATTCTGAGTAGTTGTCACCGAAGACTTCAACAAAGCCGTCGTGAAAAGAGTCGATCACCAGATCCTCGACGTACCACTCCAGATGGGACAACGAACTTGTTCGATTTTTCCGTCGCCCCTCTCTGGATCGACATCGCGCCAAAAATTCGAACAGAGCTTCTCGAGATGTTCTCGGATCTGACAAAAGAATGCTGCTGTGGGTTGATTTCGTGTCTTCGATGTCGAACTTGATGTACTTTTCAATGCTTGCGCTGAACTTGGTGAAGCTCTCCAACAACAGTTCGAAGCTGGACCGTCGCTTTTGAGTTCTCGGAGATCTGTCGGAACTACTTGCTCGAGATGAGTTGCTGCCTCGACGACCGAACGCGGATTCACCCAGATATAACTTGGGTATCTCCATGTTTGTCCTGTTGACTTCTTCCTCAAACATCCTGAAGCTGGGGCTACTCGGATTCGAAGCCATCAATTCATTTGCGAAGTCCGCCAGAGTTTGGTCACGAAATCCTGTCGTCGTGTGACGTCGCGATTGTCGCAGGGCACCAAAAGAGCAGCGTTGATCCAAATCCTCCACAAAGTCTGTCAGGTCTTCCTCCGTTGAACCCTTGCGGCGAATGATAACGGTGGCGCTGGCACTTCGTTGGCGCTGAGGTATGGGTCTGTCGCTGAAGGGTACTCTGACGTGTCGGTAGCCATAAACCTCCTCCACAGCTCCCTGAACTGTAGACATCACAAGTTGCTCAGCTACCGCCTGCATTTCAGGTTTTCTCTGTGAAATGGCGTTGTCCGCTCTGACTTTCTGGCGGGAATGTGACTTGCTCAAGTGGGATCCGTACACCTTCGGTCTGGCTCCACCACCACCATGCTGAGAGTGACTGGTGGCAGATAACTTCGCATCAGCCAAAATAGTTCTTGACAGGCTCTGGGCGAAATCTTCAACATCCGGGAATATGTCTGCCTCTGCTCTGATTGGTGGGGAATGTTGCAGGAAGCTGTGCTGCGGACTGCCTCCCCCGCCTGTTGCGGTGGGAAGGTGGTGCACGGAGGCGCTGGTGAGGGAGTATCGAGGGTGCAGGAACTGGGTGTTTGGAACCGAGGCCCGAGCCCCGGTGCGCGGGGAGCTTCCAGCCGAGTACGACCTGAAACCGGAGCTGGCCAGCGCTTCCTTGATATCGTCCGTCAGACTGGGACCTTGATGACGCAGACTCACGGGGGACATCGACAATCCAGACTCCCCAGGGCTGCCGGGGATGGGCCGAGGCCCTCGCAGTGACAGGGCCTCCGTTAGCGCCCCGCCCACCAGCCGGTTCACAACGTTACTGACGGCTGGCGGCTCGGGGGGATCAACGTGCCCTCCAGTTCTGGAGCTGGACGACCCTGAGGAACGCCGACTCGCAAACTGCACGCTTTCCCTGGACCGCGCACGCCTGCTGCTCACCGATATCAAATCCTCCGCCGAGATTCCCAGGGCATTCAAGACGGATTCCCCCGAGGAAGAGGATGAGGAGAAATTTCTCGGTGGGGTGGATCCCTGCAACATCTCTCCGACTAGATTTCCAGCGAATGTGACAATGTTGTCCTGGATTTTCTCATCATCCGTTTGGTTGGAGGAGTCCGGATCGTGGTGCGTGGGGAGAAGACTGGGGTGCATAGGGGACAGCTCCAGGTGGCTGGTTCCAGCGTCTGGAGGGTAAAAGTATCCGGAAGTGAGCGCGAGCTCCTGTTGGCGGGGGCTGTGGTCGGGGTTCATGGCGGCGAGGTCGGGGTGAATGGGAGAGACGGACGGAGAGCGCCCCGGGAGAGGTCGCTGCGGCCGCGGCCGCGCCACACCCGGCGGGAAGTGTGGAGCTACGGCGTCCTCGAAGTGCTGCAGACTTGATCTGTCTGTCACAGCGTCTCCCATCAGATTCTGTTGAAATGTATCAAAAGCTGAGAAAACCACATCTTGAAAAATATGGTGTTCCCATCAAACATCGGTGACAAAAAACGTTTCCTTCACATTGGCAGAGGTCAGTTTCTTTTTCTTGCAAAAGCAATTTTGCCTTGGCTGTACACATTCCTGTGGCGAAATATAAATTCCCTGTCCAACAACAAAGAATTTCAAACGTTTTCCTGTAACAAATTTTGTAGAATAATTGTTGTTCCTGTGAGAAAGCTGCATAGACACTGACCTGCAGAGACGCGCTGCCGATCTCCTCCTCGATGGCGTCGTGCCGCGTTCTTTGCAGCGACTCGTAAAATTCCTCGAAGTCCGAGCTGAAGTCTGAACTCCACCTGGACATTCAGAGCAAACAATTTGTGCTTCACTGATTCATTTTCCATTCTGTCATTTCAACCTCAAATTTCAAAGATCACGAAGGAAAACAAATTGTTCTCTTTGCCGTTTTCATTTTTCATCAGCTGTCGGCAGCATGCCGAGACACAGAGCGCAGCAACTATCCCCCTTTCTTCTGCACAAGCGGCGCAAGCAGCAGTGCTCCCACCTGGTGGATGAGGACCGGCTCGAGCGGCGTGAAACGGCGTCGCTGCTGCGCCGCGAGAGGTCGCTCAGGTTCGAAGAGCGACGGCGCTGCGCCTGTGCTGGGAACCAGGCGCGGTCCGGGTAGCCATGCAGCAACGGGTCCCCGCCGACGGCGCCACTAGGGTCACCAGAAGTGGAGCCGACGGGCGTAGGGAAGAGGTCCGGCTCCGGGGTGAGGCTCTCGTCCATGTCAGACGTGTCTGAGTGACCTGTGAGCAGCACAACATCTTGAGCGGATGCTCGACAAGTCCTCTACGTCTCCTTCCCCACAGTACCGGTATCACACCTTTGGCTGTTGCCAGTAAATAATACAAGCTCGCCGGCTGCTACTGATTCTTTTGCAAAGGCTACCGGTAAGATGTGCCAAAAACCAGACATTTTCTGGCTGAAAATGCGAAAGAGAAACTGTTGATTCTCCTTTGTTGTCTGAAAGAAGTTTCCCACGAAAGCAAGCCAGGTTCAGTGACAATTTTGTCTGCTCGGTTCGTTCACACACCTGACTCTCCCTCGGAGGAGTGAGCTCCTACACTGAGACGGTCTGACGAGAGAAGTCCTCCTGGGGCGACCTGGCACGACCCTCGGCGGCTCGGTCGTCCGGCTGCCGCCGGTGCCACTCCGCTCCCACTATGTCTCCCTCCTGCCGCCTGGACGGATCCCCTCCTGCCCCGACGGTGACGTCTGCTGTTCAGGGACGCAGCTGCCTCTTCCACAGCTTTAGCGAGGATCGAAGAACTAAGCGTGTCGCTGAAACGCTCCACTTCTACAAAGAAAATATCTGTCAAAGGACGAATTCAGCCGGATTCATGACATGACAAAAAGGAATTCGCTCGGTTCTGTTCTCTTTCTGCCCTGCACCGACTGGCACTTCAATTTCCAGCTCACTACATAATCAGGAAACACGAACGCGTGGTCACCTCTTCGCAGTTTCGAGAAACATTGACACAAAATTCTTTGCGGACACTTTTATTCTTTTGTAGGTCTTGTGTTGTGCGGATTTGTTTGGCAGTGTGTTCTGGGTGTTGACCTGACCGATTCGTACCTCGGGTGGGCTCCGGGCGACCCTTCCTGCGGTCGCGCATCGCTGAGTGTTTGGTGTGGACCGGGAGGAAACCAATGACAGCCTTGTTCACCTCGCGCAGCACGAGGGACGAGTCGTATTGACGACGTGACGCTCGGGGAAGGGCATCGATGCAGCACAGTGATGTGTCCAAATTGTCGCGAGTATCTCTCTGCAAAATGACCAGCTCGTCAAGTTTACGCAAATGTTGGATTTCATTCGCAAAGTCCAGAAGCGTTTTTTTGCAGCACACAATGCGCAGAACAAAGTAAACGCACCAAGGCCGTGTCTTGGAGATTCCCTTCGAACTGGAATGTTCGAGCGTAGCCTTTGTGAGCGGAATAAGTTTCGAATCCTTCGATCAGAATCGCCTCATTGTCGTCCATAGCCTCGAACAACAACATGGAGCAGAGCAGCTCTGGACTCATGCAGAACCGGATTTCCTCCTGTGAATCGAAAAACGACACACACGTCGCGACGTAAAGTGGTTTTTCCATTTTGAATCGCGTTTATTTCTGACGATCAATGTATCGCCCACTCACCTGAACACGACCTGTCCCAAGGACCCCGCCTCCGATTTTTTTGTTCGCAAAGTCAACCTGTCGCAAAGTGAAAGCAAAAATCATTCATGCAATACCGAACATCTTTTTTGTTGGTTCTTTTGTGTTTACAATCTTCGTTCAAACAAAACCGAAACAAGTACGTCACCCCAAGGGCCCACGTCAAGGTTTCATACACTGCGCGTGGCAATGATGCAACGCAAACACTGATTGCCACCTACTCACGTGCAAAAAATTGTGACCCGAATCCTCGATAAGCCCTGTGTCTGAAACGCAAATGGGACAAAGCTGGAGATCACTCGCTCTGATGTGGTCCAGAGAAAAGTCTTCAGTCAGAACCTGAAACAAAAATCACAACTGAATGTAAAGTCCGACTCCAACCCAGGCATACAAAACCCACTGGATCAATTGCACTGGGGAAAAACACTCCAAAAGAAAAAGCTGCATTTCGTTCTTACTTTTCGTGTGAAACTCAGGTGACCTTTCGGACCGTCATCACAGCTGGCGATTCGACAGAAATAGTTGAGAACGCAACGCAGCTTGGCACATTGAGGTGACCTGTAAACGAACAAGAAGCAGTGCGAAAGGCAACTACAGATGCGATGTCCCAGTGGTGTTTGGCGCTATACAGAATGTGGGGATGCTTTTCCAGGGTGCAATCTGTGGGGGAGTTTTGGACAGGATATGGGACATCCTGGGCAAGATGCAAAGTACACACGTGGAAAAAATACGAAGGGGTTGCAATGGGGGGGGGGGGGGGAAAGACAACATGCGGGGGGGGGGTGTTGCAGGATAGGAGATGGGACATTCTGACCAAGACGCCAGGGCAAAATCAGCTACGGAGACAAAAAGGGACGTCGCACAACAACGTTGCCATTCGCTGACGATTCAAAATCTGTTCCAAGAAAGACAGGAAATAGAGGCCAACACGTAAAAAGGGACTTCTTCTGACCGATGGTATTATGATACAAAAATACTGACTGAGAAAGGTGACAGAAGAAGCCATCGAAGTTGATCGGGCTGAACGCTGACGTGCGGTCAGCCTTGCGACCAGGAAACAGGCAAAGGAAGCCACACGCCACGACCGACGCGACCAACGATCGTGGCAGCTGCAGGGTCTTCGCTGCAAAAATGTGAATGAACCAGCTTGTGTAAACAAGGTTCTACAATCGGATAAGAGGACCAACATGGGTGCCAAGTCGGTTCAGTTGAACATCCAATTCAAGAAGCAAAATGTCCTTCTCACGAACAACACGTCTTTTCGCAACAAGAGATCAAAGACCAATGAACCCGCGGCACCATACAGCAGCCATTATATTCACAACACCCATTATTCCAGCAAACAGAAACATGGCTGCCTGCCAGCCAAGAACCATAACTTCACCTGAACCAACCATTGGTTTTGTAACCAGGTGTGTGTGGGGGGGGGGGGTAAAACCAACAGTTAGTTTCATTGGTTTGGGCCAAACCAACAAAACAAATTGTTGTCCCACCCCAAAGTAAGAAAACCAACAATTGCTTTACCTGTGGGAGGGAAGGTAAAGCAACAGTTGGTTTCCTAAACAGTAGCATTTATCAAAGTAAGAAAGAAAACCAACCACTGCTACCCACCCCCTTCCAATACACACACCCAAATCCAATAGTTCACAGACCCTGTTTTTCAGAGTACCGCCATCGCGATTGCACGACGCCCGCAGCTCGCCGAAATGACGCGAGCTCAAATGAAACGCAACAGAAACATGAATACTTCTTCCTCTAACCTTCTTGAGTGAGAAGCAATTGCAATCCTTCGTGTGGCTTTCTGTCTCCAATGGCACAAGCATGTCGTACAATGCACGGAAACACGATTTGGAAAAACTGCTTCGCCTCGTCTTTCGATGCCTCTTTGGCCAAGAACAGTCCCAGTCCTTTGAATACTGTTCACAGAAAAGAACAAGAACACCAATGTTTTGAAATCTTCCAAGCACTCTGATAAAGTTTCACAAAAGAGTGGGTGAGGAACGATGCACAGCATTCTACATTTCTTTTCGTTCAAAATGAAAACATTTTGCACCCAAAACGTTTCGTGCAAATTTCAGTGTGAGGTTACCGACAGTGTGGATTTACCTGAACGCGGTCTGAAACCCTTCTGATTGTCCGATGCCGAATGCGAGCCCTCTCGTGCCGACGGGTCGTGTTCCGGATCCGTGTGTACGAGGCTGCAGATGTCGTTCAGTCGCGTCACCAGGGTCCCAGGAGACGGTTCGGCGAGCAGTGTGTCTCTCAGCTCCGTCAGCTGCTGCACGACACACCCCCACTGTCGCAGATCGCTCGGGAACACGACGTACTGGCCCGGCACGTCAGCGGACGCCATGCCTACACTTCCACCTCTCCACCTCCAGGTTGGGAAAGGGTTTCCTAGTGATGCTAGAATGACAAACAAGATCGTGAGACAAGTGAGCCCGTTCGTCAGGGGGGTGTTTTTCCAACGAGAGAGTGCTGGTAAGTTCCCGATATCCCTGTTAAAGTCACTCAAAATCACCAGTGTTTCCTACCAGTGTTTTTCCATTTAGACCCACC
>JAAUXT010128221.1_pt1 | contig 12163 bp, 11 predicted proteins | sample 7278171 | NCBI WGS metagenome assembly JAAUXT01 (sample SAMN14350112, study PRJNA611818) | marine sediment metagenome | isolation source: surface marine sediment (1.8m) | place: French Polynesia: Moorea | collected 2018-08
CAGACTGCCAACAGAGAATAGCTTGTGACACCATAGAGGAAGGTAGCCTAAACCACTGAGCTCCAACTCATACTCTACAATAAACTATACTACAACATCACTACTGGGGCTTCACTCCTATATATAACATTGCTCAAGGCATTTGCTCAACTGGTTGGTGACATCTCAGCTCAAGGATTACTCTGAACTTGTCCCTCTGTTTCTGCTCCAGATCCACACAAACCTGGTAGTTTCAGGGTTTTAATCAGATCTCACAGCCTCCACACCAACCTCTGAACCTGTTGCTGGTTATTTTTAAAGCACAAAACTCTGCCAAAGCAGACAACATCAGCCAAGACCTTCTCTGAACACTTCATTGAAACCCATTGTGGATGTGCAAAATTAGAAGCAAGAAGCATCACACAGTGAGATCCATCAGCCTCTAGACAAAAAAATGCTTGGAGTAATTTTTTTATTTTGTTCAAGGCATTGTTGTGAGGCAGCAAAATCTGTACACTTCCCTCTGGACTTTCTTAAAACTGGTATGTTGTGTTTGTAGCAGGGAAGTAATTTGTTCAGGGGTGAAATATGATGAGAGTTGTGTGATTCATCCCAAGAGTCCAAACGAACTGTAGCAAAATGAAAACAACACACAACTGGTGATTCTCAAACATTTCTCATATTTACGTTGACTCACGTTTACGTTGACGTGTACGCTGACGTCCAGGCTCACGCCTCACGTCTGCACTCACGTTCCAAGTCTACCCTCACGTCCACGTCTACGCTCACGTTCAGGTTGAAGTCTACACTCACGTCCACGCTCAAGTATCTGCTCACGCGTTTGCAAAAACACGCACGCACTCTCACATGATCGCAACCCTGGAGGTGCAAGAAAAGTCACCCCTCTGAGGGGCACGAGCACACACACACACACACGCACACGCACCTCAGTCGCCAGGGGCAACGAAACGTCACAGAAAATCAGCCCAACTCTCCGTGGTTCATGGTTTATTTTGACACCGTGAGACTGACAGATCAAGATGTGTTGCCATGGCAACAACTTCAGATCATAATGTGTTGCCAGGCAACGACGTCAGATTCAAATCTTCCCAAAACTTAGTGCAAGAAATGTAACGGAAATGAAAACGTTCTGTAGACTCTTGAAACGTAACGTGTGTCGCGTGTTTTGCCTTTTTTCAAAATAGAATGAAACAACGCTTCATTTGCCTTGACAACGCTTCGCCTTGCTTGGCAACGCGTCGCCTTGGCAACGAACCGATGATGATGGTTTCCAAGTCTTCCGAGTGCAAAATAAACGTTCCAACCCGTGGATCCCAAAAAACATACTTATCTCTAAACAAAAAAGTATTCTTTGTACTTGAGTACTTTTGACAACAGATCTTTGCGTGTGGAGATTCTATGGTACAAAAATAAGGGGCGGCAAGGGTGGGGCACCCGGATCGGGGGGGGGTGTGAGATTCGGGCTCGAGGAGCGTCGGGTTTCCATGGCAACGGAACTGAGCGAGAACGAGAGGGTGTTCCTAGCGTCTCTATTTCTGGTCTTCTTATTTTCGCTGAAAAACGTGGATTTTTTTTTGTAATTCCCGCCTTTGATGACGTCATTGAATGTAGTGTGGTTTCAGTTTCAGTTTCACTTTCGTTTTTTGTGTGTTTCTGCAGCTGCCCGGTCGTTTTTCCACAAAGTCTGGTTCCCAGTTGGTGTAGGACGCGGGTCACTCCTCCCTCCGTCGCTCAGACGCCGTTGCCATGGAAACCCGACACTCCCGTCGCGTCGCGTCGCGGGGTTTTTCACAAACGCGTTCTTAATCCTATCGAGGTCCGTCTACACACGTGATAATCACGTGGCTCCACCTCCGGCACCACGTGATGGACAAGTCCTGCTCCGTCAGCCAATCCGGTCCCTGCTAGCCCCGCGCGCTCGCGGGAGCCAATCAGAGGACGTGTCTGGCGGCGGCGGCGCTGCGGGTGCGTCACGCATGCGCCTTACTTCTTCTTCTCCTTCGGGATGAGGTCGTCGATGGCCTTGCCGGCCTCCAGCCTCTTCTCCATGTCAACGAGCAGCTTCACGCCGTCCACCACCTGAAATATCGCCCAACACCACGTGAGGACCCAAATATCGCCCAAAATGACGTGAGGGCCCGAGACAACATGTGAGGACCCCTCTTCACCCAGCAACACGTGAGAATCCAACACAACGTGACCACCCTGATATCACCTAGCAACACACGTGTGCGCTCCCCAAATATCGCCCAACACCATGTGGCTTCGTACATTCCTCTCGCAGGGTGGACGTGCCAAATCGAACTGACCCGGAAGGCCCCGTTCGATTTGTGGACCAAGGAACCAGAACTTGAAAATTCTCATCGCCCATTGGTTGGCACAGTAACATGCCAGAACCAATCAGGAGACAGGGTTTTCTAGTTCTGGCTTCTGGTCCACAGAACTGGGCGCGTTCGATGACTCACCCACTGCATCAGCTGCAGCTCTCCGTAGCCGAGACGATCCGCGTTCGAGATGTCGTAGATTCCGCCCTCGGCCTTCGTGTCCACGCCGCCTGCAATATCGCCCACAAACACGTGGGTCAGTCCCTCAATATCGCCCAGCAGCACGTGAAGGAATTCTTCAAAATGCGCGCAGCACCGGAAGTAGAGCAGAACCGGACGTCGCACACAACCGGAAGTTCGCAACAGGAAGTGTCCTCAATCGTGCACACAGATCTCACAGACGCACCGACGCCGTAAAACCGAGGTCCACAATGGCGTCTTGTCTGCCTCAAGCACACCTCTCATACCTCACTCACACTCACACCTCTCTCACACACACACCTCTCACTCACACCTCACTCACACACACCTCTCACTCACACTTCACTCACACGCACACCTCTCACTCACACACACACCTCTCACATGCACACCTCTCACTCACACCTCACTCACATGCATACCTCTCACACCTCTCACACACGCACACCTCTCACTCACACACACACCTCTCACTCACACCTCACTCACACGCACACATCTCACTCACACACACCTCTCACTCACACCTCACTCACACGCACAAACCAGTGTCACACACTTCATCCACACGCACACACACTCGCACACCCTTTCCTGGCTCGCACACATCACAAACCTTCTCACACACGCACACTCCCCATATGCGCACACCTTACCTCACCTACACACGCATACTTCCCCCGCACACACACACACACACACACACACACACACGCGCACCCTTCACGCACGTGTCAGTGAGCGATAATACCTGCGCCACGCTTCTGCAGACGCAGCAGGTCGAGGATGGCGTCCAGCTTCTTCTCGTCCTTGGAAAGGAGCGGGATCTTGACGTGGACGCCAGCGCGCATACCCGTACCCAGGTTGGACGGGCACGTCAGGACGTACCCGAGATGCGGGTTCCACATGTACTGCAGACCCTTCTTCTTCATCTCAGTCTCGATCTGAAGGGAAAACGTGTTGACGTGAGCGTATTGACGTGGCGTGTTGACGTGAGCGTATTGACGTGAGCGTGTTGACATGAGTGAGTTAATGTGAGTGTGTTGGCGTGAGCATGTTGATGTGAGCGTATTGATGTGAGCATGTTGACGTGAGATGTAAGCATGTTGATGTGAGCGTATTGACGTGAGCGCGTTGATGTGAGATGTAAGCGTGTTGACGTGAGCATGTTGATGTGAGACGTAAGCATGTTGATGTGAGTGTATTGACGTGAGCGTGTTGATGTGAGCATATTGACGTGAGCATGTTGATGTGAGATGTAAGTGTGTTGACGTGAGCATGTTGACATGAGCGTGTTGACATGAGCGTGTTGACATGAGCGTGTTGGCGTGAGCATGTTGATGTGAGCGTATTGATGTGAGCATGTTGACGTGAGACGTAAGCGTGTTGACGTGAGCGTGTTGCTGTGAGCGTGTTGATGTGAGCGTGTTGACATGAGATGTAAGCGTGTTGACGTGAGTGTGTTGATGTGAGACATAAGTGTGTTGATGTGAGCATGTTGACGTGAGCGTGTTGACATGAGCGTGTTGGTGTGAGCGTATTGATGTGAGTGTGTTGACGTGAGACGTAAGCATGTTGACGTGAGCGTGTTGGTGTGAGTGTGTTGATGTGAGCGTATTGACGTGAGCATGTTGACATGAGCGTGTTGGCGTGAGCATGTTGATGTGAGCGTATTGATGTGAGCGTGTTGACATGAGACATAAGCGTGTTGACGTGAGCATGTTGGTGTGAGCATGTTGATGTGAGCATGTTGATGTGAGCGTGTTGACATGAGCATGTTGGCGGGAGCATGTTGATGTGAGCGTGTTGGTGTGAGTGTGTTGATGTGGGCATATTGACGTTGTCGTGTTGACATGAGCGTATTGACGTGGTCATGTTGGTGTGAGCATGTTGACGTGAGCGTGTTGATGTGAGCGTGTTGACGTGAGCGTGTTGACGTGGTCGTGTTGACGTGAGCATGTTGATGTGAGCGTATTGATGTGAGCGTGTTGATGTGGGCATATTGACGTGGTCGTGTTGACGTGAGCATATTGACGTGGTCATGTTGACGTGAGCGTATTGACGTGGTCATGTTGATGTGAGCTTGTTGATGTGAGCGTATTGACGTGGTCATGTTGATGTGAGCTTGTTGATGTGAGTGTATTGATGTGGTCATGTTGATGTGAGCGTGTTGACGTGAGCGTGTTGACGTGAGTGTGTTGACGTGGTTGTGTTGACATGAGCATATTGACGTGGTCATGTTGATGTGAGCTTGTTGACGTGAGCGTATTGACGTGGTCATGTTGATGTGAGCTTGTTGATGTGAGCGTATTGACGTGGTCATGTTGATGTGAGCTTGTTGACATGAGCGTGTTGATGTGGGCGTATTGGCATGAGCGCTTTGACATGGATGTGCTGACGTTACACTCGAGTACAGACATCCACACGTCTTGACGTGAAGATCTTGACCTGACCATGTTGACGTCAGCGTGTTGACGTCAGCGTGTTGACGTGAGTCTTGACGTGAGCGCAGACGTGACCTTGACGTCAACGTATTCGTGACCTTGACGCCAGCGTGTACGCGAGGCGCACCGTGCCGACCCAGAAGTATGGCGAACGTGTCTCTTGCCTTTCTACACGCATGCCTCACATACATCTGCGGGCACGCACACCTCCCTCCAACACACGCACCTTTTCGATGCCGACGCAGAAGCGCTTGAAGACAGCGAACATGTCGCCGCCCTTCTGCATCGAGATGATCCTCGTGTGATCCTCCTCGTTGATCCACACCAGGAACGTCTTGTTGTCGTTGTGCCTGTCAATAGAGAATTACCTCTAATATCGCCCAGTAACACGTGGGTTCCGTAATATCGCCCAGTTACACGTGGACAACCCGGTGCTGTTTTATCGCTCAACAAGCAAACGAGGGAGCAATGACAGTCCAGACGCCATCTGTCAATCATACCAATCCACGTGGCTGACTCAGCATTTTTTCCCAATTCTATTTTTAGACGTGACTCACCAGATGCCGCGGCCGTCGGGCCAGTCGCGCGCCATGCCGGCGCAGGTCAGGAGCGGCGACACGGGCTTGTCGAACAGGAAGTGGTCAGCGATCAGCTTGTCCTGGTCAGCCTCGGACATGGTCGCCAGAGGGTAGTACTTGCCCTTGAACTCTCCCTCGAGTCCGCCCAGAGCCTCCACGCACACCTTCTCGATCTGTAATATCGCCCAGAGACACGTGGCTGTGACGTGCACATGTAAATATCAACGATTGCCTCAATCACACAAGCACATCACACATACCACACACATCACATGGCAGACTCAACGCACACACGCGCGTCCCAGGCACACACACACATCGTGCACGCACACCTCACACACAGACGCACACCTGGTTCACACGCACGCACATTCCTCCTCTCGGCACGGCAACAAACTGGAGGGAAATGGATTGACCCGTGAGCATGCACACCTCACACACATCTCACTCACACGCACACCTCACACACGCACGCATACCTCGCTCACACACACGCACCTTCCTCCTCTCAGCACGGCAGCAGACTGGAGGGAGGCAGATTCCCTTGATGGAGCGACCAGTGCGCACACACACCGCACGCACACCTCTCACACACCACACACGCACGCACACCTGGCTCACACACACGCACCTTCCTCCTCTCAGCACGGCAGCAGACTGGAGGGAGGCAGATTCCCTTGATGGAGAAACCAGTGCACACGCACACCTCACACACACATCTCACTCACACGCACACCTCACACACGCACGCATACCTCGCTCACACACGCACCTTCCTCCTCTCAGCACGGCAGCAGACGGGAGGGAGACAGATGCCCTTGATGGAGCGACCAGTACGCACGCGCGAGCTCAGCACATACTTCTCATCCAGGGACGCGTTCTGCAGCTTCTCCCAGTTCATGTCTGCAACAACACGAACTCTATTATCGCTCACCAACACGTGTTCTCAATTATCGCTCACCAACATTCACTGACCGTTCTCGCACAACAGCACGAGTTTTCTACTGTCGCTCAACAACACGTTTATTATCGCTCACCATCACGTGCGCGCATTTTGCCCCCGGCTGGGCAGGTACGTAGCTGGCTTGGCACACGACAAAACTACAACTCTGTTGTGTGTAAGTGTGTGCGTGGTGTGTCTATGTGGACTTGTCCCAGCAGAAACACCTGTTGCCTTGACCCGAACCTCCGGTGTGTGTGTGTGTGTGTGTGTGTGTGTGTGTGTGTGTGTGTGTGTGTGTGTGTGTGTGTGTGTGTGTGTATGTGTGTAGCTCATCCGGTTGTTGATGTGTGACGTGTGTGTGTGTGTGTGTTAGTGTGTGCGTGTGTGTGTGCGTGGGCGTGAGATAGAGAGGGAGACAGACACCCTGTGCGTGCGTGTGTGTGAGGTATGCGTGCAGCCCTACGGGTCGGGTGCTTCTGGTCTCGGATGTAAGTGTGTGTGTCTACGTGTGGGCGTGAGTGAGAGAGATCGACAGAAAGACACAGTGTGCGTGTGTGGTGCCAGGTGTGCGTGCAGCCCCTACCGGTCGGGTGCTTCTTGTCAGGAGCGTAGCCTCCGTGACGCCCGTCGATCACCTTGTCGAAGAGCGGCGCGAACACTTCGTAACTCTCCTCGTCGCCGGCGACGCAGCCCACCGTGTAGATAAACGGGTGCCCGGGGTTGTCCACGCCAGTCTGGATGCACTGTAATATCGCCCAGAAACACGCGTCACATGAGTGCGTTGATCTGTGTGTGTGTGTGTGTGTGTGTGTGTGTGTGTCTGACGACGGACTCAGTTGAACATCGTGTGTGTGTGTGTGTGTGTGTGTGTGCGCGCGCGTTCGTGTGCACGTGCGTGTGTGTGCGCCATTGGGTGGGCGTCCTTGGGCGGAACTGAATGACGTCAGCGGGCGGTAAATCCACGTTGGGCGGCGGAATCAGCGACACTGTGTTGCAGTTGGGTGTCACACCAAGAGACTTACGCCATTGGGCGTGACCTTGTCCCTCAGGTTGGGCGGGGATTTCACTTTGGGCGGGGGTCACACTGTGGGCGGTGCCCCTGGGTGTGTGTGCGGGGGGCGGGTGTCAGACCCAGGGTCTCAATGGGTTTTGGTCCGTTCGTTTTGAGAGGGAATCACAATTTTGGGCGGGGACTCTGAACCCCACCCATGGGCGGAGTGGAGTGGGCGTGACCTCATTTGGCCAATGGTGACACGTTTGGGAGGGGTCTGTCCACTTTGGGCGGGAACCTTACTTTGGGCGGAGACCATGTCCTTGATGCGAGTGCGCCCTCGAGGGGTCGCACTTCGGGCGACGTGGGCGGTCCCTCCCCCGGTCAATGGGCGAAGGGAGGGCGAGGACGGTATCTAACTTTGGGCGGGGCTGTGCAGGGCGGATTGGGCGGTCCCTGCCCCGGTCAATGGGCGAAGGGAGGGCGAGGACGGTATCTAACTTTGGGCGGGGCTGTGTAGGGCGGACTGGGCGGTCCCTCCCCCGGTCAATGGGCGAAGGGAGGGCGAGGACGGTATCTAACTTTGGGCGGGGCTGTGTAGGTCGGACTGGGCGTGCCTTCACCTGGTCAATGGTGACGCCATTGGGCGAGGGGTTCTACTTTTGGGCGGGGCTCTGACCCCACCCATGGGCGACATGGGCGTGGCCTTACCTGGTCGATGGTGATGCCATTGGGCGTGATCTTGTCCCTCAGCTGGGCGTAGATCTCGGGGGTCAGGCACTTGGCCATCCAGTTGTTGTGTTTGGACATCTCGGGGAAGTCCTCCTCAGGCTTGTACTTCTTCTGCGCGAGGTTCGCCATCTTGGATCAGGTCAGGTCACGTGCAGTCACCAATCTGAAATATCGCCCGGAAACACGTGCATTTGTTTTGAAATATCGCTCAATAAAACGTGCGTCACGTCGAGGACTTTGTCAGTGCACGGTTCGCCATCTTTACATCATGTCAGTCACGTGCAGTCACCAATCTGAAATATCGCCCAAAAACAAGTGCGTCACTTTATGTATTATCGCCCAGCGAAACGTGGGACTTCGTGCAATGTTCGCCATCTTGGATCACGCCATATCACGTGCAGTCATCAATCTGAAATATCGCCCAAAAACATGTGCGTCACGTTTTGTATTGTCGCCCAGGAAATGGTGCGCCATTTTTCACCAATCTGAAATATCGCCCGGAAACACGTGCATCTGTTTCATAATATCGCTCAGTAAAACGTATGTCACGTCGAGGACTTTGTCAGTGCACGGTTCGCCATCTTTACATCATGTCAGTCACGTGCAGTCACCAATCTGAAATATCGCCCAAAGACACTTGCGTCACGTCACGTTGGGTCATACACGCACACACAGTGTCATACGCGCACACACACACGCACACACACACGCACACACACACACTCACACACACATGCACACACACACGCGCACACACACACATACCCACCCACCCACACACCCACACACGCACTCACACACACACACACGCACGCACTCACACACACACGCACGCACTCACACACACACGCACTCACACACACGCACGCACAGGGATCACCCCCTCGATCCACCCACTCCGGGATCCGCCCCTGAACCTCCCGACGCCTCGTCGGTATCGGTTTCACGTGTTTCCTGCGGGACGTCAGCGATTTGTCCGGTGACTGACCCCACCCTGACCCCGGATACTGCTTGGTGACCTCACGTCTGACCTCTCTGCACTGAAGCTGCTCGAACTCGCAGTTCAGAGTTCATGGCGTGTTGAGGCCACGTGTCAAACACGTATCTCTCACACACGTGATCACGTTGACGCTCACGTCGACGTAAAGCCACGTCAACGTGCGCGACGTTGTGACGTCTGAAGGTCACGTTGTCAAGGCGACGCGAGTTCCCAACTTCAACACGAGGACGCAACGCCTCACGCCCTGCAGAAGCAGGGTCAGTCAGAAGGTCACACACTGGTCAAGCGTCTCCAACCTGACCGTGCAGTGACCTTTTCACACCGGATGCACAGAAGTCGCACACGACGCATCCGCCTTAAGAATTCAAACCTTCCTTCAGAAGGGTCAGGAGGGTCACGGGATGGTCAAGTGACTTCCGGTGTGAGCGTCACGTCCAGTGACCTGCTCACGTCAAGAGGGTCACGACCTGCTCACGTCAAGAGGGTCACGTCCCTGCGTCACGTCACGTCACGTCAATACGCTGACGTCAAAATGTTTTCTCCAAGGCTGTGTCACAAATCGAAGGGAAAACTCGGATCTTCTGCCAGCCACGAGACGTGGTCAGTACTTCACGTCAACCTGAATCCACGTCAAACTAACGTAAAGACCTCAAACTAACGTAAAGACGTCAAACTCACGTCAAGATGTCACGCTACAGGTGGGCACGTCAACTGCAGCCACAACCCTAAACCAATCACAATACGCTCATGTCAAGATTGTCACGTCACTACGTCTTCGTGAGATTGTTCCTACACTTGCGGCCACATGAGATCACGCCAAAACGCTCACGTTACTACGCCCACGTCAAGACGCTCACGTCAAGACGCCCGCGTCAAGATGCTCACGTCAAGACGCCCGCGTCAAGACGCCCATGACAAGACGCTCACATCAAGATGCTCACGTCAAGACGCCCGCGTCAAGACGCCCATGACAAGACGCTCATGTCAAGATGCTCACGTCAAGACGCCCGCATCAAGACGCCCATGTCAAGACGCCCGCGTCAAGACGCTCACGTCAAGACGCCCACATCAAGACGCTCACGTCAAGATGCCCGCGTCAAGAAGCTCACGTCAAGACGCTCACGTCAAGACGCTCACGTTGACGCTGACGATTACACATTCACGCTAAAGATCGAGCAACAGTAGCACAATCACAGCTGTGCTCACGCACCTTTCTCCGAACCCTCGTAAAATCTGCACATTGCACAGTTGATGACAAGCTCACGTCAACGTTGTCACGCCACCACGCTCACGTCACTACGTTCACGTCTACGTGAAATAACGTCAACATGTTCACGCTACATACGAGGGGGCTTTCCTTTCTGCCAGGAACAACATGATCACCGTGTCCACATTTTGCACCAGTGATTGACTAATTTTGACTATTTTTGCTCAGTGCCAATTATTTAGGTCTTTGATGGTGTTGATAAACATGGCAGTCTTCTTTTGTGTCCACTCAGTACATTTTGGTAAATGAGTCGAGCACCCCACCAGTGCAAATCATGCAATTCCTGGCAGAAAGGAAAGCCCCCTCGTATTGAGCAGCAGTACAATCACAGCTGTGCTCGTGTAGCTCATTCTGAAACCCTCATAAAATCTGCACTCCCTGGCGCTGACCCAAAACACTCGCATTTGGCGACGTACCACGTGACGTAAATTATCACGTGATGACGTCACGAGTACCCTCCACCACCTGGATACCATTTAGTACTCATTCTCTGCATAGATTTATCTTCATTACTCAGTCAATGAGATTTCGCGTTTTTACAAGTACTCACAATACTGATAAATGAGTACGCACTTTTTACAAGTACTCGAACGAAATTAGAGTACTGGAAAAATGAGTACTGACGAAATTAGAGTGGGTACTGGCAAAAAATCTGTTGTTTTTTGCCAGCTTTTCAAAGGAAATGAGTTGTACTATTTTTTAGTACTCAGGAGTGAGTAGCGAATGTTGCAATCGCAGCTCAACGCTGAACGGTACATTGTGAAGTAGCGAAGGTGGAAGTAACCACTCAACTTGGAACGCTGCATTTCGCATTGAAAAGAACAACTTTGCGCAGAAACTGACGTTACGCAGAATCTGACGCAGACACAAAAAGCCACGTGACGCAGAAACTGACGTCACGTTGAAACTGACGTCACGTTGAAACTGATGTCACACAGAAAGTCACATGACGCAGAGACTGACGTGACGCAGAATCTGACGTGACGCAGAAACTGACGCAGACGCGACACAGACGCTGTACAGTGAACACGGAACCGCCCTGCACAAAACGAAGCGTTGAGAGCAGGAGGGGGGATCTGAAACTCTCAAACTGTTGACCTTTTCTCGACATTCATGACAGACACACACGGCTGGTTCCACCTGCGATTCGCCTCGTGTGAGAAAGAGCAGAACGGAGCAATCTGCAATGCTTTGCTAATATTTCCTCTCTTTCTTTCTCTTTTTTTTTCTCTTTCTCTCTCTCCCTTTCTCTCACACACACCTCGCTCGATCGCTCTCTCACCTTCGCTGAAAAGCCAGAGGCGGATCCAGAAGGGCCATTGGCACGTTCTGACACCTACACACACGTACACGCACACACACACACATACACACACACACCTCATGCAGATAGATATCTGCCTTGCGAAAACACCTGTATGAGTATCTGCTCTTGTCTCATATCAAATTCCCTTTCTCCCGAGAAAACAGCAAACATCTAAAACACACAGACACCCCCCCCCCCCGCCCACAACTCGCTTGCACCACATTTTCACCTGCACTTTGCTCAGAAAATACTCAAAGCAAAATACTCAAAGCGCAAGACGAGTTTTTCTTCCAACACGTGACTCTGCACGTGAAACCACATGACGACCACAAATCTGCACATCGAACACAAATCTGCACATCGAACACAAATCTGCA
>JAAUXT010025829.1_pt1 | contig 12162 bp, 14 predicted proteins | sample 7278171 | NCBI WGS metagenome assembly JAAUXT01 (sample SAMN14350112, study PRJNA611818) | marine sediment metagenome | isolation source: surface marine sediment (1.8m) | place: French Polynesia: Moorea | collected 2018-08
AGTGGGATTTCCTCAATTTTCAAGGTGAATTATGTTGAATTTATGGGTGATTCATTGTCAAATGAAAGGTCTTTTCATGCTGATTCTTGTGGTACCAGCAGTTTGGGAATCAGACTTCTGTGGGCTGAGCAATTTGAGTTCAAATCACCGCAAGATCGCTAGATCTATTTTTATGTGTAGCATTCTTGTTGGCATGGTTGAGTCCCCCCCCCCCTTCCCCCATCCACAGTTGAGTTGGGCGAACTCAATGTCTAAAATGGCCTAATGATCTTTCTGGTGAAATTTTATGACTGGCCTACTGAACTGGCCAACTGAACCATGGTCAGAGCTCAGAGCTTGCAGGAAACCGATAACCTTCTTGTTTGTCCGGCGACTACAAAGAAACACGAGTCTGCTGGCTGGACATTCACCTCGGGAATGTCCGCATTTCCAGCATTTGTTGCATCTCCAATCTTGGCAGTTCAGTTTTGACATTGCAAACTGCCAGACAACCTGATTTTGACAATTCTTAACTTCCAAACTTTTGCTAGTGTCAGGTAACCTGAACCTTACGCCTCGTTCTGAAAGTTTGCAGAAAGTACCGGTCGGGGTTTTACTTGCGCTTCCAACGCGCGTTGCAATGTTGTTCGTTGCCTTTCAGAAATGCTGCAGCCCGAATTTCAAGGGCCTCCGGAAATTCCAAGCTTGTTGCCTCCTGGAAGTAAGTTCAAGTTTCCTGTTTCGTGCAAGATTAGATGGATGCACCGTCTCAAGGCAGCGGTGCAGTAACTTCAGCCTCCCTTTGGCATTGGGAAGGTGTGAGCTCTGTCACCAACCGGATCTGTCAAATGAAGAAATGTAGGCTCCAGAAAGCGACTCAACGCCTCCAGATCTTGTCTCTGAGGGCTTTAGTTTGAGGAAAACGTTGAGTTCCAAGTTTTGTTGTGGCGAAATTGACAAACAGATGCAAATTACAGGAAAGGTGCTGCAATCGTGCACAGAAAACCCGTGGCTCATCTGTGTTCACAGTGTAACCTGATGTTGTGAATCTTGTCAAGACAAGTGCGCTTGCAGCGCTCAGAAAGACTGCGCGTTTTCAACATAGTTGTGGTCTTGTTTTGACTGCAGCCAAGCAGAGGAAGATTCGGTTTGAGGATGATGAGACACACGATCCGAGTGCGGAAGAGAAAGACACGAGACTCAAGTTGCAACAACAGCTGGCCGGCCCGAAACTGAAGCCTGCTGTGTCGGCTTTGCAGGCATGTATTCGTTTCCAACTTTATCAGTTGCGTTTGTGCAAATGTGAACGTTCTGTGGACAAAGAAAAGAAAGCTGATATGTCGTCGCAATCAGTTCCTGTCGCAAAAAGAAAAGAGAGCTTGCTTGTTTTCCATGCAGGTTCGCATGCTCCAAATGGCAAAAATGGAGGTTCCGATGATGTCCGAGGGCAGGAAACGCAAGAGCCACTTTCATGGCTCTGATTCTGAATCAGACGAGGAGGAGGATGTGCAGGTCAGTCGCACTGCTTGCGAGTTTCAGGGGGACGCCTTTCCCGAAAACTGCCAAACTGCACGCAACACGCATTTACCCCATTACCTTTTTGCACAGGCTCGTGCGTTGAAAGCGGAACAGGAGAAAAAACGCAGAATGGCTGAGGGGACGCAGGGAACGGACAGAAACAAGTCGAGCGGCACTGCGGTGCCCCCAGGACCACCGCCAGGCCTCCCTCCAGGTCTACCACCAGGTTCGATTGATCACCAAACAGCACGCTTCACAGACCCGTGTTCAATGGGCTCCGTGTGCAAGGCACACCCCAACATATGCCTTGTTTTGTGTCACTGGAAAGAGTACAAATTTCGTGCACGGAATTGCGCGGTAATCTGTCGTGGTAAGCACATTGACCTGTGACTCGTGCAAAGCAACTTTGATGTTTTCCAACGGCTTTTCATTTGAATTTGAGTATTTACACGCCACAGGTCCTCCGCCGGGGTTGCCGCCTCTGATGATGCGTCCGCCTCCACTGCGAGGAGGTCCGCCTGGGGCGCCGCCCCGCATGCTGCCCCCGGGTCCGCCTCCGGGCCGACCTCCAGGCATGCCCCCGGGACCCCCTCCTGGTCTGCCTCCGAATCTTCGAGGACCTCCACCCAGATTACCTCCAGGTCGGTCTGTCTTTGATTCGTTTGAACAACTTTATTTTGTTGCCACGTGCGTGAGCCAACGAATTGCAAACAGGAGTTGGCGTCAGCAGAGGCAAAGTTGTACTCAATTGTTTTTGGTTTTTGGCAGGAATGGGTCCACCACGGTTGATGCGGCCACCGGGCGCGCCGCCTGGGTTGCCGCCACCGGGCCTCCCTCCGCCCGGCATCACGCCGGCTGCGCCCGGAACCACGTCGCAGGCCCCCGCTGCCGGTGCCAACCCGAACGTCCTCAGCGCTCCGCCGAGCATCATGAAGCCTCCGCAGAAGAGCGCCGGTACGTTGTTTTGCTTTGCGAACAGGAACACAATGGCTCTCACGTGGGATTTGTGTGAAGCAAACCATGAACCCAGGTGCGACTAGAAAAAGTGTTGTTGGTACCTGTGGTGTGGATCTTTCGTGCTTTGCGTTCACAGATAAACTTTTATGGAAGAACATTTGACTTTTTCGCCAAAGTCTAAAAAGGGATGTACTTTTAAATTTGCTCCATTCAATATCACGCGGGAGCTCCAAGAAAGAAGATTTGAGAATGTTAGATTGGGCTCCGTTTGTTCGAAATGTAGATCTACGATAATTATTTTGTGCACAACCTTGCGAGACGCGACGAATAGAAAAAAACAAGTCAGAAAAAGAAACATGATGTTGAAAATTGTAGGCGGGGCGCTGGGTGGCGGTGAGAAGAAACGCGGCACAGCAACGATCGAGGCAAAACCGCAAATCAAACACGTCATGGGCGACGTGACGCGCTTCACGCCGACCGCGCTCAAGGTCAAGCGTGTTCAGAAGGACGCCAAGGGGCGTGTCATCAAATCATCCGGTACGGCTCCCACGTTGATTTTTGTGTGTCCCTTGATGAAAGTGTTCCTCAGCCAGACTACATCTTTGTTCTATGACATAGACTTCATGTTTTGAAAGAGTGTCGTGCAGGTGTTTCTTTGTTTTAGGTAAAGACGACACTGGTCCGAATGTCAAGTCAGCTCCAACGGTTCCTGCGCAAACCAAAGACGATGCTTACGACGTGTTTATGAAGGAGATGGAAAATTTCCTGTGAGGTCAGTCATGTTGCACTCCAATCAAAGTTTGCGTGACAACACGATTTCCGCAACCGAGTTGTACGACGGAATTAATTTTCGTGACGACATAAGGTGAAGGACAGGAACTGATTGCACTCGGTTGTTTTCGTGGACGTCTGTTCTGCGTTTCTCTGTGCAAAAGGAACTGCCAGATAATTCTTGGCACCAACATGGTGAAAGTATCCGGTGCGACCACACAGACCTTTCACTGGGCCTTTCGCCACAAGGGCTGCAGTATAGATTGCAATGTGTGTGGTAAATTTATCATGAAGTATTGAGCCACGGCAGTGACGTGCTTACTTCCCACGTCGTTGTATTTGTCGACTCCTGCAGAGAAATTCGCACAGTCAATTCACGATCGTGTGGCCTTTTCTGGTGTCTGCGACCGAAAACAATGAATGATTTTGCAGGCCGCTTCCAGCACATCCCTCCTCACCGAAAACATTCTGAAGTTAAAAATTCTCCTTGCCTCCAGGTTCGGTCCCCCAAAGCGAGAAGTCGTTCGGGGAGGTGCTCGGCTGTGACAGTCTCTTGTCAGGATTGATCGCCACGTTGCTTTTTTGTAAACGTCCAGTTGTTTGAAAGGTTCATTTTACTTTCTTCAGAACGTGGTGCGGAGAGCTGTGCCGAGATGAAACCGCATCGTCTGACAACACTCGTCAAAAACTGACAGCGAGGTCATTTCTCATTCAGTAAAACTGCTAAGCCCTTTGATGACAACTTGTGCACTGAGGAGAACTGTTTGCAAGGATGGGGCGGATTCAGAAGGCTGGGCGCACTCCTATGTCGCGAGGTCATCTTCTTCAGACTCAACATGTCTGTTTTCCCACGTGAAGACTATTGAAGCGCCGATGCTTTCTATCACAATAACCACAGGCTGTCCGGATTTTATGCACCCCCCCCAACCAAGGGGAATGAAAAAAAGCAAAAAACAAACTGAGCCTTGAAAGCAGGTGAACCCTGTTCTCTTGGCAAAAGTATTCCTGTTGTTAACACGGATAAAATCCTGTGCCAACGTTTCAGCATTTGTCAAGTAGGGTTCCAAGGACACAAATTTGGGAAGCCTGTTTCAAGATAACGCAGACATGGCTCCAGGAACCTTTGATTTTTGCTTTTTGCGCTCAGATGCCTGAGCGCGTGTCCACGCTGGTGAGTGTTTTTGTTTGGGTCTTCCCCTCGCTTCGTCTCTCAACCAGATTGTGAATCCGCCTCTGGAGTGATCGTTCTTGAAATACCGACATAGTTTGAACTGAGTTGATGTGCTTGATGGACAGCAGCAGGAGAGAAGGTGACTGCAGAAATACGCCTGACGTGCAGTTGTGCGAGGTCATTCACGCGCCCTGTTTCCGTCGACTGAAACAAGCTGTGCTCTTCTGTCGAATTTTCTTGCAATTATGATTTGGCGTCACCAGTTGTTCTCGTGGCGGTCTGCTTTGTGCAACGTAACTTCAAGGTTTCAATTTCGTACTGATGAAAACGTGAGAGGAAACCCACGACTTTTTTCAGTCTTTTGGCGTTGTGATATGTTGCAGTGGTACACAAAAAAACACAAAAAGTGTTGCGGTGGCTCTTAAACTCAAGCATGTGCACAACAGAGAGCACGAAGGTAATTGCAGTTTTCAGAAAGAGTGATGGAATGTTTTTGATCGATACCGCGTCCGAGTGTCCTTTTGGCTTCGTTCCGAGACGCGCGCTCTTTCAGACCCAGGGCTGTGATCAGGGGGACAAAAAGTTCACCACGTGAAGAGAAATATTTTGTGTGTGCAGCGCCGAATCAGCGGGGGAAATGTTTTCAGTGGGTCAACAAGGGCCCAGGCTCTTCCATTGGAACCGCGGGATGCGTGTGCGGGAAAGGAAGAAATAAACAGTTGTTTCCTGTAGAAATTGTTTTCTGATTGTTTCCGTGACGTTTTTCGTTGGCCTGACGGAGCAAAAGTCTTACAATTGTGGTTTGTCGGCAAGCACGACGATGTTTCAGTTTCTTCAGGATAAAAGTACTTCAAATTTTTACTTTGCAAATTGAGCGGAACGAAAGTTCGTTTCGCTTGGTTGAACTGATCATCAGGTGTAACTTAGAAGCGTCACGACAACACCATTGATCCAAGTACCGCAGAACAGAGGTGGCGATCCATATTTGTGGAAAAATTCCACACAAAAGATGCGCTTGTGCAAATTTCGATCGGCTTCTGTTTGTCAAACTGACTTCACTGAATGTCTTCTTGAAAACTTCGTCTGAACGACAAGGACTTTGGACGGTGTTTTTATTTGGAGGCACATTCAGTGCGTGTGGATTCACTGGACCTTCACCAGTGTCACCGAAAAATGTCCCGCTCCTGAAAAAAAGAACTCACGCCACCAGCAAAAGTCAATTTCACGCCGTTTATTTCAATTGCGTGCGCTTGGTGCTCTCCCATGGTTCTGTCAAAAGAAGCTATGAGCAAGCAATTCCACAATCGGCGCGCATTTTTTTCCGTGCAAGGCAATGTGGTTCTTGCTTTGTTTTCCACAAGGAATGACCAATTCATTTGCGACGAGAAAAACCCCTGTGAACGAGCCGAACCGTCCTTCGTGGAACTGTTGGCCATTCGCAAGCCCAACTTCAGAAAACAACATTGATTTTCAGCAGAAAACAGTTGAACTATTCCAACAAATCTGGATGGACTGGGTACCAAACAAGAGCATGTAAAACTTGGGTTTGCGCATAAATCAATTTCCGTATAGGCGTGCCCATACCTGTTGTAATACTGACGAAACCACAGCAGCTAAAATGAATACTAGTTTTGCTACGAAGACTCTTTTGTGCACACAACATGAAGCTATATTATACATTTTTCTCCACGCAAAATTCACGAGTCTATATATAGCTGTCATTCTGCTGAAGCACACGGGGGCGTGATCAAATAGCCTGTACATTTGTTGTCCCTACACGAGGAACACTACAGACAATTAGAATCTATAGCTGTGCAAATTCACAAGAAGAAAAAAATTCAGACGCCTGTCGACTTGCATCGAAATCTTCGTTTCGTGCTTTCAAATGCAAACATTCATTTGCAGCTCATGCATCAGCTGTCTCTCATCCGTTTTAAACTTGGGCGAGAGACGCTCATGTAGGAAGCGTAAATTTTTGAAAAGCATGATTAATTCTGCACGTACGATTCTGTGAACTTGTCTCCTGCGTACATATGGAGAACAACAATCAGTGGGGTTTTCTGTGTTTCCTGCCGGCCAGTCGTCTTCTGACTTCACACAGAAGGGCAAATGAGGGAAACTGTCTTCCATGGGTGCTGTGTTGAACTACAGATGTTGGTGTGAACTGGTGTTCATCCACTCGGGGAGGGGGGCCACAAAAAAACAGTACAACAAAACGAAGGTTATAACGGGTGGGCACAGCAGTTAAACACCCTGCAGATAATTCAAAAGCATGCACGATTTTTGTTTCAATCGTAAAATCACAGAGACTTTCAAAATATGATCACAGATTTGCCTCAACAGTGTAAACACGTAAATACATATTCATAACGTGAAAAAAATATTCTGCAGACATGTAAAAAAAGAAATAAAACAACTTGCAATTGCACAGGTCTGTTTTGAAGCCAGACACAATCATATTTCAGGTTTCATTTGCGGACGGAAAACCCGTGTAAAATCGCAATCATTGAAAATCCAGCAATCAGTGTGTGAAGTTGATGATTTTTGAAAGCAATTGCGTGGTTAAATCCCCCCCCAAAATATTGGGTTCTTTTTGTTTGTAATCCAAGTTCCGAAGTTCACCCCGGGGCGGATGCACGGGGCTCCTCTGACCCCGCGGTACACTGCAGCCTCATCCAGCGCCGAATACGTGCACGCACTTGCAAAATTCTATTCTACATGCATCATTCATGTGTACCTTCAGGAAGTTGAGCCCCGCAAAGGGCTAAATCTCCTGAACCGAATCTGGATCCGCCCGTGGTGCAAAACGAGTCTTGTCCATATTTGGCCAAATCATGCGAACTGCAGTGGCTGTTGTTCCCCGCGCATGCAGAACAAGTCAATAGAGCAGGAACGTTGTTGGGCAACTATGGTGGTGCACAGAGAGAGTCATCCTCAAACAAATTCTGCAGATCCAGATCAAACATGGCGTCATCCGAGGCGGAGCGTGGCTCCGCCCACGGATGTGGGTGGAAGCGGTCCTCGCCGTCTGGCACAGGTGACGGGGCGACCGGGGTGGACAGCCCCGAAAAAGTCCCTCCGACCCCAGCGGGGCTCCCAAGCCCCATCTCTCGCAGGCTCTCCGCCCACCAGTCGGGTGCCTTGAGGGACGTTCCGGTGATGGTGAGATCCAGTTCGCCGCCCGTGCGCAAATCTAGTGGACCGTCGCCCAGGACCCCGGCGTCGCCACCCAGAAGGAGCTCTTCGAGGCCCGAGTCGCTGTCGGGTGGTGAGGCTGGAGGCGACAGCGCCGTGATCGAAGACTCCATCCCATTCTCCGCAACGCCGAAGGCTGAAGGGGCGTCGTGCCCGCTCATTCCTTCTCCAGCTCCGCCGTCAATGATGTCTTCCGTTTTTATGCGAACTCCTGAAACGTCTATATCCTGGTGGAATATCGCGTTCCAGTTGAAGTCGGACTTCACCAAGTCACTGTGGTCGGTGACGCCGTTGCTGTGTTGACTCCATGTCCCTCCAAAGTCGGCGCCGCCGCCCTGATCACCGACGCCAAGATTAAGCGCCGCCAAATAGCTCTCGTCGGAATCCGTTGGCTCCACCTTTATGCGTTTCGCCAGCGGCGACACGACCGGCGTTGGGGACCCGGTCCCGCTGCTGCCGGCGCTGGAACCAGGACGCCGTTTCTTGAAGACGCCGTTGACGAACATGTGGCTGTACTCCGGGTTGATGCGCCAGAAACCTCCTTTGCCCGGTTCATCCTTGCGGCGAGCCACCTTCTGGAAACATTTGTTGAGTGACAGGTTGTGCCTGATGGAATTCTGCAAAAAATGGAAGTCAATCAAGAACATGGCATATTTGACTGCACTAGACTCACAATTAGGCCAATTCCAAAAACTGCTCATGAGCAATTTTTTTCTGTGGTATTCGTGCAGCAACACGTTCACAGATAAGCGTCCGACTTGCATGCTCGTTTGCGTCCAAGATCGGAATTTATTGGCTGAAGAAGGTGAAGCGAATTTCTCTCACAATTTGGGTGTAAAACTATAACTGCAGTCTGTACATGGCTTATCTTTTGAGCGTCACTTTTGAACACACAAGTGGACAATGTTTATGACTGATCCTCCGCAATGACAGCCAGCTTCAAAATGACATATATTCATAATAAAATATGGGTTTCTGTTTTGTGCTACATCTTCAAAGTGAGTAATGTCTGGTCAAGGATGATTTACAACATGCAGGAACAACAACAAATGACGGTGATGAGGCTTGGGTCGACCCATACCCTCAGTGTAGTGATATCACAAATGATCAGTTTGGTATCTCAGGAGAGACTGTCTCTGGGGGTGGGAACCTCTGTATTTATTATGTCCAATCATACCATCTGGTAAGTGGTGGTTCTAACATTTGGATCAGGTGTGTCACACCACACTCTTCCCCCACTAAGGGGTGCTGGTATCAGCAACAATTTTAATATTTCTGTATATTTTTACAATAATTAATTAGATATAAATTAGATAGAAAATATCACAATATTTATCACTGTTTTGCTGGCTTTAGCCTGCATCCCTCCCCCCATGGGGTTGTCACATGATCATGTGGCCTGGGTTTTTCCCTCTCTTTGCAACATGGATCTGGTTGAGGTTGAGGCAATCTCTTTTCTGTGTCAGGAAATAACCTGCCAGATCATAGTTGAATCCAGGGCTCAGAACAAGTCACCCCCTATCAATCACAGTGATTGATCAGACAGTCAATCAGTTCAGTTACCTCACCCCTGTGGTGAATCAATCATTTAGGACTCTCGTCATCCGCTTGGTGTTCAACGTCTATCTCTCCCAACTTTAGGTAGGTGAGTGGTTTTCCACATTTTCCACGGTTTCATGTCACTCCACACAGTGCTGGGTCAGCCAACCCAAGCACGACACCACACAGGCGGAGTACATGCACGACTTGGCTCACCCAGCATGCACTGGGGGTCTGGGTCGACCAAAGCAAGCCACATGACCGTCATATATTCCTGTTCCTGTTATTTTTTTTTTCTATTCAGGCAAACGCAAATATAAATTTGAGCTTGCCACAAAATGTCGGGGTGACTCTCGGGGGTTCTGTGAACCTTCGAGAAGGATGCAATCTCTCTGTCACTGTACGGTACACTCTTCACATTGTTATGATTTTTCCTTTTTTGCCAAATTAACCTGCCAGTGACGTGCAAGTGGTCCTATCAATAATTCATTGAACCTGGTCGAGAAAACATTCCCATCTTTCTTCGAGAAGATCGATTGCCTCACGGAAAAAGAATAATGTTGCTCCGGAAGTCGGTCAGAAATATCAATATCTATTTGTTGAGTTGGTTTCCGTACATTTTGCATTCACTTGAATGTTGCGAAACAGGCTAATGATATCGAATCCCTTGTTTCGCATGCAGCAGAGCAACTCACGCCCTCTCAATTAAGAGAGCGAGCGAGAGAGACAGACAGACAGAGACAGGGACAGAGAAACAGGTACAGAGAGACAGAAAGACAGGCGCGAGGTCTTTTTGTCTGCACGGGTGACCAGACGTCCTCTACATGCACGTCAGACACCGTGAAAGCTTGAATGTCCTGCAGCACAAGTGCGCTGGTTGGGTTTGCGTCTCAGTCACAGGGAAAGGCCACACGCACTTGCTGAGAACATCGCAACTGTAAAGCTTGGGAAGCTTGTGGACTTGAGCGCATCGCGTTCAACGTTTTTCTGCAGATTACGAAACGAGACCTTCGCACAAATCAATTTTTGTAGATTTTTGTGACAAGTGAACAATGCGTGCCGTGTGGCGTACAAACAAAGCCCGCAGGTCTGGTTGCGTTTTTTGACAGAACAACTGCATGGCTAGTTTGACAGAATGTCTGAAAATTACCTACACACATTATTCCAGCAAAAGAAATGACACACAATTCTTTCACATTCCCACTCTTCTGAGGTTGATCCCTGCCTTAACGTCTAAAATTTGTGCAAAGATTTCCCAAGAAAAAGTTTTGGGGAACGAATTCTTGAAAATATCACGTTGTTTTTGACCGTCACAAAGAAATGATTTGCGTACGGCGCGTGCCCGCACCGGAAGGTGTTCTTGTTTGGTTTTGGCCAATGATAACTCTTGGATCCAAATCCTGAACATTTTCGAAGACGTTTCTTGCGTCACCACTGCATGCATGTTTGCACAACCAAACACACTCAGTAGGAAGCACAACAATTTGTTCAGAACCATATATAAGCATTATCTGTAACCAATTTCCAAAACAACCCGTACAATTTTCCTCTTTTATACCAAACATTGCGACACAAAATGCATGCTGACATGTTTTGATACAATCCCCCCCCCCCTATTCTCGGATTCTCGGGTCGCTTGTTTCGTCACTCTTTTTCTCGTGCAGAGCAACCCAAACAGGCGCCCCTTCAATCACATACAAATCGTTAAAATTTTGTGTCATGGACATTGGCAACAACTCACCACATGATACTCAAGAACCTTTCCAAAAAGTTGTTTGTTATGGGATTTGATTATCAGGCTTCCCAGCGCGAGAGAAACCACATGTATTTCTCCTTCAACGCAAAAGGCTAAACTTTAGAAATGTTTCCCACAACCCGCTATGGTCCCTATCTCACGACATAGTTCCATCACAGCTTGTCCAACTAAATTCCAAGCAATAAAAAGTTTGAACAGTCAAAAAAAAAAATCACATTGGTACTGACCTGCCAACTCGGATCGGCCACCTTGTAGTAGACAAAATTTTCTGTGATCCAACAGTAGATTCCTGACAAGGTCATTTTACTCTTGTTCGACTCCCTCATGGCCATGCAGATCAGCGTCGCGTAGGAGAAAGGTGGTTTCACGGTGCAGTTGGTTCGGTAGTTTATTCGATCAGCAGGACTCAGAGACGACAGCAAAGGAGGTGCCACATCCAGGCGACACCCGGGTCCCGAATGGCTGCCCAGGTGCAAACCGTTTCTCACATGTGGTTGTCCATACCGTGCGCCGTACGGGTTGGATGTGGACGACCCACGAGTGTAGGAGTGGTGTGAGGTGGGCTCACATCGGCCACGGCTTGACATGGACACCCTGGTTGGTGTTTGATGGTCATGCTTCATGTTGAGCACATGATTTGGGTTGACTCTGGTGTGCAAAGGTGTACCTCCTGGAGTTGTGGGTTCAGGCGAGGCAGGTGGAGTTGGGTTCAATGCTTTGAGAATGTTCAAGTTCTGCAGCCAGCCAAGGGATGTCAGTGAGTCGTCTAGAGGCACTTCGGGTCCCATCGGGCCGTCAACTGGATGCCTCGCCAACCAGTTCTGTCGGAACCGCAACGCCAATGTTTCTCGTGCCCGGCCTGGCATTTTCTTTTCTGTGATCTGCTGCCAGTTGTCTCAGAAAGTTTTGGAATTTAAATTTAGTTGGGTTTCCTTTCTCGTGTGGTGCCCGGTGGACATGCAAGTTTTCAAAGGCGGTCGATCTGCGCGGTGTTACCTTGGCTCCACCTGAAATTGAAGCAGACGTGTGTTACGAGCAAGTTGTGACAATGCAGGTGGGGCCACAAAAATAAAGTTGTGTTCTGCTGTGTTATCTACTCTTCAGACGCATGTGTCTGGGAGCCACATTCTCCCAATTCCCACTCACGCAGACGTGTTCGGACAAACCGCAACATGATCAAAGATCAAATAATGAGAAGCAGTGCTCAAGGCAACTGCAGTGCGAAGTCCCTTGTACCGTACAGCAACCGTTGCAAGTCACAATCTGGGGGGGGTAC
>JAAUXT010070017.1_pt1 | contig 12162 bp, 5 predicted proteins | sample 7278171 | NCBI WGS metagenome assembly JAAUXT01 (sample SAMN14350112, study PRJNA611818) | marine sediment metagenome | isolation source: surface marine sediment (1.8m) | place: French Polynesia: Moorea | collected 2018-08
GCCATGTAAGGAAATGTCAGTGCAGTGAAATTTCCCTGAGTGTGGGTTCCTTGACAGTGGAGACATAGGCATGCGGCTAGTTTTCTACTTGTAAGTCTGGTTCCCTCTGCGCTCACTCAGTAGACGTGACCAGGCCAGACGAAGTCTTGGGACCCTTCGTGCTGTAGAACCCCACCCCACCCCCGTCCGACAAAATTACAGTGCTTGGACGGAAACACGAACTTCTTGACCCGAGAAAATTGACACCGGAGTTCCTTTCCCTTCAGATCTTTGTTTCTGAATTTTCCATTCCTTCATTGCATCGCCGGCGATCGTGTACCCCTGTGTGTGTTCTCAATGGTGAACGTTTCGTGGATTCCTTTTTCGGTGCGTTGGTGCTTGTTTGGAAGAATTTCAGACAGTTTATTTTGCGTGGTTGTCAGCCGCTTGTATGTACGTGTCTTTGGGCTGGACAGCATCTGGGTTACCTACCTCCCCCTTCCCTCTGGACCACCACTGCCCAAAAAATTTCGGACTTTGTCGTTTTGGTGGGCTTCCGGCATTGGGGTTTCCATGTTGCTCCCCTCCCCTCACCCCCCCCCCCCCGACCACCATACCATAACCCACAAATTTTTGGATTTTGGGCCAGCCTTCCAGAATTGGAGTTTGTGGGTTACCCCCCTCCCCAACTCCCCCCCCCCGACCACAACCGCCGAAAAATTTTTGGACTTTGTCATTTTGAGCTGGGCTTCAGGAAATTGGATGAACCAACGCATACAGGTGCGAACGACGGCTCAAGCGGCTGATGATCTGTTTGAAACTCAAGTTCAATTTATTTGTAGATTTAACCGAACCATGTGGCCGCTCTGGGCATTGCTTCGTTCGTATTGGCCTGGCAGTTGCGTTTCTGTGAAAGAAAGATTGGCAATTTGTTTTTGTAATAAACGGAACAAACGGAATTTTATATGAACTTGGCAGTTCGCGTGTCGTTGCATGGGGCAGTCAGGGTGAAGAACGCACCGTGCTTCCTTCCCATGTAAAAGGAACGTTGTCCTCAGAGGGGGAAATTGCTGGGCTTGTGCCAGGATTTTGACAGGCCGTTACAAACCCCCACAGAAAACCTTTTCTTCCGAAATTTTTCTCAATCAAGGGGGTTGTCCTGGATTTTGTTTGTGGTGGCAGAATCATATTTGGGCAAAATTTTCAGATGCAAAAGAAATTTACCAAGTGCGACCAGCCCAACAAATTTGACCTCAAAACAAATCAGGGATTTCCCACCTCTCAACGCGTGAAGCAAATCGAGCAAATTCCCAGGTCCGAATACTTCCGAAACTTCTGAATTTCAGTTTCACAACGCACTCGTTGGAGTGCGTCCGGCCTCAGTGCTGCAATCTGCTGTTCAATTCCAAAAATCCACTCGACCGGATTTCGCTCCAACGTCGGCATTTCCAGTCTATTCAAAATAAATAGTTTGGCAGAAAATTGCATTTTTCGGTAAAAATCTCATTTCGGCACACTTGAATCCATGTTCGGTAAGAACTGCAATTGCCTATCAATACATATTACCTTAGAAGAGAGGGCAGGATAGCTTCGTACTTTTCGTAAAGCGGTGATTGCACTCTGAAATGGCCCAACGATAATCAAGGCACGCTCAAGCTGACCCCGTTAAATTGACACAGCTGATCTGTTCACAGATTCAAAAGACAGCTCACTCTCAAGGTTGTGCAAGCGTCAAACAGTATCTTTGTCTCGTCAACAGAATGTGGCTGTGTAGATCTAGTTGTTAGAAGGCCGAATTCCAGAAAGATCCTGATCAAACCAGGGTCAGGACTCCACAACGTCTGCACACTAGCTGTTTTGCGAGCTTGCACTTTGTGCGAGCCTCTGCGAGCGTGTTCGCAATTATTCGGCAACAAAATGTCCACACAAAAGTGTCGGTGTGTTTCGTTTACCGGTCACTCGCAGTTTCAATCCATGTTGCATTTTACCTCTGCCTCCACCCCCATGTGTAGAAGAACACATGTCTGGATCAGTTGCACATGTTCAGGATGCGGAATGTGGCAGACTTGTTTTCAGCTTGACTGCGTGACCGGCGATGGCGCATCGAGGCAAGAAGACGCCGGCGGACTCGACGGAAGGGTCGAGCAGCGGCGCCGTCAGTGGTGACACCAGCGCAACGCACCCGACAATGCTCGTGGACCATTCGGCACTGCTCCGACAGTTGAAAGCATTCATCAAGGAAGAGATGGCGCAGCAAACAGAGGCATTGATTGAAGAGTGGCGCCTTCTGCATGAAAAACAGCGAAATGACAGGTCTGTAACGTTCAGAAGTGCGAGGAAAGCGTGCCAAGCCAGGGAATTTACTTTGCGATCCAAAAGAAAGCGCGATTGGACACCATGTCAAAAGTATCAGGAAGCACAGCAATGATGTGGCGACATGTGCATTTTCATCTTCTTTCCAGTCACAAGGAACTCTTTGTCAACCGAAAAGCAAAGCGTGCGTCTGTGTTCAGTTTTGTTTGTTCTGTGTGCTTGTTTTGTTGTCTGCTCAGAGCCAAGGTTTGTGTTTTTGAGGGGGTGTGGCTGGTGAAGGAGGGGTGGAGAGAGTAAAACAGGCAAAGTGACATTCCCTTGTGTAAGGAGTGTGAGAAAATAGTGGGTGCACACGTATCAGTCTCGATCCATTCATCACGCCACCAAAAAACTCTTTCAGGTATCGGTCGACATCAGACGACAGAAAAGAGCGGCAGGGAAACAGTTTGCTTCTTGCTGAAGTGGAAAAAGTGCGACTTGAGGTGGGAAAACTGCGCTCGGACATCAAAAACGTATTCCGAATCCCTGGAAGTCCGAGAAGTCCAAGGACGCCACCTCGTCCACAGAAAGGGAAGCACAAGATGACCAGTCCGCAGCGCCGTCACAGTGGGCACTACCCCAGCTCGCCGGAAGACTCCGAACTGGAAGTGAGATCAAATGCTATGACCGCAAAGGAAAAGAATCTCTGCGGTGTCGATTTTCAATACATTGTCTAAAAATCGAAAGAATCGACTTCGTAAAATTTCCCCGTAGATCAGCAAATCACAAAGCTACAGCAGCAAAAAGAAAAGTCAAACACAGAAAGGCAAAAACAAAACTGATGACAACAAGTTTTTCACAGGATGAGGACATGCCGCAGGAACTGATGGAGGCCGAGTCTCCTGCTGAGGAGTCGGAGACGGACGAAGACAGATACAGCAGTTTTGACGAAGAAGATTTCAAAGACAAGTATCAACCGCGCCCCACGAAGTCGAGGACGTCCAGCACGACAAAGGTAGTGATTTTCGTGGCCCCACCCACGCGTGCCGAAAAGGGTGGAGTCTTGGTCAACACGAATTTGGTAGGACGACTGGGTGACGTTTGTTTGCAGGTCAACTCGGCGAAAGGTCAAGGGAGACGTCGAACCAACCGCAGCAGAAGAGTGGCGGCAGAAACAAAGGCTGCGTCGGCGGATTTAGAGCCCGAGGTGGAATACATTGAAAACGACACAGACCCCGAAACTGAGAGGGAGACTCGAGGTGTGTGCCAGACAGCTCTGTCGAAATGTTTGCTGTTGGTCACAAGACGAACCTCAAACTTTATGTCATGTCGAACCTCAAACTTGATGTGAAACACCACTGAAGGTCACTGTTTGTTCTTGCAGGGAGAGGGAGAGAGAGAAGCAGAAAAAGAAAGATCCCTGTTGAAGAAAAATCAGAAACGGTGCAAGAATCCTCGTCTGGAAGAAGCAAGAGAACTCGCGCTTCTCATCAGAAGGCTGATGTCAGGTACGTGACTCTTATCACACTTCAGTTTCCGAAACTTATTCGTTTGAAGCACCGCATACCGCCCGTTGGGAAAAAAGTTGGCAATTGTCCCACTGTGATTCTCTTTGCAAGAAAACCGACGAATAAGTAAGAAGACCAGCCACCGCAAAAGGCCCTTTCGCGCAGGACACGTTTCAAGATTGTCTCGATCGTATTCTTCTTTTCACACGGACTGTTTTGCCGGAAGCAACGGCACTTCCATTGCAATCACTAATGGCGTTTGGTATTTGTGGACAGACCCCCCCCCCCTCCCCCGAAAAAATATCCAGGTAGAAGAGGGACGAATACAAATCAAAGTGTTCAAACGCAGCAAAAATGAATGAAAAAGGAAGAAAAACATAAATAAAATATTGGCTAAACAAGGATCCAAACTCTCAACCCCTGTCTGTCTGTCTCCTCTCTCTCTCTCTCTCTCTCTCTCTCTCTCTCTCTCTCTCTCTTTCCATTGTCGAAGGAGCTTTGCCCACACTGATACAAGTTCTAAAGTTCTTGTTGGACGGAATGAGTCCAGTTCGTACCAGTTTGCTTCATTCTCACATGTTTGGACAGTGTCGTCGCCAAAACGCAAGCATGGTACTTACGGGACCCAGGCTGGGATCAAAGTCGCACCCGAATTTTTGGAAACTTTGAAGCATAAACTTGTCAGTAGAGTGTCCATTGCCGTGTTGTTGCAAAATTAAATTGCCGTGAATCCAACTTTTTCTCTGTGTGTGTGTGTGTGTGTGTGTGTGTGTGTGTGTGTGTGTGTCGGGGGGATGATGGTCTGTGTATGTGTGGGGGGATGGTCTGTGTTGGGGGGCAACCTTCTCAGATGTTCTCCGGGAAGGCGGTGTCTCGCTCAGAAGACAGCAAAATTGCAAATCGCAAAAATTTTCACATTTCATAACAACAATGTTGCAGCAAAAAGTTGAACTGTCAGAAAAACTTGCACAAAACCAAGTGTCCCGTACCCAGTTTTCTCAACATGCTTGTTGTTGAAAAGAAGGCCCAAAAAATCCTGAAAAATTGCAAATTGACCGCCACAAAAAAGGAAGGTTGAGCTTGTTAGGAGGGTTGCCAAAAGATTGATCTGGACCTCAACTCCCCGTCAAAAAGTTTTGTCTCATTGTTTTGAAATATGAAGGAGAACCCGTAGATCCCAGCCCGTCTCTTGAGAAGATTTTTGAGCTGAAAACAAATCTTCCCCTTCACGCCATAGTCAAACTGGCCTCCGCTTGAGGGGCGATTTGGGTATCTGCAAGGACAAGTGTCCGCGGTGACGTTGTAAGCATTTTATTCCGACTTTTGAAACCAATTGTTCTACTTGTGACACTAAACACGTTCTCACTGAAATAAATCCAACAACTAAACAACAATTGCTGGTTTGTTACCCGCTTCTTCCTGGCAAGAAGCCGATTCAGACCAACAGCTGAAGTATTTGCGTTTGGATCACTCCGTGGTGTGCCCGAAAGAGAAAACAAATTTTGTCAAAAAGCAAAATTTGTTTCACACAGCTCCAAAGAAAGCCCAAAACTTTGGGCGAGCGGAACCTGTGAAAATACCTTTTCAGTTGAGGTTTTGTCACACGGCTTTCGTCCCGTGGAATCTGACAAATGCTCGTGATATTTTCAGTGTGCCCCAGACGAGTTGCGAAGAAACTCCTGGCGTTGCAGAGGCGCGCAACATTCGGCGCCGCTCTCCTCGACCTGCGTCGCACATCCGGAATGAAATGACGGAACCCGACCCTGGGTATCTGCAGTTGGAAGACACGCGCCACGCGTCTTCGCACTCCAAACGTCCGAGCAGGTCCCGTCGGCACATTGATGCGCAAAGTGCGGAAGACATTTACGCAGAAGCAGTAGATCAGTCCGCCGCACACACTGAACAACTTCCGTCTCCAACCAGAAAATCTAGTCGTCACCGAAACCAGTCACCCACTGTCCCTTTTCCAGTCTCAAACGTTGCTGCCACAGGTACCCTCCAAACTGCGCCAGGTACGGAAACGGGGGGCAGTGGCCACCAGAGCCAAGTGTCCAGTGGAGTCCGAAGGCGTTCTCCAGTGGCTGCCGCAGGCAGTGGTGCGAGAGACGCTGCAGCTTCATTGCATGTGCACGTATCAGAGCAGTCAACACCCCTGGCCCAAGGCCCTGTCAGCAGACTTGTGGATGGGATAGCGCCAGCTGACCTTGATGCAGACAGCGTGGAAGGCCGGCGGCCCAGACGCCGCAGCGCCATTGCAGCGGAAAAGTCCATCGCTGATTCTATTTACAACTTCGAGGAGGAAGCGGCCCCAACGAAGCCTTTGCGACAGTACATAAATGAAGAAGCATCGGCTCCATCCAAATTCCATCTTGACAATCCCAAAGACGATGCAGAGCTCTTGGGAGAGTTTCATCCTGTGGAGAAAAGCACTTTGAGAAGTCCAAGAAAATCAAGTCGATTCAGACAGCTGTCAGCAGTGACAGATCAAGCAGATCACATGCCAGTTGACCAAACAGTTTCTGACGCTGGACCTACTTTGAGAACATCTCGTCACTCGAAGAACGCGACAGCTGAGGCAAAGGATGAACTTGGAGATGACACTCCAGCATCAGAACACTTTGACGCGAAAAGGCCTCGAATGGACGAGAATATCGTCGCAGTTGCTGGTGACAGACGGTAAGTACATCTGACTGACGATGGTTCTTCGCCGGTTGTCTATTTGGCAAATCTAAGAAGTGTACGCTCCCTGATTCAGCATTCCTTTTCCTCATCGCTGAAGTTGCTGCTTTCAGGAGCAGAAGGAACCGCGTCGGAGCCCTGAACTACGCGGAGGCGCCCGACGATTTGAGCAGCGCGACCGACGAATACTACCCGCAACCTGGCGACGCCGGTGACGCAGGCAAAACGAGGACCAAATTGAGTATCCGTCAAAGGAACGCGCGCAGACACAGAACCAGCGCCGAGGTAAAACACTCGCCGCAGAAAAAATGCGCAAACAACTGAACGCGTGCATTGAATCCTTTTGGACAGAAAAACGCAGCAGAGAAGCCAAGGAGCCAAAGCAGAACGCTGCGAATGTTACGTGATTTCGTTTTTGTTCCCCATAGTACCTTTTTGCAAGTGGAAGACGTCTTCCTGTTTCAGATTATAGAAACGACCGGCCTCCCGCACCAGACAGAAACAGTTCACGGAAATCGAGTGAAAGCGACGGGCGGCGCGGTCGCGGAAAGAACCGAGTCGCACTATGACCACGCACATCCGACCGTCTCCGAACCTTCCGAGCCTTCAGAAGAAGAAGCCCAATGCTCTTCTCTGGAACCAAGACGAGAACTGAGTCGGGAGAACATCCGGCAGTGGTGGGGCAGCATGCGCAACAGACTCAATTCACAGACCAGTGTCAGCGGCGACGTCTCCGGTGACGCCAATGTCGAGGGCGCTGAGACAGATGGTGAGTGTCGGGCGCAATGATCGTACCGACCTTTTTGACAAGCAAAGGATGCGGTAACCTCTTTCACAATGCAAGTTGCCAGAATGGCACTTGTCAGAAAGTAGCCGAGATGATGACAATGAGTGACGCTGATTTATTTGACTCTTGAGGTGAATTTCTTTGCAGGTACACACCCACATGAAACTGGGGAATTTCCCAAGGAGGACAAGTCATTGCATACAGCTGTCGTATCCGAGGTCGTGTCAGAACCAACAGTCAAAAACCTCCCACTGAAAATGCGAATTCGCATTTCACGCATCTCAGAGCAGGAGGTGGAGAAACAGAGAACGTGGGGCGTGACAGATGATTCGCACGACGACACGGGAGAGGCAGGGCGGAAGTGCAGGAGGTCCAAGTCTCTTCTGGAGGGCGTCGGAAACAGAGACATTATCGTTGGGAGTCTGGTGCCCACCGAGACTGAAGAAAGTCAAGTCGCAGAGGCAGCTGCAACAGATGTGGCTGAAGAAGCGCAGGCCGTCCAAGATCGTGGACGAAAGAGCAGAAAAGCCAAACGCCTCGCTTCTGCGACTGGCGCAGTTGTGCCGGAACCAGCAGACGAAGCGACGGGTGGATTGGGAAGCGGTGCGATTCCATCCACGCGAAGTCGTAGAGGTAGAACATTGACACAAGTCCATCACGGTGAAGATGTTGCGGCGGCAGCTGCAATTGAAGGTGGGGAATTGCCTCACGACAAGGGAGAAGTTGAGGAACCGAAGCGAGCGTCCCGAAGCAGGAACCGGCGAGTTAAGGCGTCGTCGGACACAAAAGCAGAAGGCGCTGCACCAGAGGCGGAGGCAAAGCCTGTGAGTGGTGAAGAGCAAGCGAGTAAATCTGATCGCAGAAGCCACAAAGCGCGCGGAACTGCTCGAAATCAGTCAGGATTGAGAACAGGCGAGTCCACTGTGACTGAAGGAAGCGCAGCGGAAAGTGTTGAGAAAACAGCGGCGCCGAAACCAAGCCGAACCAGTCGGAGCCGAGCCAAAACCCAACAAAGAGGAAAACGCGCAGCGGCGAAAACTGAAGCTGCAGTACCTGAGAGCACCGAAACGGAGCCTGGAAACGAATTTTCTGCTGCACAACCTGAAAAACGAGAACGAAGAACGAGAAGATCTCTGGCTGCGCGTGCAGAAGAACCCAACAAGCCTGAAGTTGCCAAGGAAACGACAACTGACGAAGCCAGAGACGGTGATAATTTGACAACGAGGCCAACGAGAAAGCGACGAGCTGTTCTCGAAGACTTGAGCAGTGAAAGTCCCGTTGAAGAGAGCGAAGTCATCGCGAAAGAAATCGGGACTGTATACGAGTTACCAGATGACGCTGACAGCAACACGCTTACAGATACGTCGAGAAAAACACGGAGAGCAAAGCCTGCACCTACCGAGAGAGGGGAGGAGACCGCTGATGCACCACGAAAGGCTGAGAGTTCACCACAGAGACCAACCAGAGCGCAGCGAGCGACGCGCCGGGCTCTGCTGGCTGAACAGCCTCCGCCATCAGTCCTGGCGCAAGCAGAACCACCGGTTGGCGAACCAGCTCAACCTCCGCCGGCAGAAGAGCGTGTGCCTGACTCCGTCCCAGATTCTGCACAAAGCGGCGATACAGCTGCTGAAACAGGTCCTGTAGACAGTGACAAGATGAAATCGGAGGCCAGCGCCGCCAAATTGGGTGAAGAAGAAAGTTCAGCAGTAACAGGTGGAGGCGCCCAAGTCTCTGAAAAACCAGCCCTGCCTTCGAAGCGGAGGGCGCCTTCTCGCAAAAAAGGAAGCAGAGCACGACAAACGAGAGCGAGGAAAGCGCCGCCTCCAAAACCACAGGTGGCTTCGGCCAGCGCTGTCGAAAATGGTGACGCAAATGTCGAGTCTGTAGAACCAGACATCGGTGTCGGTGAAACGAAGATCGTTGCCACGGACGAACAAACTGAGAAACCCGTTCCAAGTGCTTCTGGTGACACTTTTCCAAGTGTTTCTGAAACCGTTGTCAGTGTTTCAGACAGGAGTGATGTTGCTGGAAAAAGTGACGTCATTGGTTCAGGAGACACTGGTTCTGCGGTTTCAGAGAAATGTGAAGTGACCTGTGCAGACTCAAGCACCGCTGTCACAGACAAAAGCGCAGTCAGCACGTCGGAAGACACCCGTGCCACTGCTCCACAGGACAGTGGCTCTGCAGACGATTGCTCTGCGATCAGTAAAGCAGAAGATATCGGGAGCAGGAGCATTGAAAGCAGTGAGACCAAAAGTGGGGAAAATATTGCCGTGGAAAGCAGTGGTGTCAAGAGTTCTGACAGCACCACTGCGCCAGACCACGCCCCGGAAAGTGCGAAGAACATTGACGCGAGTGATCCGAGTGGTTCGACTGCCAATCGGGCTGCAACCTCAACTGTTTCTGTTTTGACGAACGCAGACTCCAGTGACGCAAAGCTCACGGAGGCGCAAGAAAAGGAGCCAGGTGTGATCAGGCACACAAGTGGTGCACAAAACAGCAGCCAAGTGCCAGTGCAGGACGAAGAAAATGTTGGTGCGCAGGCGCCGACAGAGATTCCCACTGGCGACAGCAGCAAGAGGCAAGAACCCTCGAGGAACGCTGCTCATGACGAAGGGGAGAAAAGTGGTGGCTCAGCACACGAGAGCCGCAGTGCGGAAACTATAACAGCATCGGAGGCAGACAGGACCAGTGCCAGCACTGCGGAGCAGGCTCATGCAGTGGCACCAGAATCTTCGAAAGAGACTTCAACGGTGGAGGCAGAAAAGACTGATAGTGTGGGCAGTTCTGCCTGTCCACCTTCGGCAGATGCGTCTGCTCGTGTTCCACCGCCGTCCGAGCCATCACCACAGAAAGACAGCCCCGATGTAAAGAATGATGGCGCACCAATGGACGGTGAAGACAAGGCAGCCACGACGAGTATTTCGCATCCATCGTGAGAAGTTTCCAGTTTGGAGTTTTGCTTGCCTGGAAACGGTGTGCGTCAACATTTACCCGAGTGAACCATTCCTGAGTTATTGGCTAACTTTAGTGTGAGACTCACAAACTAGAAACTTCAAAATGTGACTCGATTGCCTGATGTACGACCATTTTACACCCTCTTTGGAACTTGGATCAAAGGGAACAATGACATGACAAATTTCGTTTGCAGATTCACACGATTTTGCCAGCCGGCGGGGTGCACTAACATGTCACTTTGAACTTCTCTGCAAAAATGATTGGGAAGCAGGTTCTTGGGAACATAGAAATCCTTGTGAAGGCAGCGGGAGGTGACGCATATCCACGCCGCAGGTATTCCTGTTGTGTTACAGCACAGTCCGCACGACTGATGGTGCAACGGTTCGTTCTTGGGGGGGGGGGGGGGCTATTTGACGCACAGATGCATCGCAGTGCAATCAGCAATGCAAATACTTGCACTACACCACAGAATCTCGTGTCGCTGTGCCCTGGCCTTTCATACAGCTGTACAGTATATTTGTGCGTTTGCACAGCGTTCTCTAAAGGCAGCCGGTAAGTGGTATGTTTTACAGTGTGTCCACTTTTTTGACATGACATATTCAAGCAAGTTTTATTTCTTGTTCTGTGTACAAAATTGAATCATGATCATTCGATGTTAGTTGCAGGCAGATAGGTGTGTCGATGTTGTGTGAACTTTTCCAGCTGCGGTGTTCTCTGGATTATTTCATCTGTACAAAAGCAGCGACTGGTAAACATTACCAGCTGAACGTTTGAACAAATCTTTGCTCGTCCACACGTTTTGCCACGTGTTTGCACCGACTCATTGAATGTTTTTCAACACGACTCATCCGGAAGATCAGAAATTTATCAAGTTTGTCATGCAGGTTGTTGGACATTGAAATCTTCAGATTCAGCCGATGGACGGTCTGACACATTTACAGAAACAGTGAAGATCGATGCAATGTGCATTTGTTTGTTGCAATTTTTATGGTCAAATATTTTGTTTCCTTTACACGTGTTTCTGCAGTAAAACATCATTCAACAACTTTTGTTTGGTTTTCAAACTCATGAGGACTGTCGTCACCACCAGTGTGCTGTTTTGTCTCGAAACAGCAGCTTCGCCCAACGCGATTTTGCAGCAACATCAAACATCTGTCGAGAATTTCAGGATCCTTTGGTTTGACGGATCATTTGCTCCATCATGTCCCACTCCTCCTTCGACACGTGGTGGACCAGCGCGTTGAATTCTCCCGCCATGAAATTGAACTCGCCACCGTCAAACTTCACAACCTGCAAGTCACACAAATGGAACAGCATTGATGCCAGTTGCGAAAACAAAGTTCCCTGCACCCAAACCGAGGCTCTTGACATCGGGAGAGGCCAGAATTTCACGAGACCCTCGATTCGATTCCAGGTTTGCTTAAAACCTCTCCATTGACCCAATTGGCGTAGTCGCTGAGAATGTAAGCAGCGAGGTTCGCCAGTTCCTCAGGCGTTCCGAAGCGTCCCGTTGGGTTGTTCCGTTTCTGCGCTTTCTCGAAGCGACCGGTCGGGTCCAGACGGCTAAATGCTCCCTGCAAAGAAACAAGACTTCGGTGAAAACATTGCCGCCAAATGAGATGAGCGATTGAAACTTCATACAGGGTACACGTGCGTCTGTTCTGTTCTTGCCTTGGTGGGGATAGGTCCTGGCGCGATGCAGTTGAACCTCATACCATAACGACCCCACTCCGACGCCAGAGACCTGTCGACGGGAAATTTTGTGCTAAATCTTTTCGTTTATCTGCACATGAAAACAATGTCAGCGCAATTGCACTGGTCATTCTCTCCACTGAACAAGAATGCTACTGTTGTATATATGAGTGAAGCCCCAGTAGTGATGTTGTAGTATGGTTTATTGTAGAGTATGAGTTGGAGCTCAGTGGTTTAGGCTACCTTCCTCTATGGTGTCACAAGCTA
>JAAUXT010033110.1_pt1 | contig 12160 bp, 16 predicted proteins | sample 7278171 | NCBI WGS metagenome assembly JAAUXT01 (sample SAMN14350112, study PRJNA611818) | marine sediment metagenome | isolation source: surface marine sediment (1.8m) | place: French Polynesia: Moorea | collected 2018-08
CGGGTTACCCCCCCCCCCGCAAATTTTTTTTTCCAAATTGTCCAGGTTAGGGGTATCTCAGACACATTGTTGACTGGGGTATTGGTGGATTGGGACAAGTGCTGTCCTGCCTATGTACGCTGCCCGCGGCTGATTGTCTACTTGAAAGTCTAGTTGTTTTTTGTGATTTCCAAACATTGTTACAATTTACGAGTCGAATAAATTTTACCTCTTGGCACATCGGTCTGGTTGTGCAGTCCTGCTACCTGGAAATGTTTGGGCGCGCGGAGAGAGTACATGTATCGAGCGATTGACACAACACGGGGAAAACGCCAAAATGTCTCCGACGTATTTTCCGTCATACCAAGCTCTGAGTGCTCTTGCCTGATTAGCTGGCACACGCACAAGACCGGAAGGGGGGGGGGGCACGGGGGTTTTGGGTTGGGGGGCAGTATGGTGGGTGAGAACAGGTGACTTCGTACACAGCAAAGCCCGAATACCATGCACTTGTTCAGATTGTGGCAGAAAAGTCTTCTGTTTTCTTTTGTGGGAATGCAGCAAAGACTGATTCTGCTCGTATTTCTTGAAATTTATTTCACACTCAACATTGACAAAGTTCAGTTTTACGCTTCAGTTCCACCTGGACGTTGCACAACTATTTCTTTCCACTCAACGCCAAACGAAAACATCACTTCCAATTCGTAACTGTTTTGTTTGTTGACAATGTTCACTTTTGTGAATCGAACAGATCAAGAACATAAACTACACACCTGGGTTCGACTAGAATGTCAAAGACGAGAGGAACAAATCAGATCGTCGTCATTCAGACATTTTGCTGGTTTCGGGTGTTCTTTTGTCGAGCTTCTTCGCTCTGACGCTCGTTCCTGTTTTTGGACTCCAAATCGATCTTCACCTGTTGCCAAGTTCCACAAAGCAAAATGCGCTTTGACTTTGCTTTCAACTGTGTGAGAAAATTGGGGCTTACGAGGTACGAGGGGATCACACAAATCTTGGCAGCAAGGAGACCGGAGTCAAATAACACGCAATAATGTACAACAATCCCATCTGCAAGTTTAGTTTTGCAACCTTCGAGGGGATTTTCTGCCTCTGACCTTGTCTGAATTCCCTTTCAATACTGAACGCGACGATGACAACTGGTGTCGGCAGCAACAACCACTTTGAATAGTGAAACCCAAAGACGACAAACATCACAAAAGGCACAAACAACAGCAAGGCAAACAAAATTGCAGATGCGGTTTCTCCTATCAGTATGGCAACAGTGACAATTCCTGCTTCTTTGTCCGTAATCATGTCCCTTGTGTTGTTGCTATGCAGGATAGCGGAAGTGTTCAGTGCCAAGGGCAATGCGTAGAAGAGGGGCATCCACGAGAGCACACCACCTTGCGACAAATAGGCAAACAAAACTGTCACAGGGCCAAACGTCAGAAAAATAGCCAAGTCCCCCAAGGCAATGTACTTCAGTCCAAGACCTCCAGTGTAAAGGAAACTGCCAGATAGTCCGCCAAAGTAGATCAGTGCCAAATGTTCCATTTTAGCTGGAGAGATGACGGTCAGCAAGGCGAAGCCAACACATCCCATGAAGTAGAATATTCCTCCCATCGTGGCGACATCATTCGGGTGTAGTAGCTGATCAACCAAAGTTCGATCGTCACTTTTCTTGCTGTCTATTCCTTTCATGTAATCGAAGTAAGTGTTGACTAGATTTCCAGCCGCGTGGACAGACAGAGCAGTCAAACAAGTCGTCACAAAAACCCAAATGTTGAACGAATCCACATCCTTGTACGCCAGACAGCTGCCCAGCGCCACCGGTGTCAACGAAGCTGTAAATGACCAGGGTCTCAAAGCAACAACGTACTTTGGTAATATACCTGGCGGCTTTTTGGTTTCTTTGCTGACCGAAACACCGTCTGTGTGTTCAATGACACCTGTGTCTGTTTCGTCAGACAGTGTGATCGTTTCGAACAGCTTCTGAGATTCAGTGCCAACAGATTTCTTTTTCTCGCCGGGAAGTACTCCATTCTGGTGGTGCGGTTCCATTGTGAAATCACAGAAGAAAGTTTTTAACCAACACTTGGCTTTTGAACAAATTTCTCCACCGTCGACACTTCACCGCACATTTCCTTGAATGGTGTAGGAATGCGTTCGCACTTTGTCGATCAGCAAAGTGAAAAAGTAAAGAACTACACAGCTGCCGTTTCTATAAGGTAGGCTTGTGAGCTTCAGAGATGCATCCAATTTGACAATCCTCTCACCTGAAAGTGTGACTGACAATGCATTCCGCATTCACACCAGAACAACGCGCCAACCACCAACAGCTGACAGTAAATAGCCAATTGTCGATCGTACAATGCGCGGCTTGTCCGGCTGACCGGAAGTTACCCGACTAGACTAGAAATGCCAAGTTTGTGTAGAAATAAGGAAGTCGTCGACCAGTACGTATTTCGATGTTCCTTTTGATTTGAAGAGAAAATTTGCAATTCAATGTTTTGTAGAATATAACACACGGGTTAGAATCAAATTCTAGTGAGCAGTGAATCTCTTGATGGTTGTAATGTGACACTTTGTTGCGGGATGCACCAGAGTAAATACCACTTGGGCCTGGTTTGGTACTCCAGGCAAGCACAAAGTTCGGGCAGCGGTCAGTTTTAAAGTTATTTTTTTGAAAATTTTTAATTGGTGAGACGAGGATCTGCGCAACATTTGTTGCTAAATAAAGTTTGATTGTGTGCAGATAAATCTTCGTTGTAAACTACAGGGATTCTGAATATTTTCCGTGAAATCCCGGTCAGATTTGAAACCCTGCAAATTCATCATCAAGATCGAGGCGCAGATCTGGAATCAAGACTAAAGACGTCTGGGTCAACTCTGTCAAGACTTTGAGCAACGTCTGAATGTGTCCTGAATTCAGACACATTCATTTCTTCCAGTTTGTAGATCTAGTGTCATTATGGATGAGTAGATCTGGAGGAGTCAACCAGCAAAATGACTTCAACGACAATCTCTCACCTCGTGAGCGGCCTGAAGAGTCGTCACGAAGACGTGAGGAACAGAACTGCGCAGGAACTCAAGAAATATGTCACGACAGAATTAAGGGAAGTTTCAGTTGAGGAGTTGTCAAGTTTTTTGGAGAAGTTTGATCACCACATAATTGAACTCGTATCAAGTTCGGACGTCAATGAGAAGAAGGGTGGAATACTTGCTATCGGTAAGTTGCCTCGTGTGTTGTCACCAGCCAGGAGCGTGAAATCTGAATAGATCTACTTCCTGTGACATTTTAATGTTCGTTTTGTTCCAGATACATTGATTGGAGTTGACGTTGGAAATCTGAACAACCGCAACAGTCGGTTCGCAAATTTTCTGCGAGACCTGTTGCCGTCAAATGATACAGTTGTTATGGAGATGGCTGCCAAGGCTGTGGGCAAACTCGCACTGGCCTCTGGAACTTTCACTGCAGAATACGTCGAATTTGAAGCGAAGCGAGCTTTTGAGTGGTTGTCAGGAGGAGACAGATACGAAGGGAAACGATACGCGTCTGTGAGTAACAAAGGGAATGCAAACAAACAACGAATTATCAGGGCTCGACGATCCGTCGGTCAGCGCCGAAAGGCTGAAAATAAATTGTTGTGAAAAGTTCATTTTGCTCGTATTTGTCGAACAGGTGTTGGTGTTGAGAGAACTGGCCACCAGCACACCAACGTTCTTCTTCCAACAAGTCCAAAATTTCTTCGATTACATCTTCAATGCAGTGCGAGATTCCAAGGTACGTTTTGGGAAAAAAAATCTTTTTGATGGAATGAACAGATGGCATTGCATTGTGCTGACTCGCGATGTTTGTGAACACTGAGCAGCCGATGATCCGAGAAGGCGCCGTCATGGCCCTGAGAGCCGCTCTGCTGGTGACATCGCAGCGAGAGACGAAGGAAAGGGAGAGACCGCAGTGGTACAAGGTGTGAAGAGAATTCTGCACTTTCACAGTTCAGGGTCAAAACAAAATGTGTCTTTTTACCGTGTTTGTCACTGTAATCCACTGGGAGCAAATTTTTGTTGCAGCAATGTTTTGATGAAGCTGAGCAGAGTTTTGACGAGAGCGTTGCGAGAGAGAAAAGGATGAGCCGAGACGATTGGGCGCACGGTTCCCTTCTCACGATAAACGAGCTTCTGCGATGCAGCAACATTGAGGGGGAGGTAGCCGAGCATTTGCAAATTGGCATTTTGAAAAACACAAACTTCGACCCACGAGCAAAAACTGAACACAGCCAGTGTTATTGATACGGTGTACATGCCAGTCCTCTCAAGTCAACATTTCTGTTCCAGAAACTAAGAAATGAGATGGAAGATATCACTCAACAACAACAGCAGCACGAAAGAAGCTACCGGGTAAGATATTTTCGCTGTTTTTAACACACGCTGAATACAAAGTGTTCAAAATCACGCTTCAGTGAAAGTGATCCAGACAGACCCAGCCCCAGCCCCAGGTCCCACTCGGGGTTGGGTATGGTCATGCCTGGGTGGCATGGGTGCCCATGTCAGACCCCCTGCGTAGAGTAGGCTAAATTGGGACGTTCCCTGTCAGGTGTGTCATTTGCTTGCTGGGTGTTGAAGAGACCTTGGCTCAGGCATGGGTGCCCATGTGTTATGCCTCATGGATGTCGATTCGGCGTGTGTTTACACTGGAAAGTGTTCTTGTTTTTGTGCTCACTCATTCTTTGTTCCGTGCTTTGTGATTTATCGTCAAAAACATGATTCAGGAACTTCACAATAAGTCGAAACACAACACAACTCTGAAGAGCATGCACGCCAACAAGGGAGCGACACTGGGATCCTTGAGTCCAAGAATATCGTCTGCAAAGTCCGTCTTTTTTGAGAGCCGCACGTGCAAAGAACTCATGAATGAGAAGTTCAACAAGGTAACCTGGCACTTCGTCAGTTTCGTTTCCTTTCTAACAGTTGAAACGTGAATTAGATTGCTCGCTCAAACTCTTCTTCCGAGGTTGCAAAACCAATGTTCCGTAACACTCATGTGCATGTGTGGTGCTGGAGCTGTTGTTTTGATTTCAGGTGTGTCAGGTCGTTTTGAGACACAGAACAAGCAAGAATCCTCTCATTCAACAATGTCTTCTTCACATCTTGCCACGACTGGCAGCCTTTCAGTCCAAGACATTTGTTACCAAGTAAGCAGACTTGATTTGGAAAAGGGAAAGATTTGTTTTGCCAGACACACACATATTCTGCAACGAATTGTTGCTTCTGAAAAGTACGATTTCCACCGCATCGAGGGATTTTACTTTTTATGCAGCTACCTGGATGAAACCTTGAGTCACCTGTTGAACTGTCTGAAGAGGGAGAGGGAGCGGCCGTTGGCGTTTCAGGCGATTGGACTGATCGCGGTCTCGGTGCAGGCTGACATCAACCGGGATCTGCCCCGCATCATGGACGTCATCCGGGCGTCCCTGCCGTCCAAAGAACTCACCCAAAAGCAAGTTTTGTTTTTGTGACTCGTCTCTGCAGCAATGTGGTTGTTGAAAAGATGACATTTGGCTTCAACACTTTCTCTGAGACCCAAGATTTAGCTACTTGAAGGCGGCCGTTGGGACCTTTTCAGAAAGCAGAGGAACTACGCTGTCGAGTCATCTGTGTTCACATGCATCAGCATGTTAGCGAAAGCAGTCGGACCTGCCATTGCGGAAGACGTGAAATATTTGCTTGACCCAATGTTGGCTGTCGGTTTGAGGTGAATATTGACTGATTTGTGAAATGTCAACCCATCGGGATATCAAACATCAGGTTCCCATATGGTGTGACAACGGTATTCAAATTTATGTTTGGTTATTTACGCAGCCCAGCAATGATAGCAGCACTTCGAGATCTCGCCATGCAGATACCGTCACTGAAGAGGAACATCCAAGACGGCTTACTCAAAATGTTGTCGCTGGTGCTGATAGGAAGGCCGCTGCGGCACCCTGGCGCTCCGAGATCCGCCGTCACCCTGCCCACTTCCGGTGTGTCCCACTGTTAGTTCACAGCACGAAGCACTGCACGAGCATTGTGTTGAATTGAAATCTGACGTCGCTTGTGCAGAAACGCAGGTTGAAACTTTTTCTGCGATGTTGCAGCCTCCACGAGCAACCTTTCGGAGATGGCAGATGTGACAAACATTACGCTTGCTCTGAAAACCCTCGGAAGCTTTGACTTTGAAGGTAAGAAACTCGAAGCGCATCCATGATGACCATTTTCACATACGCCGACTACAAGTACGCAGTGCTTCGGCGTGTGTGGTGCAATAACGCTTCGGGAAAGATCATGTGGACAGACCCCTCACACAGCTTTGTTTTCGAAATTTTCCCAAATGTCTTGTTTGGCCAAGTGCTGGCGGAAAAATTCGTTTTCGGGCGAACATGTTGAACTTGGTTTTGTTTTTGCAGGTCATTCCCTGACTCGGTTCGTGAAGCATTGTGCGGAACACTTCCTCTCGAGTGACCACAAAGGAGTGCGTCTTGAAGCTGTGGTCACCTGTGCAAAGCTGCTCACTCCCTCTCTCAACGTCAGTGTCTCGTTTGTACACTCCGTAAGGGGTCTGGAATCGTTGTCTCCAGGAAATACACAAGCGTGTCCCTTTTCAGTTGTTGGCGAGTCAGCACGGCAACGTAAGCATGACGACGATGAACACCGTGGCCGACGTGCTGAGCAAACTTCTCGTTGTTGGCATCACAGATCAGGGTCAGTGAAGTTTGAATTGTTCGCTTGGTGAGGTGATACAGAGTCTGTGACTTGTTGTGTCAGGTGTGGCACTTTTCGTTTCAGACGCGGACGTGCGATACTGTGTTTTGTTGTCTCTCGATGAGAAATTTGACCCGCATCTCGCGCAAGCAGAGAACTTGGCTGCTCTCTTCATCGCTCTGCACGACGAAGTGTTTGAAATCCGAGAATTGGCCATTTGCACCATTGGTCGCTTGAGCAGCAAAAACCCTGCTTACGTCATGCCGTCTCTGCGGAAAACACTGATCCAGGTACCTCGAGATTTCGTGTTTCCAGTGGTACCCAACAATGCCTCAGCAAGTTGAGCGATGTCTGAAGCGTCTGCTGTTCTTCAGATATTGACAGAACTGGAGCACAGCGGGATAGGGCGCAAGAAGGAGCAGGCGGCGCGACTGTTGGGCCACCTGGTGTCGACCGCGCCGCGCCTCATCAGACCCTACATGGAGCCGATCCTCAAGATCCTGGTGCCAAAACTGAAGGATCCCGACCCGTATCCAGGGGTCGTCGTCAGTGTGCTGGCTGCTGTTGGGGAGCAGGCCCAGGCAAGTGCAATGAACATCGGAAGATCACCCGGCATCACTTGATCGCAGAAAGTTTGTCATTGTTGAGCTGAAATTGAGTTCATGAGCAAAATTTGCGCCTTCTCAGGTGTCCGGAGTGGAAATGAGGAAGTGGGTGGATGAATTGCTGCCCACGTTGCAAGAAATGTTGCAAGACGCGTCCTCATTGAACAAGCGCGAAGTTGCGCTGTGGACTCTGGGCCAAGTTGTGGAGAGCACGGGTTGTGTGGTGGAGCCGTACGAAAAATATCCGCAGCTGTTGGAAGTTCTGCTGAACTTCCTCAAAACTGAACAGGCTTTGTCGATTCGGAGAGAGGTATTGTGATTCTCTGGAACTTCTCTTGCTGTTTGAGCGACACCAAAGATTTTCCGATTGGACCAAAGACTGTTCTTGGAATCTGATTTCAGGCGATTCGTGTTCTCGGCCTGTTGGGTGCTCTGGATCCTTACAAGCACAAGGTGTTCCTTGGTCAGATCGACAGCTCGCTGGACTCGGGAGCTGTGCTGAGCCAGTCCGAGCCGGACGCCAAGCACGACATCGACATCCAGAGTATGTTCAGTCAGCTTCGAGTTTGGAAGGAAAGCAAAAATTGATTGTTAATTTTGCGTACCATTTTCCTGTTCTTGCACATTTTGCAGGTGACTACACGTTGAGTGAAATGTTGGTGGCAATGAGTGCCACAACCAGTCTGGAGGAGTTTTATCCTGCAGCAGGCGTGACCACGCTGATGAGAATTTTGAAAGATCCAAGTTTGTCGATGCACCACAGCCTTGCCATGCAGGGCATCGGTTTCCTCTTCAAAGGCTTGGGTATCAAATGCGTGCCTTTCCTGCCTCAAGTCATGCCCACCTATCTGGCTGTGATTGAAAACCCGGACACAGACGCGCCATTCCGAGAGGTGAGGTTCGACTGCGCAGTCCTCGTGTTTCGATCATGTGGTTGGGGGGGGGGGGGGGGTAAAATTGTCACAATGCAAATTTCTCTGTTTTCAGTTCCTCTTCAAGCAGTTGGGCTTGATCGTGACCATTGTGAAGCAGCACGCCAGAAACTACCTCGACCAGATTTTTGAGTTGATAAAGGTACCCAAAAAGTTGTGACGATGCCGGGTGCTCGTCCGTTCACCTGTGCTTGCACTTCGGGCATTTCTTTCAATCTTCGTTTTCCCTGTTTGCAGAAACACTGGACGATGAACAGCCCTATTCAGGTCACAATCATAGACTTGGTGGAGTCGATCGTGAGAGCGATAGGGACGGAGTTCCGGGTTTATTTGCCGCAGATCATCCCGCAGATCCTCAAGGTTTTCATGCACGACGCGACCGAGAGACGGGCCGTCACTGAAAAGGTGGGGCACCGGACGCCGATATGAGCGCCAAGCAACGAAGGCATCACCGACGCCGAGTGATATTTCCTGTGTTTGTTTTTGTTGCAGTTGTTGAATGCAATTCAGCTGTTCGGCTTGAACCTGGATGATTATTTGCACCTCCTCCTCCCTCCAGTCATCAAATTGTTCGATTCCACGGAAACTCCGATGAACATTCGAAGGCACGTACACATGATCGTCGTCAGCCGCTTGACGGATGTAGTTTTTACACTTTCAACCTCCTCAAATCACCTAAAAATTAGGGATTTCCCGATTTCCAGATTACCCTTCTCCCCTTTGTAGAAAAAATTAGGAAAGTTATTTCTGGATTTCGTTATTTGTGCCCCCCCCCCCCCGAAACCAGGAAACTTTATGCGACACGACGTTTTTGCAGGCGACAAACGCTGAAAGCGGCTGGTATTTCTGTTTTCCTTGGAACTGACCTCAGAATGTTTTCACGCAACCGATTTTGTGAAGTGTTTGTGTGTGAACTTTCAGGCTTGCGTTGGACACAATCGACAGGATGACGGACAGTTTGGACTTGACCGATTACGCCTCGTGCCTTATTCATCCGATCATGCGCAACCTTGACCAGTGTCCGGAACTGAGGACGACAGCCATGGACACGTTGTCCGCTCTTGTTACACAGCTCGGCAAAAAGTATCACGTCTTCATCCCCATGGTGGACAAAGTGCTGAAAAGGCACAACATCAAGCACCAGAGATACGACATTCTCATGTGCAGAATAATCAAGGTTTGGCTTCTTTGCACGAGTTTGGCGCGCGTTGAAGGAATTTTGGAACTTTGTGAATTCACGGTTGATTATGTTTTGAATTGAAGGGAACCACTCTGGCGGAGGAGGGGGACGATCCGCTCTTGGCGAAGCACAGAGCGAAGAGGAAGAAGGCGGTCGAGCAGCAGCAAGAGGAGCAGACAAAGGAAATCACCACAATGAAGAAGTTCCAAGTCAGCGTGACCTCTCTCCAGCGGGTACGTTCTTGTGCCATCTAACTTTGAATGCAAGGGTAAACTTTGTTGGAAAAAGCACAAAAATCATTCGGTGTCGTTTTCACAGCGATTGTGTCTGGTTGGTTTCGTCAGGCTTGGAAAGCGACAGCGCGCGTATCTAAGGACGACTGGATGGAGTGGATCCGCCGGCTGTGCCTCGAGCTGCTCAGGGAGACGCCGTCTCCGTCGCTGCGCGCCTGCTGGTCCACCGCGCAGGGCTACAACCAGCTCGCCAGGTATATTTCGTGGAAGGCAATTTGCCAGGTTTGAAGCGGTCCTCATCGCCGCGTTGCGTGTTGTAAGCGAGTGACAAAAACAAACCCGAGAGTTTCCCTTTTCTGTCTTTCCAGAGATCTGTTCAATGTGACGTTCGTGTCGTGCTGGACGGAGTTGAACGAAACTCAACAGAACGGACTGATCGAGAGCTTCGAGCTCGCGCTCACCTCCCAGGACATGCCTGAAATCACGCAGACTCTGCTCAACTTGGCTGAGTTCATGGAACACTGCGACAAGGTAAAACAAATCGCTCAGCCTGAGGAACCCACGCGTTGTCCGGCGCTTCTAGCCGTCAATCTGTTTCCGTTCTAGTCATTGAATGGGTGATCGTTTTCAGTGGAGATTTTATGTGGACCTGAAAATACATTTCGCAATGTTTCTTCATTTGTAGGGTCCATTGCCTTTGGAAATATCCCTGTTGGCAGAGCAAGCCATGAAGTGTCGAGCGTACGCGAAGGCCCTGCACTATCGGGAGATGCAGTTCCGCCAAGGACCAAACACGCAGATACTGGAATCTCTCATCAGGTACTGGACACTGTCTCGGACAGGTGAAAATTTTTGATGTTCAAGACTATAGCTGGACCGGGCAGTCTCGGCACGATGAATTTTTGCTGTCATTTCTCTCTTGTGTGGAATTTCAAACAACAAACAGGTTCTTTCTCTTCTTTGTAGCTTGACCTAAATTCTTGCTACTCAAGACAAGTTTGGTTTCATTTATGAAGACACAATTGTAACAAAATATATTTTGAGTGGGAATTTTCATTGATAATTTGGCTAAACTGGGTCAAATTAAACTGGGAATTATGACATCATTACACATCTCCATAGCAACTGACCTACTGAGCATGCTCAGTGACTGTAATAGCTACCAAAACAAAAGGAAAATCTCTACTTGAAATCTGCTTTGTAAGATTACTTATTTGTAAACAATAGTTTCAGTATTTGAAGATAGAAAGAAGTTAGGTCAAGCTACAAAGAAGAGAAAGAGCCTATTTGTTGTCTGAAATTCCATATGAGAGAGAAATAACATCAAAAATTCATCGTGCCGAGACTGCCCGGTCGACCTATACTAACAAACTCACCAATTCCTTCCCCCTCCCTTTCTTTCTTTCTTTCTTTCTTTCTTTCTTTCTTTCTTTCTTTCTTTCTTTCTTTTTCTCTGTCTCTGTCTCTGTCTCTGTCACACACACACACACACAACGTACCCAACAACAGCAGGACAGATCAGTTGCTTGGAAGGCTCTGTTGTCATCGTGTTGAGTGGTGCACCCCTGTGGCCGAGCCATCATTGCTTCATGCGGCACAGACCCGTGTTCCTCAGACCCATGTTGTCAGAACTGGCTCCATTGAATCCTGGGCTCTGAGAAGGAAACAGCCAAAGTGGAAAATGTACAGGGAAGGGGCCGGGCGACCTTTAGGGCACCGTGGCAGGGGAGGATCCTGGACACCCAGGCCCCCGAAGCTGGAGTAGAAGCGCAGAGCCAGGGTCATCTGCGGGGAGCCAGGACAGAGGGGAGTGGGCGGGGATACAGGGCGGGGTGGGCTGGCAGAGGCGGAACCTTGGGGAGCAGGGCCAGGCACAATGATGGAGGGATGTGAGAAGCTAGAACATGAGCGAAGGATGGGCTGGTGTGGGCGGATCCTTGGGGAACGGCGCCTGAGAGCGGGAGCCGGAGCAATGAGCACGGAGTGGAGCGAGAACGGGAGGGGGGCATGGGGAACTAGCACCAAGTAGATCAACGAGATGGCCGGGGAACGAGGTGGGGCCAGCTGGAGGGGCGGATACAGTGGGGATGTAGGCGCGGATGGTGAGGAGAGGACAATGGGCACTGAAAAAGGGAAGAACATGGTCAGCCAGGGGCACAGTGCTGCTGGCTGCGCGAAAAAATACCTTCCAACACAACCCAAAAAAGAAACATCAGGGAGGTCTTTCTCGAAAACGCTTGCAGAGAGATGCACGCATTTTTCGCGTGCATCCTTTGCAAGCGCTTGCATCTTTCGCATTCAACTTTTGCAAGCGTTTCTCGATGGTGCGTCTCTCTTTTCACTTCCAACTTTCGCTTGCATTTCACGGAGATGCAAGCGAAAATTGTAAGTGAAAAGAGAGACGCACCATCGAGAAACGCTTGCAAAAGTTGAATGCGAAAGATGCAAGCGCTTGCAAAGGATGCACGCGAAAAATGCGTGCATCTCTCTGCA
>JAAUXT010051535.1_pt1 | contig 12160 bp, 11 predicted proteins | sample 7278171 | NCBI WGS metagenome assembly JAAUXT01 (sample SAMN14350112, study PRJNA611818) | marine sediment metagenome | isolation source: surface marine sediment (1.8m) | place: French Polynesia: Moorea | collected 2018-08
CCACCGCAGAGTAGCCCAGCACTCCCACCCCACCGCCGAGTAGCCCTTGTGGCCCAGCTCACCGGTGTGTAGCAGTGCTCGCCTTCGTCACCTCTGAGTAGCACAGCACGCCGTCCTCACCTCTGAGTAGTAGAGCACGCCGTCCTCGGCGCGGAAGAAGCGTCGCTTCCACGTCTTGAGCAGCGTCGCTTTGCGCTTGTTGACCGGCAGCTTCTCGAGGTAGCCCTCCATGTTGATGTAGCGCATCTCGCCCTCCTCCGTGTCCTGCCAATCAATCAAATCGATCAGTCAATCAATCAATCAATTGATCAATCAGTCAGTCAAGGGGTGCACTCAATTGTGTCTCGCGAAACTGACTTGAGTGAGTGAGTGAGTGAGTGAGTGAGTGAGTGAGTGAGTGAGTGAGTGAGTGAGTAAGTCAGTCAGTCAGTCAGTCAGTCAATCGCTCGCTCACTCAGTCACTTTCTCAAGTCAGTCAGCGACTCAAGTGCAACGCGTATCGTTGACGAGTGCTTCAAAACGTCCTTTGGTTTCCGGCGTTTTTGTGAAAAATCCAGCTCTCCCTTTCCCTTTCTATATATATATTGTGGTGTCATTTTTCGTACTTTTGCTTCGGATGCAGAACCTCATGTTTCGGTGGATCTACTCACATCTGCCTCCAGTTTGATCTCGTACAGGTCTTCAAACAGCAGCGTCTGCAAAAGAAGAAGTTTGACTGAAGGTCTGAGGTGATCAAGAACGCGACAACACCTGAACAACAACAGGTCACAAAACTAGCCTTGATCAAGCTTGCTGGAGGGAAACCCTTTCTTTGGCGTGGCAACTGAAACACGTGTGTCTGGCCTCGGTTTGGAGCGCGTCTCAGCACGACGCTCATCACGTGATCACGTGGTCACCGCACGTGGCGCCGCGCCGCAGCTGCGACTAAGTGATGTTCAGTGGCGCCTCGGGTGCACAATGAAGGACAACACAGGCCGAAAAAAAGTCATTGCCATCATGGTGAGATCGTTCATCTTCGTTTGTGTGGCTGATACATTCGCAGTGGACACGATCCCACATCATTATTGTTGTGTGTGTTACACAGGTGTGGATCCAAGAGAAAGCCGCCGCAACGAGCAATAGAATTGTCCTCGCATACTCTCCAATCCCTCACTTTGTCACACCTGAAAGCATTGAGCTTCCCAAGACGTTGATAAGAACATGTGTACGAGGTTCGTCCATAAATTTCTCTGCTCTGCAACATCACTTTGACAAATCACGTCAAAGTTATCAAGAGTCCAGAAGTAAATTCGTGGATAACCCTCCTGCTCGGACTACCGTATTCACCCGTGTAAGACGCGCATCTTTGTCCTAAAATTGAGCACCCAAACTGAGGGTGCGTCTCATACATGGACAAAAATGACCTGACACCAGAAAATCAAGCCAAAGTTGGAGCGCGTATAATGATTGGGTGCGACCTACACACGGGTGAATACGGTACATCTGTTCAACAGCCCACTCTGTATGTTAACTATATTGTCCTTTTCTTGAGAAATTCCGTGGTCCGAGCCCCAACTCACCGGGTCCCAGTCCTTGAGCGTGACTCTGTCCTTGACCTTCTCCTCTCCTGTGAAGCCCTCGGCGGGTACCAGGTGGGGCGGGACGGCGCCGGCGCGGCTCCCCGGCTCCCGCTCCTCCCGCCCCGCGGGCCCCGGACCCGGCGCCGCCGCCACGCCCGGCTCCGCCTCCTGCGTCACCGCGATGTCGACGCCGTCAGACTCGGAGTCCCGTGACGTCACGCGGGCGGGCGTCCCCGCGCGACCCGCAGGCTCCCGCGCCACGCGCCCTGCGGGAGAAAGCGACGTTGAGATGAGCGTAGAGTCCAATGCTGATCAATAGAGAGAATGGGCGCGTTCCATTCAGGGTGCAGACACACTGAATGTTGCGTCGTGCTGCCCCGTCGTGCTGTGGCCTCGCCCCATTGGGTTGCGCCAACCACTCCCGGAGTGGTTGGGGTGACGTAACAACAGCCTCCACACAAACCCAATGGGGTGACACCACAGCACGATGGGGCAGCACGTCGCTGGGAGTGTGTTCCCAGCCTTACACGTGCGGCTGGCTGCTAGTGAGGTGGCGCCACTTCACCCCAGGGTTAGAGGTGGAGCAAAGTGGGCGAAGTCAGTCATTCGGGCTCACTCAGCTGGCCGCAACGCGTGAATGGAACACAGGCATTCTGACTTTTGTGGTCTGTCGTGCACTCGCGATGAGCTGGGGGACAAAGTTGTACAGATATCCAGTCCCACGACAAGAACTTCCGGTCAACTGTCCAATGCCTTTCAAACTCCGGTGACGATACGGACGAAATCGGCGCCTTTAAAATACACGCCAACGAACAGACAGACAGACACTCATACAGACACACCCACAAAGACAGACAGACAGCCGCACACCAACAGAGACACTCACACAGACAGACAGACAAACAGACAGGCAGGCAGGCAAACACACACACACACTCACACCACACACACACAGACACACACACACCACAGACAGACAGACAGACAGACAGACACACACACACACAGTTGTGTTATAAACTTTACAAACACGCACACACACGTACACACACACACACACACACACACACACACACACACACACACGGCATTACAGGATTGTGAGTGTTGCAGCAGGTCCGGCGGCGGCGGCGGTGGCGGCATCACGACGCCGCTCAGCGGGCCCCACTTGACGAGGTACGCCGCCTCCGCCCACTCCGACGCCGTCAGGGTCACGCCCTGCTCCCGCGGACCCAGCCCCGGCGTCCGCCCCGCCTCTCCCGACCTCAGCATCTCCAGGTTAGTCTTCACCGTAGCAACGTTGACGTGAGTTTCCTTGGTTACGTCAGGACTGGACAACGCGGTTTCCTTGGCAACGCAGATTTTTGTAGAGTTTTCTTTCATCGCAGTTGTGTCCTTGATGCCGCGTGCTGCTTCTTTCTTGACGACACGGCTGCTGTTGCTGTTGTTGCACAGAGACGTTTCCTTGGTTACAGGCAGAACGAGGTTACTTTCCAGCCACGCCTGCGTCTGTTTGTACTTGGCGCTCGACGCCGTCTGCGTCGTGTTGCGTTTGAACGGCGTCACGTCAGTCATCTTGATGACGTCATCTGCAAGAGCGACGTCATCTTCAGCGGCGGTGGCGGCGTCGTGAAGATTGGCGCAGCTGCGGGTCAGCTGCTTCATTCTGACGGCGTCACTTCCGGTTCGAGGCAGAACGACGGCGTCGCTCGTCATCACGACGCCTGCGTCTGGTGTCTCTGACGTCACGCGCAGCAGATTCTCCAGGGACGCGTTCCTGAAGCCGTACGTTTTCTTGCGAGGCCCTGCGCCCCCTGGCGGCAGCTCTTGCCCGGGTCGCGGCGTGACGCCACCGTGCAGGTCAGCACGTGACTTGCTCTCAAAGCGATGACGTATTTGATTGAGGCGTTGCGAGAATAACGCCGTCCAGTGCGGGCGGGCGTTGGGTTGAGCGGTGCGCGGTGGACGTGACTCGCCACCCTCGTTTTTCCCGTTCTCGTGTTCGCTTGCGTGTCCGTTTTGGCGTTTTGCTTCTGAATTGGAAATGGCTGTTGTCTCCTTGTTTGTCGTGTTAGATCTGCGTCCTGTCGCGGTTTCGGAATACTTGTGCTGCCCTTTTGGACCGTGACCACTGTGACGGTTCGTTGTCAGTTTGGAGTGAAGCTGGACCTTGACGGGTCGTCCCAGTGTTGACACCGTCGTCGCAGGGTCGTTTCCGTTGATGTCAGTCTTCTCGACGTTCGCAGATACACTTTCGCCATCAATCAGGTCAGAGATGCTTCCGTTGTTGTCCAGGACAGGCATCGAGGGCCATTTCGAGATCGACGCCGTGCGTCGGGCGAGTTTGGCGTTGACGCCGCCAGAGGTCGCCTCCTGGCGCTGCTGACGCTGCTGCCCGCGCGTTGACGCGTACCGCTCGAACGCCACCACTTTGCGCTGGAACGCTGCGTCGGCGTTGCTCAGCCGCCACTTCCGGTCTCGCCCGACGCCGACGCCGCTGCCCGACGCCGTCCCCGCGCCCTGCACGACCTCCGCTGACGCCGCCCCGCACTCGGACGACGACACGGACTCGTTGCGTCGTCGCGCGTCCTCACCCTTCTGCCCCACACCCCTGGAAAATACAACGCCGCTTCCGTTGCCGGCGCCGTTCGTCTTGGCACTGAGCGCCGGGTCAGGGTTCAGTTCCACCGCAGCGGAGGTGGCGCCGTCTCCCGAGAGATTCTCAAACGAGGCGAAGAACTGCTTCCGGCGAAAGACGAATCCCTTGAGCGGAATCTCCTCCTCCTCAGCCATCGTGACACCGGAAGCTCAAGATTTTTCGATCGACGTGAGCAGAAAGTCCCAATGAGATACACTTGTGTCTGACAACTTCTCCACCGTGTCGAGATTTTTCTTTGCGTTTTGCATCCAAAAGAGCGAGTAGCAGCCTTTCCTCAACCAGGACAAGGCAGACGCCAGCCCTGCCAACCGTTGATGACGTGAGCAGAAAGTCTCACTGTGGCGATCACCTCTCCATGTCGTCAAGACTGATTTTTGAAATACGCATCCAAAAGAGCGAGAGCAGCCTTTCGTCAACCTGGACACGGCAGACACCAGCACCACATCTCAGTTGATCCGTTCAGATTTCACGTCAGTTCTTCGCGCAACGTGAGATAGAATCCACCGCACTAAGTTCTGCGCGTCCGTCAACACACTTCAGAAACGAACTCGACCGTCTCAACTGGTCACACCCACAGTGTCCACACCGCTATCCTTGTGTCATATCCGTTGGACTCCAGACGCACAACTGCCTCTGCTCCGGCCTGTGTGTAGCTTAATTAAACTGCTCGCAATTAAATGTACCGCGTGTGTGGAATGGGCCGGACACCTGTGCCACCGAGGCCTCCGGAATGTGGCGCATGCGCAATGCGCGAGGGCTGCGCGTCTCTTTCTCTCGTCGTGTCTTTGCAAACTGGCTCCAGTTTGGACCATCAGAGGACGTGAGGGAAGCAACTCAAGAATGCAGTCTCAACACAAGGGACCAAACTTACGCATTCTTGCACATACCATGTTCCTTGGGACGGACATTTCCCTGTATTGCTTCGTACTGGAGAAAAGATTTGTCTGCATGGTTGTGACATCTTTCGAGGAACACTGAACAGCAACACATGATTTCACAAGCAAACAGGAAAAATTTTGCCATTTGACAGAACATTTTGCGAGTCAAGAAAAAATCAGAACGGATGTGTTCACGCACTTCAAAAGCCAAACTTTCTTCTCAGCTTCCGACACTGAAGACTTACACATCTTTCTCACAGTTCGCACAGGGCGCCCCCTGTGGAGACGCCGTTTGACCGCATTTCCGACGCGCCGCGCGGGAGCGACGCGCTCAGCGTCGTCGCGATGGCAACAGCTGTTGCCTGACAACGCGCTGGTCAAGAACATGGCTCTGGTCAGTCCCTCATCAGAGGTGGACCCTCGAACCTCGGAAAGTGATGATGGTTGGTTGAAAAAAACGTCGTCGTGGCAAGTCATGCGCATGCGCACAGGCCTGTGTCTTCACACGTTTCTTGAGGGACATTTTCTTCATGTTTGAATTGCGTCCCTCAAACATCCGCCTCGCATTCTTTGCTCTCCGTGTGTTTCCAAAACTGCTCTCGCTGTTTCATCTTTGCGGGAACGTGTGGTCCAGCAATTCTTGATGTTCACAAACTTGTCCTCACAAGTTATGAGTGAAACTTCAAATTCGGTCAGTGACCATGTTGTACCATTGGAACATGGCACGCACGACACTGCCAGAGTCCTGAATGACGTCGCGGGGAGAGCGATGGAAGCACACTTCCCTCGGGCCTGGAGACTCACAGACCCACGCTCGCACATCACTGGGCGTTTCTCAGCCGAACTATGGTACACTTCACCCACAAACACGATGTTCGACTTCGAATGTGATGGTGTGGACGATTTCACAACTCGAAACTTTGGCAACGGAGAGAAGCAAACCAAAGATGATTCGGACATGATCCACCACGTCGCGCCAAGGGAAGTTGTGAATTCCATCTCTGTCTCTGCATGTGAGCGAAAGTTGGACTATTTGCTCAGAGTTGTGATTTCTTGAGCATTTCCGTGTGACCCGAAACCATGGAAACTGGCAAGATGGGACAGACACACGAAATGTTTCGTGCTCCACACTTGTTCCATTGCAGTGTAAACAAGTGTACACGTGGGCGTACGAGCACGCCTGTGCGTGTGTGTGTGTGTGTGTGTGCGTGTGTGTGTGTGTGTACGTGTGTAGACAGGTTGAGGGCGTGACCACCACCTGTGTGTGGCTCGGACGCGCAGTTTTGGTCCGAAAGCACAAAGCACGTCACAGCCAAATGCGTGTGGTGAGCAACGTCAAAAATTTGATGACAGTTCGATGTTGAGCAACTGTGGGAATGTTCTTAAGCAATTTCCTTCCAGACATGTCAAACACAAACACAAACACACACACACACACACACACAGATGCGCACTGACACAGAAAATACGTAAACAACACACAGAATCTACTCGTACGTGTGTGACAAATACACGCACACACATACACACACACACACACACACACACACACACACACACTGGCGCGCTCACACAGAGGACACGTGAACACCACGTACTCGTGTGGCACACACACGCACACACTAGCACGCACACCTTGTGTACCTGCGTCCTTGGAGCGCAGAGTGACCGTCATCCCGTTTGGGTAGGAAATCTTCATCATTCTCTTGCGCACGAACTCCCGTTCTTATCCCTCCTAAATTTATCCGTACATTGAATATGAATGGCAGTTTCAAGTCGGAGGCAGGAATCCTTTTGACGAACTTGCGGGTGTAGTCTCGTTGAGTCTAAATTGCAAATTCGTCTGCTTCCATACGGGGGTTAACGATCCGATGTTTTTGAAAGCAGACCGCAGTTTTTTCTCTCCAGTGTCCAGTGATGTGAAACGGCAACCACGCCGTATCCAGGGTCGTTCAATAGCGTTGTCCCCAGCAACGGGACGCCGCGTTTTCACAAAAACAAGGCATCATCCAAACAGCGAAGCTTCCAATTTGACCACAGAATCCCACTTTTTATTCTGTTCGCAAAATCTCGAATTGAGTCCCTCTTTTTTCAACCTCATGTTGTGTTTTGGCAAATTTTGTGACAGTATTTTGCGCCATGTGTTCGGTCCACAGTTGGCCATGCGACCGTTCACTTGAGAACCATTTTCCAACAACACGATTTCTACACTAGTTGTTCATTGATAAATCCTTGTTCGCATCAGTTGCACAGCTGCTCAGCTCAAAGAAATTCTCCCATCACAACTCAATCAATTGATCGCTTCTTCAAACAGTCCAATCTTCACAAGACCCTTTCGGAACAAGAAACAGCAGCGAACACCAATGATTCGTTGCCATGGCTGCTCACAGTATCAGATCTGCACCACAAGACGTGTCCGTTTCGTTGACGTGGCACCAAGTACACGTGCAGTACACGTACACGTCACACTCCACGTACCATCCACGTCAAAGACGCTTCACGTTCAGACCTCTTCACTCTCTTCTCGCAGTCCTCCTCCCCGTATCCTCTTGAAGCCCGTTTTTGCTGCACTACACATGTACGAGCCGCTTGATATCCGTGTTATTGAAGCAGGTTTATCGATCTTCAGTGATCAAACATTAAAAAAACCTCTATTTGCTTCATCACGCACACGCACCACGACAGCTGCGTCAGCTGCTGGTCTCGCCGTCCTCGCAGCTTGGAACACGTGATTTTGTTTTTGTTCTGCGCATGCTCGTTGGATTGAGCACGTGACAACCATCCTCCTTCAGTGAGAAATGGCGAAACCCTGCAGCGTGGTGCACGACTGAAAGGACGTTGGATGTAAGAAACTCAACGCTGTGAGATTCTTCTCCGTTGGCGGCGTCAGACACTGAAAACTCACCAAAGATGGACACAGCTGTGACGTAAACATCACAGCTGAGACGCCGTAGCCCAAGTTTGATTCTCAGCATTCATTGATTGATTCATTCATTCCCTGTTGTCCAAGTTCTGCCCTGTGCCATGTCCTGTTCTGTCTGATTATCCCACGCATAGTGAGGCTTTTCAAACGACCATGTCCTTGTTTGGCTTCGTTCTTATTCGTGGTCACCATGTTTCGAAACCAGCAGCCAACACTTCGCGTTCTACACAGAGGATCCGATCCACTCAGTTTCGTGTCAGCCTCAAAAATGCTGTTAAAAGGCGCTGACAGTGTTTTTAAGTGGAGTCATGACAGAAGTCATTGTGCAGAGGTGTTGACACCAGGAAGACGCGTAAAAAGTGGCCCCGTTCATGCCATCGGACCAAGTGCAGAGAGATCAACAAAGCAGAGAGGGGAACTTTTTGATTTTGATGCTGCATGGTCATACGTAGTGAACGAGTGGATCTGCACCCAGACATCAAATGACTGGATCTATTTTGTCTCGAAACAAGACTGAGGTACGAACAGCAAATTGCTCCTCCACGCGTGGACTCTTCACAGAAATGGAGTCTGTTCTCTCTGCTGGCATTGTCGTTTTCCGTGTGCTTCCTATGTATCCAAGTTGCGTTTTGGGGAGGCAACAAAACTTTGACAAAAATTTGGCGTTCTCATCCCTTCAAAAATTCAAAAGTAAAATGGGAAAACCTGAGGGAAGATGAAGGGGGAGTAAATTTGAGGGAACCTTGGTGGGAAGGTCGGAGGGTAGAAGGGCTGGGGAAAAATCTGGGGATAGAAGGGACGGTAAACTCCAGGGAAGAACGGAGAGTTGATCACGGGGAAGAACTGCCTCGGGGAGGGTTGGTTTGCGCGGGGGTGTGGTCCTGATGGTCCTGAGGACCCAAGTGCGAGTCTCTCGAGGGTCCTGTTCTGTGAGTACATCGGAAGGGCGTGGTCCCAGGGTGGATACTCGGCAGCGCAGAGAGATTCCGTCGGACAGTGAGTAGAGCCCGCAGAGTCCCCGTCAGCCAATGACGGGACGAGGAGGAGCAGCAGGAGCAGCGTCCGGACACACATGATTCTCTCCAAAATCCACCTTCATCCGTCGGCAGAGCTCAAAGTGTTTTTGCTCAATCCCGACACACGCACTTTGACCCACAATCCAGATTGAAGTGTCCAGCCCAATTTTTCTTTGTAGAAACGTCTCAATGACAAACACCTTTTCCTGCAGGCCACTTTTGATTCGTTCATCACCAAGTCTCACGGAGTTATTGATTTCCATATGATTGACAGATTGATGAAAAGAACATTGATCTCCATGGCGATCTCCATGGCGCAGCTGTGTTTTATCTCCTCCATCACGATTCACTCATTCATACTTCAATGTAAAGTTGTTTCAGCAAAAAGAAATTGGTTTCAAAACACCACATGTGCTGAACGATAAAATCCAAGGCAACATCAAGTTTGACGCAAAACTAGTGTTTGAATGCTGTTCCTGAAAACGCCCGTGTCCTGAGTGACGGTGCCTGTCACTGAAGTTCGCATGTTGCAATTCACTGATGTTTTTGACAACGCGAGTTTTTCTCTTGCTGGGACAATTGGGTGTCTTTGGTTTGTGCGTCCACAGTACTGGGTCTGGGGTTTCCCCTTCGGGAAGAAGCAGAAAAGACACATTGTTCTCTGTTGGTTGGGCCGCTGTAGGACTGCATGAAACACACGCAAAACGACTGAGCTTTTTTAGACGTGAGAAAACGTGAGTGCGTGTTGTACGTTGGCTTTGTGGGCGTGCCCCAAAGCTCCCTGGCTACGTGTTCAAGTCTTTTGGGAACCTCTTGTGAGCAGCCTCTCGCACACTTATTATATTTGTCCCTGGAGAACAGCGCTTGCTCATAATTTCTGACAATCTCATAGAAGAGTCAAACTTTTCGGGTGGATCTGCCAACAATGCATTAGCATTTTTGTGCACAACTTCCAACCCGTGTCTCCATGGTATAGTACGTAGGCACTCAAGATACACGTTTTTCCTGGATCCCTCTTGCCAGTTCAGGACCGGGAACCACCACGCAGTTTTTGAGGCTGAAAGCACTTCACACAAGAGTTTCAGCGGCCCACATCTCAGCGTGAACATTCCCAATGTAGCTTTGTGCGCCTCTTTGTAAAGACTCACTCCACCAACAATTGAACTGTGCCATCAAACAGTGAATTGGAAAACCCAGGCAAATCAACAAAACCGCCATTCTCAACACTCCATATCAAGTACTTCTCTCCATTAGAACGCGCTCGTGTACTTCTTTGTGTACTTTTTACTCTCTGTGGCTCACTGAGTCATTCACGGCGTCACAGCCGGGACTGTGGTGCTGGTGATGAGGGCCATGAAGACATCGGCCGCACAGTTGCGATTCACGTGGGGAATCTTCGTTGTTCTTCTCAGGCACATTGTCCACTGGTTCTGTTTCAGAGAAACTTTCCTGCAGGCCCCGTTCACCCCTTTTTTGTGGAATCTAATGTAAAGAACAAAGAGAATGGCACAGACGGAGCCTCATGCTTCGTTCGCCCCCAATGGTTTGTGTGTTGGCGAAATTGGGTTGGTCAGTGTCACATCAAATTTCCTGACTAACAACCCCCCCCCCCGAACTAGTTTTCCTGTTCCTGTCCCAGGGTGCAGGTTGAAACATACAACAGTGACACTGCCCACATTTGACTGGACACTGCACGTGCACGTTGTGTCGTTGTCTATGCATGTTTAGCAGCGCGCGATCCGCAGGCCGCCATGCCTGATGTTCTTCAGGTACACGACACTGGTCTGTGTTGATGTGTACAGCTCAACATATGCAGCAGTACCCAGCAGATCTCGCAGAACCCACACATCGCACGTCTGCACGCGGCATGTCAAGCTTCGTGCGTTCAATGATGTGGCTTCTTTCTTGGAATTGCAGTGAAGCTTGTTTTTCTTTTCTTCCCTCAAGGAAATTTCGGGACTCTGGGATCACTGGATAAATCGAACACTGCCTGTCGCTGTCCTCTGAAGATCAGTGGTCTCTCTTCGTCTTCACTCTCCTCATCACATCACATCACACGTACACGCATACACACATGCACACACGTACATGCATACACACATGCACACACGTACACGCATACACACACGCACACACGTACATGCATACACACACGCACACACGTACACGCACACATGTACACGCATACACACACGCACACACATACACGCATACACACATGCACACGCGTACACGCACACACGTACACGCATACACACACGCACACATGTACACGCATACACACACGCACACACGTACACGCATACACACATGCACACACGTACACGCATACACACACGCACACACGTACATGCATACACACACGCACACACACAAAAGGCACAGACAGACAGACAGACAGACAGACAGAGGCACACAGGGCAACACACAGAGGCACACACACAGGCACAGACAGACACACACACACAGACAGATGCACACACACAGGCACACACACAAAAGGCACAGACAGACAGACAGACAGACAGACAGACAGACACACGCACACCACACACACACAATTTTCACATCACACACATCACATCACACACGGGTTGATCTTGCCACACTCCTTCACACTGTCCCTTGCAGTCTTCACACCCAAACACACAAAGCCAAGACTCCTCTAACACTACAGTAACGCAGGGTGGATGAGACACTCACCTGCGCTGTTACCCATGTGTCCGGTATCTGGGGACGCTGCGCGCACCGTCACTCTTCCTCCTCCCCGGACCGCCGGCGCTGCGCTCTCTCCTCCGCTGTCTACCTCCTGAAACGTCAAGTACGTCACACTGCAGAAACGTAAATTACGTCAGATTGTAGACGACGCGATTCAAACGCAGCGTCTGTTGAACAGGCCTCCCGAGGAGGAAGATTTCGGCGAGATTTGAAACGAAATGAGAAGTTGAAAATTTCAGAAAAATTTTTTTAGTTGCGTTGCCCCAAAACCAACTCAAGTTTTTTGTGAGGTGGGGGGGGGGGGGGGGGGGGGGGGGGGGGGGGGGGGGGGGGGGGGGGGGGGGGGGGGGGGGGGGGGGGGGGGGGGGGGGGGGGGGGGGTGGGGGGGGGGGGGGGGGGGGGGGGGG
>JAAUXT010023771.1_pt1 | contig 12159 bp, 11 predicted proteins | sample 7278171 | NCBI WGS metagenome assembly JAAUXT01 (sample SAMN14350112, study PRJNA611818) | marine sediment metagenome | isolation source: surface marine sediment (1.8m) | place: French Polynesia: Moorea | collected 2018-08
AAATTTGTACAGGGAATTTACTCTAAAATATTTATACTTTATGTGCAGGAGTGATGGTTGTGTAATGATCCATAAAACAGTAACACCAGAGTCACTTTTGCATCACTGTTGCATTACTGTCAAAAACATTCTTAAAGTATTATTTTTGGTACTCCTGGTAAACTGAATATGTGGGAAAAAGCATTAAGTTTTGAATGAAAAAGATACCCTGAAGTGTCTCTTTCTTTCTGAAAAAAATGACATAAAATTAAAGTGTGATGACAGTAACACAGTGTGACTTTCTCCAGCATTTGTAACATGAGGTACTCTGATTTTAGAGTTACTTTCTCAGTTTATTTGAAAGATATTTATTGTATAGCTGCATAAATTATTCAGAAAGGAAGAAGATTTGGTAGTTTATTAGCTTTCATAAAGAGAATGGAAAAATGTTTGTTGCACAGGGAGGAAAATGCTGATTTTAAATCTAGGCTGGGTGGTCTGGACATTGGGGAACTTGCTTTGCAGGGAACTATAAGGGAACTGCAATGCCACCCCTAGAGGTGTCCCATTGCAGTTCCCTGTGGTTCCCTTGTGGTTCCTGTGGTTCCCTGGTGGTTCCTTGTAGCTCCCTTGTGGTTCCCTGTGGTTCCCAGCAGTTCCCTCAAGCAAATTCAATCAAATTGCTCAAAATCCACCAAAAATTCAATGCATCCACACAAAATAATCACCACAATGCCTTTCTACATTGTTTTTCCATACATTAAAGCCCTTATTTCATGAAACAAATGAGAAACATTTCAGGCTGCCCACTGAATCCCTCCAAAAATCCCCTAAATCCATCAAAATCCACTAACTTTTCTGGCTATACTCACTCAATACCCTTACAACTTCAATTTAAAATTACTTTCACATGCATTTCTCCCCTTATTGCACTGGAAATATTCAAAAATATGGGACTTACCTAAAATCTTGCCTTCCCACAATGGTTGCTATTCTTGACTCACCAAACAAAGATGGAAGGTCTTCTCTCATTGGCTTCTGGTGTGTCAAGCTCTGTGATTGGTCTCAGTTGTAATTCCAGCCAATGACATCCCTTAATTCTCAATTTCAAGCAGTTTGCCAAGTCCAATTTTCTCTCTGCACGATATATACTCCCACCTCGGTGGAGAACAAGGTTATGCCACTTGTTGGAGTCAGGTTGAAGGGGGGGGGGGTTGAAGTCAAACTTTGAAATTTTGTTGAAAAATAGGTTTTGTGATGAGCTCCTTTTTGCATATTGCGTTTGTATCGAATATTTCACACGTGGCTTATGATTGAGAGAAGGTACAATCAGAGGCAATCATTTTGGCATTCAGATCTTGAAATTTGCTTGAGGTGAGACAGACACGGTGATTTGTGTGAGGAATTTTAGGTTTGGGGCAATTTTTTGTCAATAGCCTGACTCATTCCAAAAAAACTTCTGAAAGAGATTTTGGAATGTGCCATTTACATTTGGTGGTGGAGAGCCATGTTCATGTTTTGTGCAAAAAAGCGGCTGGAATGAGCGACTGGAAAAGGTTCCAATATTCCCAAGGCCAGGGGCCTGTTTTGTGTGTTGTTTGGGAGACGCCAAAATGATTTCGCGAAAATGGCCGCTTTGCCTGAAGCCACCTTTGATCAGCCTGTGGAAGAACCTTTCAGCGCAGGGCAAGTCGGAGGTCGGGGTGGGGGCAAAGTTGGGGGCAAGTCCGGTTTTGGGGGACTATCAATCGGGGTGGTCAGTGGGAGTGTCCTTCACATCTTCCCCTACTGTGTCTTAGAAATGAAGGAATACACATCAATCAATGCAAATTCCAATGACACTGAATGTGGACTTCTTAAAAAGCCATTTGCTGTGTGACATTGAATGACATTGAATTTATCCTTCGACTTTGACTCCAAGAAGAAGCCTGCAAGTCTGAGAGAAAGGGACTTTGCCCTGCCATCACCATATGTAGTATTTAGCGCTGCTTCTTGTCCACTTTGCCAAATTTTGTTTGCAACCGCAGATCTTCACACACCAAATGAGAACATGGCTTCAATGTATGTCTTGTGCGAGCCAAGTTTCAGGAAACGAAAAAGAAATCGCGGTTTTGTTCTTCACACCAAAACTAGGCTTTGGAAAGAAGCAAATCAGTCTGCGTGCAGTGCCAAAGCTATTTTTCCCTGATTAACCTGGTGTCAGCAGAGATGGGCGAGTAAACAAACCGCCTGTCATTCCGACTCTGATTTCCCTTTGGTACACTTTCACTTTGGCTCCTATGTCGAGAAGAGTGATTAAATTTGTATCTTTTTGTCGGTCTTGTTGGATCAATCTGCATGTGTTCTGTTTGTCTTCCATGTTTCGATGTTTTCCTATGTTTGCAACCAGCAAATAGTGAGTTGAATTCGAACGATAAAAACGTAGTTGTGCGCCGTGCCGCATGATGAGGTGAATGATGCCTTCATTTCCGCGCACCAATTTCATCAGACTCGTCACGATTTGGTTCTTGATTCGGCCAAGCGGAAGGGGCCTGGTCCAACGCAGTTGTTCCCTGGTGAACTCGATCGGAAGGTACAAGATATACTCGCAGCAAGATGTTGTAGGTGTTCAAGAGTTTTGCACACGCGTCTGTTTTCTGTTACACGCTGTGGACACCGAAGTCCTTCAGCTGGTCAGCCTCCTCGCCGCGGAACAGGAGTTTCCTGGGCGTAACACAATACACGTGTTGTTTCCTGGTCCTTAACCAAATGCAATTTTGTGCAGCCCTACATCTGCTCGAAAGCACGTAAATTACATCAAATGAAGCGTACTGTGATTGCAAACAAATTCTTTCATCCAATATGTGAGTTCCGCTGTTTTTGCTGTATTGTTACTATCGATGACTGATCACAGGTCTTTTACATGCAAATGTACAAGGAACTTTGGTGCATCCTGATGGTTATAAAATATTGATAGGTGACCAAAAGCATGTGGAGATCGCTTTGAATCACTGATCACGGTGAACGGGCAAACATTGCTTTTTACTAACCGGTTTTGAAAGTCAGAACCAAGCCATGCATACAGACTATGAATATAAATTTGAACTCGTCCCGAGCGGCAGAGTGACCTGTGCGCGATTCCAGCGAACAGAGCCCTATCCAAGCCAAGTGAGTTATCGAGCCCTGTCACACAACAAAACAGATATTTTCATCGTCATCTATTGCCTGTCCTTCACCGAGGCTCATCAGAAGCTGCATCGCTCCGCTTTCGCGCCACAGTGTTCTGGTTCGATCTCTTCCTTGACTTTCAACATTTCTCAAACTTGTGTGTGCTGTAAAAGAAGCATTTCAGTGTCTCTCCCAGCAGATAGTGATCCTCAGAGGAACGTCTGCAAAAAATTTACACTGAGAATTTGCTACGATAATCACGATCTGCCTCCGTTGACGAACACACGCAAGTCCCAAAAAGAGCAGAGATAGCCATGTTGTTGTGTAAGTGCCTCCTCAAGTTTCTTGACAGAAAACTTACAAGTGTAGATTTATCGCAAAATTGATTACATGGACATCAGCATGAGATTAATTTCAGGGTTACTTGGGAAGCCTTTGAAGAAGCTGTCAAGTGCGGCTGAGGAAAACGTTACCCAACTTCTGAAGAGATCCGTCTCATCATCTTCGCACATCATGCGACTCCTCAACAAGATCTACTGCATACTGACAATCCAAAACAAGGTATTTTCCAACGAGAAAAAAATTATTAAACTCCAACTGATCCAGACACAAGTCTGGGGACACAAACACACATATACAACTCACGAAAAAATGTGGTATTCCCGTCCAAGCCTGGCACTGTTGGGTGGAAACATTTCACCGATACGCCAAAAATCTGCCACCCTTCCTCCATGGACAAATATCGCAGTCAGCTCACCTGTTCTATTTCAGATCTAAGGAAGCAAGGAACAAGTGTTTGCTTCACGGTAAAAGGGCATGGGGAGGTTCAGACAAGCCTTCTCGTGCAAGAAGAACATAGTATGAGCCATGAGAAGCATGTTTTCCCCTGTATGTTGCCACCGTAACAAACCGTCCAGCTTGGGAGCAAGGGGAGTACGAGCGTGTACCTGCGGACTGAAGTCTGAAACATGGGGATTGATTCCAACGCGAGTGAAGAAAGAGGCGAATCTTGGTTGCGCAACGGAGATCCAACCCAATTCATGCACACAAGCCAACGTCAACGCCAGGTTTTGGAGACATGTGCGAAGAAGTCTTGTTGAAAACTCTTGCCTGGTCCATTTCGGCAGGCAACAAAGGAAAAAGGAGTCTGCTCCAAAAGTTGTTTCAACCACTGAGTCTTCAGAAAACAACGGGGGCAGTCAAGGAAGTCCAGCCTGCAGACAAGGAATGGTCTATCACTTCAAATTTCGAAAGGTGGATGAACATCGTTGTCATGTTGTGCAGGGAACTTGAAGCTGCAATTTGAGCGGATCCTGCGATGCGTGAATCCACAGGAAGTCATACGAGACACGTGACTTCGGAATGTGACTGAGAGAAGTGGTGGACCTTGAGTGGTGACATTTGTGACCTTTTGGGGACCAGAAGCAGATTGCATCACCTTGCAGCAAATTGCAACCACGAAGAAGTAATCTTTGGTCTTGATTCACTGACTGCCTGGTCCATCTTTGCGTTTCTGCGGGAGTCATTCTCTGCTTCGTGAGTGAATCTGGGGGTCCAAAAATGTGGACGTGACATTCACTCTGACCGCATCTCTGTGTTTGTCTCAGTCTGGTTTTTGCACGGCTCTTTTGCTGGTTCCTTCGGTTTCTTTGTTGCACGCTGCCAGGGGTGCTGCTTTGTTCTCTGTCTGATTTTTGGGACCAAAAGCCCGATAAAGTCCCATTTTGTCTGAGAGTGAGTGAGTGAGTTAGTGAGTGAGAAAGTGAGTGAGCAAGAGAGAGAGAGAGAGAGAGAGAGAGAGAGAGAGAGAAATGGAGAAAGAGAAGCAGACAACATCCAGTGACGAGCCAGAGGGACAAGAAAATGTGAGCGAATGAACCATCGCAGGAGCTCTGCTTTTCTGGCTGCACGACCCCTGAATGTCAAAATGCCAGAGCATCCCGCCATAAGTCAATGCGTTTTTATTTTTTTCTTAATCTGAAGATTGCAAGAAGAGAGAAAGGAGAGAGAAGAGAGAGAGAGAGAGAGAGAGAGAGAGAGAGAGAGAGAGAGAGAGGTCAGAGAGAAGGAGAGAGAAGGGACAGAGAGAGAGAAGGCGAAAAGAGCGAGAATTCTGGCCCAGAAAATCCCTCTCTCACTGCTCCATTTGCGTGTCTGTTCCAAAAGAAAACCCGACCAAGATTGAAACCCTGAAACCGGCGCAGCGAGACTCGCTAATGCGACGTCACGTTACTGCCTCGCCGTGTCGCGCAGGGAAAAATCCATCTGCTGATCAAAAGGATTATACAAAGTGGATGTCAGAGATGTTCGCAGTTTCTGTATTGACTTCGCATCCATTGACTCCCACACAATGGAAGCACCGGATTTTATCTGTCATTACCGCAGCGCAGAGCTTTCAGCGTCTTGAGGAGTGGATTCGTCCCGATCTGTCAGGAATCTTAAGTTCCCCAAAAATAATCTCAAAGATTTCTGTTGCAATCCTGTGGAGTCAAGAATGAATCCGAACGTGTGAGTGAGGGAACTGAAGCTGCACCGTGTGGTGTGTGGAACCTGCCCCGAAGCGATCGAAACAGCAAATGTATTTGAGGGAACAATGCATGTCAAACGCATTGTGATCCACAGTTGTGCGCGATATTTTCACACCTCTTTGATACTGCACAATTTCCATCCATAATGTATGAACGAGGATGAGAGGCACTTTACGCGCGATTTGATCACCAACACAACTGGAAACGTTGTTGTACGAGCTCGTACGTTTGCTGAGTCGTACGCGTGACCCAGCCAGTCGAGCTGCTGACAACAAAGAGAGGAAAACAAGACACAAGGTCCACACACCCCCTCAAAGAACCCGCGTGTGTGTGTGAAGAAATCCATGTTTGAAATATTGCCGTGCAAGACACGCACAAAAGGCTTTTGTGTTGAGCACTAAACGTGCACATCGGACTAGGAGGAAACAGATCTCCGGACTTCGACTCGCACCCGAAGTCCACACGACGGGTGCACACGTGGATTCTGGTTTCCTTTCTGAAACTTTCCTTCACGACCTGCACACACACCATCGTCCACACAAAGCCCTCCACCAAAAGCCTTCGCCACAACAAGGGTGCCTTCCCACGCCAATCTATAACAGCGCCACCGAGTGACACTTGCCCAGAATCAACAAAAGACATTCCTGAAAATACGTTCACACAATTTTTATTGGAAACAAAACATGTCTCAAGCTGGTTGCAAAACTGGAGAGGTACCCAGCAAACCAGATTGGCTGCCCATCAAACTGACAGGTTGCCTGCAAAAGTCAAGTTGCTCAGCTCCAAAATGGTCACATGTTCATTGTTCTGACCGTGGATGGTTGATTCTATCAAGCAACCCAGGTTTGGCTGCCGTGGCTTCTTTGGCTCACCATGACACCGGGCCAGAAAGCTCACCATCGTCCTGGATTGCCATCACGATTATATTTTCTGTTGCAGTGGCGAAAGGAAGGGAGAAAGGAGTTCACCTGTGTGTGGATAAACTTGCAATGTGACAGGCATTTCCGACGGACCTTTCAGGACATAGCTGTGCCACTTGTGTGTCATTTGGGTGAAGCCACGAGATCCGGAGCGATTCTGTGTGGTCACATGTGTGGTTTTGCAAGAGAGCGCAAAGATGATCGTTGAGCGAGAATCCCTACCGCACACCCTGACGGCGAACATTTTTCCGCCCATATCCCACTGGTTTAAGCAGCTTCATCACCAATGACTGGATCTTCTTCTGGTCGCACAAAAGTTTGAAGATGTGTTCCAGGCTTGTGGTCACGTTCTGCGTGGCGCTCTGCTCGGGAGCGAAGGCTCGACGCAGCACCTCACTGAAGAAGACTAAGGTCGACGACATTCCGACGCTGCCGGGAAAGTCGACTGTCGAATCACAAACATAAACGAGTACGAGCACGACATCCTCACAGCCCGACGTTGTGCACATCCAAGAATCGTCTGACGGACAGAATTCTGGTGGTGGAAGCGGAACCCTGAAGATGAAGAGAAAAAAGTCGCATCTGCCGCAGGGCAGCAAGACGATTTGTCAGACGAAGAAAGATCTTCCACCCGAAGAATCTGGTCAGAGGCGACAGTGTTCCATTTTCACCAAACCAACCAGTAGATGGAAGGTGCTTGAGTCACTTGGCACGCACAATCGGCGTCTTGGTGCTGCAAATTGTGGATATTTTGGGGGGACGGTTTTGCAAGTGTCAGGTGTTCATGAATTTTGTTTTCTGTGTCGTGCGGCCCAAACAGCAACCAGCAGCTCAGCGGGGATGGCAAAGGAACACTTGTGCGGTTGGGGGTTTAACAGGGTGTGTTTGCTCTGGCACTGCTTTATTTTTGGGAATGGAGACATGTCCATGCACGCGCAGTAGTCACCAAGAGTAACCACTATGGACAGACAAGTGAAATGTTTTGGTCCAAAGCCCCAATTTTGGAAACCATCACAAGCTCGTCTTGTGCCAGAAGAAACAGTGACTCAGTGAGCAAAGCAAAGTGTCAAAAATAAATGTTTTTGCTTCAGGGGTTTGTCGAAGAAGATAATTCTGCAAAGAGAAAGAGAGTGAAAGAGTGGGTCTTGGGGTGCCTGATGTCCTTGGGCCGCGGTGGACACGGGTTCGTGGCAGGGCAATATGCAGTCCTCAAAAGAACCCTTCTTCTGACATGAAGTGGAAATTTGGCTGTGTGTAGTTTGTCGTCGTCCATTGGCAGAGAAATGCGACTCGTTTTGCACCCAACCGTGCAAATTTGTGGAGAGAAATGTTTTAATTTCGCAGGGGTCGGGCGGGGGACCTGCATGCTCTTGGGTACCCACCTGAACGTCAAACGCCACACCGTGCAAGGTATCAACTTTTTTAGTCTTTGTGAAGATTCTTGTTTGCGTGACGTGGGTTCTGAACAAATGTGTTCTAATGGTTCCATTTGCTTACCTTTCTGCAGGCGTGTTTTGTGCGTATGTCAGTCCTCGAGCTGGGAAACATGAAAATAACTTATCACTCTCTGCCACCGAATAAATAATGAATCCATACTTTCCGGTGGCATTTCCACCTGCGAGAAAACAACGAAATAAGATGGGGAAATGGATGCAACACCTGGTTTTCTGTGCCCTTTACACAAACACTCCATGCAAAAGAATGACGCAAACCGTGTTTTTGAGAACGGAAATCGACTTGTGTTGCCAGATTTCATTCAAGTCGCCTCAGAAGAAAAATGCAAAGGTTCAGTTCGTGATGGCTAGCCACGGCCTACTCTCCGAAGCCGTTTTCAAACAGATCTGCCGATCATTCCGGAATTTAAAATTCGATGGTGGATTCTGGTCCCGTGGTGGTGTCAATCATGGCACCTCGGAAGCCGAAGCGTTCAGTTTTTTTGCTGTGAACTGCGACCGAACTCAGGCATGGCCAACCACCATCAACACAAAAAGTTCTGAGAGGAACGAACGGCGAAATCTCCGTTCAAGGGCCCAACAACACTCCACTCCCCGCGCAGTTGTTCGAGCAATTTGCAGCTTCATTTCATCTCGATGATGAATTTAATTGTCGGCATTAAGTAATCAATAGCACATGCAGGGGAAATGCACTTCCCGCGATTTGCGCGACAACCACCACAAATTTTCCATTCATCTTTCAAAAATTTACTCTTTACGTTTCACACGCAGCAATTCTCCATAAATCATTCTCCTTCCCAAAAAGTGTCTCATAACCGATTGCTGCGTAAGAACATGACAATACTCAGATGGAAATTGTACTCAGATGGTGGATTGAGTATCTGAATGGCAGAAAAACAAACAGGGTTCGATTGTCCTCGTTGGCAAGATTGATAGATGGTGTGTTATTTCGGGAGTCTGCAGGTGGTACGGTTCGAGAGGTTAATGCCGATACTAATAAAGATTAATGTTGTCATTGACTCGGAAAAAATTGGTCACTCTTTAAACACAGGATATTGGGCTGTTGGAGGGTCGCTCCCAGGGTCGCGGCGCCCTGGACTTTTCAACTTGTGTGCACCGAATATGTCTTCTTCCAAAGTTACCAGCCGCGAACTGCTGATTTGGAAGAGAACGAGTCTTGCAAAAAATATTCGTTGCTACACGACAACAAAACTGAGAGAACCAGTTGTACACTGGAACATTTGGTTTGTCCGCACATAAGAAAGGGGCATGTCTCACAAAATAAGTTTTCTGTCTGAGTGTTTGAAACCAACAGGCTCAGTCAGGAGCTTGACAGAAGCAAGAAATCCGACGTCGCCATGTCTCGTGCCGACTGCATCTCGCTTTCCTGCAGCCCGGAAATTAGCAGAGCCCGGAGAAGTCATTTCCATACAATGGAAAAAGTTTGCACAAAGGCTTTGCTTCCACTTGATATTCTTAATGCTACTGCGGCAAACAGTGAGCTCGGAATCAACTCATGCGGTTGGATCAGTGACAATCTGGAAGAGTCTGCATCATCGCATCTGACTCACATTTCATCAGGGCGCACAGATTGACAAACAACTCAGCGCTCTCTGTGTTCAGCAGTGAAATGCGCCAGTACGAGTCGCAAATAGCGCAGCAAAAACAGTCTTCAGCAGGAATCAAAATCAAACTCTTGCCAATGTTGGAACAAAATTCGAATCTTTATTCTGGTGTACATTCCACAATCTCACCAGAAGAACAGGCAGAAAATGCGCCAGAAAAGCCCGACTTCCTGAAAGTCTGTGCAAAAGCACGCAATTAATCATTCAACCGCTTCAGTTCACATGTTACACACACATTTAACTGTTTAGCTCTTTATTTCCTTCTGCCATCTCATTGAGATTCCGAGGCAGACCCCTTCCTGTAAACGTATCCCTTTTAGAGTCAGTGCAGTCGGCATACAAAATGACGGATAAATCTGACTGGAGAAATCTACGAGATTTTCAAGTGATTCTGTGAGGAATTGTTCCTCCTCTTTTTCGCATTGTGAAGCCTGATTCTTTTGTGGCTTTGGCATTGCTTCCACGCATGTTGCAATGTGCGGTGTGCACCATTGTTCGCCAAACTGAATGAAGGAATTACCATGCTGCAAATGTCTTTCTCTCATGTTCCAAAACTCACAGGAGTGCACTTTGAAAATTGCGCCTCTTTCATGAGAACCCCCCTCGACAGCCTCCTGTAAAGACCATGCAAAAGGATATTCAAGATAACTTTCGCTTTTGTTCGTTTCGAGCAGGACTTGGCTGCATGCAGCAGCAGGAGACAGGAAGACAGGAGGGAAGTTAGAAGACTGAACGCAAAGAGAAGTGCGAACCGAGAAACACAGAAGAAGACTCCAGAAGGTAATGCACTTCCGTATTCTGCTTCTCGTTTTGGAGTATTTCCTGAAATGTATCCGACTGAGCGGACTGTAGTGTGATGGATCTGGCGTGGGCTTAACCCTTTTCCTGTCGCCGATATCTCGCCACATCAAGTTTGTGCGAGCGACAAAGACGTGGGTTTGTTCGTCTGACAATGAACACAACTGGGACATTGAATCGAATTTACATACTTTAATTAAGGAAAGGAAATTATAGTCGTGTGACTGCCATTTAACGTGGAATTTTAAATGACTGCAGCGCAGGTTTGAGTGCTCAATCTCGTGACGCAGTCGATCAAGCACTGTGCGCGTGTTCGTGATGCACGGTGGGTGCTTTCCAGAGTGAACAACGCGGTCCTACAAAACAGTTTTCATGTCCAAGTGATCATTCAGACACAGTGATTCCCCTGCTGAGCGTTTTTCAGTGGAAAACTTCGTGCGTTCGCGCAAGGCTCGCCTGTTGTTGTCCTGCAGGTAAACCAAAAACACGAAGGATCTCAACTCAATTTCGTGTGGAAAAATCGAGGCACACAACGCAACAAGAGCGAAGCATCAGTCAAGATTCAAGATTGTGCGTCTGATGTGGAGCAACAACACACAGGCAGTTTTCTCTGTCATTCATACTTCAAACACTCACTTGTTCTTCGTTGTTGAAACCAAAGCAAGAAACATCTGGGGGCAGGGTTGCAGGGCTCTCTTTCAATTATCCAAGATGTCATTTTCGTGCCCAGCTTCATGAGTTTGCCATGAACATAATGGCCATCACTTTTGGTCAGAAGGTATCTGTTGGCTTCCACAAAGAGCACAAGTGTTGCGCTCACAGAACCATGATCTCTAACACAATTGAGCGTTTAATGCGACCGACTGAGATCGAAAGCGACTAATTTGGACAAATTAAATGAGCTGGACATCCAATTCAGCGCTGCTTAATGAATCTTGTTTCCCACAGAACTTGAGCTGCATACAACTTGAAGACGAGAAGATTTGGCGCAGTGTATTCAATGCACTTTGACCACCTCTTCAGTGTTTCTCGACGGAAAGCAAAGGAACTCTCAAAATGCCACAAGCCTCTGAGAGGTTCCAATTCTGGCAACTTCATGACGACTCGTAACTCGCGTGTTTCTGTCTCGCATTCCTGCGAAGCTGGTAAGATGGATCTCTGGATCGATAGATATGACAATCCCGTTTCTCACGACTAGAGTTTTGTTTGATGCCCCTGGTGAAGTGACGAGGCAAGGCCAGAATCCCAATTAGACCATTTGTTAAAAAAGCGTAAGAATGTTGAAGTGATACGAAAGAACATGAAACATTTTTCATACCAGCCTTGCGTTTTCGTTCAACTTCGACTGGAGCCTTTCTTCACAGTCTGTGTGTGCAATTGCTCTCTGCGGTTAAGGGGCGGCCACACAGAGCAACGCGTCAATAATTGACGCGCGTCAACCATGTGTCAACCACGCGTTAACGCTCGGGGTGGCCACACAGGGACGCGTCAATTTTTGACGCGCGTCAATTTTTCACCATTTTCAGCTGTGACATTTCACTCCAGTTTTGGCTTTCGACAGGGAAGGTCGCTCACTTGCGTTTGTTCATATGTGCATATCTTCAAACACATATTTTGCGTCATGGACCACAAAGCGAAACAGGTCCAGGCGGGAGATGAGGAAGACGAGTACGTGGACCTCACTCCCAAGCAATACCTAGCCATGATC
>JAAUXT010103255.1_pt1 | contig 12151 bp, 15 predicted proteins | sample 7278171 | NCBI WGS metagenome assembly JAAUXT01 (sample SAMN14350112, study PRJNA611818) | marine sediment metagenome | isolation source: surface marine sediment (1.8m) | place: French Polynesia: Moorea | collected 2018-08
CCAAATCAAACGGTGGATCGCGGACCCACGACAGCGAGAAAGGTGCCCCTGAAAATTTCAATCAGCCTGTGGGGCTCATTGGTTCCAAGAAATTCGGGCGGTGTTGTTCTTTGTCGCTGTCGCTGACACAAGCACATTGCAACGTACATTAAGCGTGGACGTCTGTTTCTCGGCGGGCACATCGTTGATGTACTGACTGGCGCGCTCCACGCTCACCATCTGTTTCTCGGTCTCCGTGAAGTACGTTACGGCGCCGTTCAGCAAATTCGTGATGGAGAGTGCATACGAGATTGCCAAACCAACCAGCCCTGCAATGATATCGTGAAGCATTTTGATGAGTCGGTGCAAGATTGTGCATGACCACTTGAGACAAACAAGACAACGAAAAGCGCTTCAGTAATCTGCAATATTCCACAGAACTCCAGTAAACTGAGGACCTGCATTCACAGAGCGGAAGTGGTGCTCCAGCACCGCAATGAAGGCCACCGCCGTCACCATGGCGACGCCCAGCATCTGCAGTCGAATTCCCAACCACTGCGACGCAATGAGACCGGCGAACTGAGCTCTCTGATTGTCATCCAGGCGACTCCGGTTCACCGCGCGAAATCTGAAACGACCGCGATCGCCTGTCACGCGCCGTTCAGAGAAGCCACCGTCATGCACCTTGGGGCCATCGAAGCCCGGTTCGGCCGGTCATTGCCCCTCAGGCCAAAACAAGAACCAACAAGATCCAAGTTGCTTCAAACAAAACGAATTTCTCGACAACACTTTCCTCGTACAAAACCCATCCTTTTCGTCCCCAGGTGTGGAACTTGCGAGTTTTGAGCGCAACCAACCTGTCCGTTTCTCTGTGCGCCCTGATGGTGATGAGGCCGCAGAGAGACTCCGAGAAATGCGCGTAGACGGGAGACAGCGTGACGCTGCTGATTCGTTTGATTTCTCTCGACGTCTTTCTGTAGTAGTTCTGAAACGGATCCATCTCCACTGTCAGTCAACTTAAAATTACCTTCGATGCTTCTCTCTGTTTGACACATGTTGCAACTCGAGAATTTGTCAGTCAAACTTGGATCTTTGTCAACCAACCTGAATGAAGTAATACACGACTGTCAGAGGCACGAGGACAAGAGCGAACCACGGTAGTCCGTAAATTGTGATGACGACGGTTCCTACAATGCCGTAGGACTGAGCGAGCAAGATGTTCAGCATGAAAGGCAAGGAATCATCCACCGTGTAGAGATCTGATGAGAATCTGTTCAGGATACGTCCGGTTGGTGTCACATCGAAGAATCCTACAGGAGCCTGAAAACAATGTTCAACAAATTGGACTGGTGTCGTCACCATTGTACGAAAGGAACGATAATTTCAATTTCCATCAAAAGCAAACAGAAGAGGAACAACTTTCACCTTCAAAATGCTGGAGAGCAAGTATTTGTGGATTGTCGTTGCCGCGCATATGCCACCATAAGCAAACAAGAAAGCTCGCGCAAGGGTGAACAAGGTGTTTGCAACAGCAAGTATCCCGTACACTGTCAAATAATAGGTCACGTTGTCTTCGCTGTTCGTCACATTGGTCCACGGAAGGTTGTTGGGTTGGAATGTTTCAGAAGGAGGGCCGTCTGCCAGATACAAAGACCTGAAACCAAACAAAGATCTGTCAACTAGCACACCTGGCCGTTTTGCAGCGCGCGTCCCTGTGGAGCCCAGCAACCTCCTGCCGAGACAATCTCTCTGACGGGACAGGAGACGGCAACTTGACCAGTTGAGAGTCGAAATCTGTTGCCAGGAAAATCCCACAATTGGCCCCAGCGTGTGGCTGAAGGCAGAGCCACGTACGGAAGATTGTGTCCACACCAGACATCCTTCCAAACGCAAGCACGGGTGACATTGGAGAAGTCGCACTGGACTCGGAAACTGAACAAACACGCTATCCGCGCCACAGGGAGACACGAAAACTGCGTCAACATCAGACAAAATGGACAGAATTCGTACCCATTGTTTGGAAGTCGGATTGCTAAGTACTCTTCTTTTGCGGTTGAATTGTGGTGAATGCTGCTGTGAGAGTGGGTCACCCAGTAGGACAGCCACCAGTCGTTGACATTTCTCGATGCTGCAGCCAAAGTAAAGCAAGAGTTGTGCCTTGAACAACTTGACCAAAGTCATTTGATCAGACCAGGCGACGGAAATTTTATGATACCAGTGGAAATCATTTTCGGGTTCACACATGTACCTTGCATCAAGAAGAGAGAGAAGAGCACTAGCGGGGAGAGGCACGCTCCCACGGCGTACCAGTACGATCTGTACACATCCAACTTGACAACTCCAGTGTCTTTCTCTTCATCCTGCACGAGACCTCCGCCTTCCTCACTCGGATCTTCGTCTTCTGATTTTCCTTCTTTGCGAGATTCACTTCCATCCAACACCGATTCCATGTCAACTTTGTGCAACACCTTCACTGGAGGGCCTGTTGAAGAAAACTGAAAATTGTTTTCTTTTTCGTGCTTGCATGTGAGCAACAACATTGCGTGCCAAAAAAGCACTCTGCCCACTGACAAAAGCGTAGACCTCATCTTTCTCCTGGTACCTGACTGCGCGATCTGCCCGTGATCCATTACAATAACCAGGTCAGTATCTTTGAGATACTTCGTGTGATGGGTGCAAAGGACGACTGTTTTCTCACGCAGGAGCCCGCGGATGCAGTATGTGTACATATGCGCGGCGACGTGAGCGTCAACAGCAGCCAGAGGGTCGTCCAGAAAGTACACGTCCTTCTCCTGAAAACACACAAGCATTTTGTCATTCTTTCTTGGTCTTCCTTTCACGCCAGTATGGCAAGAGCACGCCGCTTCCCTTCTGACCTGATAAACGGATCGCGCCAAAGCAATTCTAGCTTTTTGACCTCCACTCAGAGTGACACCGTTCTCCCCGACTTCAGTCTGATCTCCAGCTGGCAGAACCTGAGGGAGAAACCGAATGACATCCCAGATGCGCAAGTTTTGGCGAAGGCATTGTTCATCACTGAAATGGGAATGGAAGTCCACAAGTGTGTCGGGAATTACCTTGAGGTCTTCGGTCAAGGCACATGCGTGTACCACAGCATCGTACAAATCCCTGTTCAATGGTTTGCCAAACAGAATGTTGTCCCTGACTGTGGCGTGCTGGAGCCAGGCTTCTTGACCAGCAAAACCAACTCCTGTTTGCAGTGCAGAAGGGCACAAAGATATGTCGCCCGATTCTCTGTGCATCTCCGCCAGGATAGCACTGAGCAACGAGCTCTTGCCGCTCCCGACCTTCCCCAGCACACCGACGAACCAACCCTACTCAAACACAACGTGAAGCAGGGAGGGTGTAAAACAGTTGTTTTCTCCGGGACAACACAGGTTGGATGCAGCCGAACAATACCTTGTCCACTGCCACGTTTAGGTTGGACAATCGAAGCGTTCCAACATTGTCCCCCGCATCACTGTTCTCATTTGGTGGGTCTGGTTCATCTGACATCCCATTCGGCACAACGGGTCTCTCGTCGCAATACCATGAGAAGTTTCCATTTCTAACGTGCACCACGCTGTCACGATCTGTCAAGGGAAGATTTTTGAACCACATGCGCAAAACCAACGAAACAATTGCATCAATTTATTGTCAAAACGTATTGCCCAGTTGTCACTGACCTGCATGTTGCGTGTAGTACTTGTTCCACTTCAGATCTTCAAGCTTCAGGAAGGAGTTGACTCGCTGCACAGACACCCACGATTCCACCAGACCGTTGATCACCCACGGGTACGCATTCAGTGGCGACATGAGGATGTTGAACAAGGCCAAACTCGTAAACACCTGCAGAAAATTTCTCGTCTCTCACGCCTGCGTGTCAAAAAGAGTTCGTTTCTGTGTCCTTGATGCAAGTTTCAGTGGTGAATGCGAACCTTGGCGGCAGTCAGTTGGTGTCCCATCAAAGCGTACGTGGTGAAGGTCAATATGGAGATCAGAACCGGAGTCGTGGCCCAGAAATACACACACATGGCGTCCAAGTACTTCCGGCCCTTCAGACTCTTTAGTTCGGCCTCTCGGAAGACGTTAATCCTTTCTGAGAAGTGCCCCTCCCACGCATAAAACTTTATCACTCTGACGCCCAACAGAATCTCATTCATCAACTGCAAAAAAATATATATTGTGTGTCATGGCTTCACCAAGGGTGCTGCACACCGACCCATCAGATCAAACTGCCACGGGGACAAACTTCAACACTGAACACAGGTTGACATGCAACCAAAATTGTTTGCGTCAAACAGCGAAACGTCAGTGGGCCCTTACATTTTTTGCAGGGGGGCGGGGGCAGGAGAGAGATGCCCCTTCTCGCCGCGCTGGTTCCGCGAAGGACACCACAACCGACAGACGAATATTATTTATTTTGCTGCAAAGAACTTGCCTTCACTCTGGAATCTTTCTGCACCATCATTTCCGCACTGAGCTGCCCTATTTTTGAAGCAATGCACTTGTTGATGGGAATGAGAAGAATCGCAAAACACAAGCCAGCAAGGAAAGCCAGTCCAATCTGCAAATGTGCCAAAGATTCAAATTATGAAAGGTCACCCAAGATGCATGGACGAACAGAAGGTGCCATTCAGACTCTGTACTATTTCTGTGTTTTTGACAAAGTACCACATCCAAACCTACCTGTTGATAGAGGAGATACAAAGCCACAGCCACTTGAAAAGGCAAACTCCAAAACTGGTGGAAGAGCGAACAGAAGTTTACTGTCCTGTCCGTGTCAGTTGTCATGAAGTTGACGACCTGCCCCGTGCTGAACTGAGACAGATCCACCGAGCTGACTGACATCGTTTTGCGGTACACAGTCGTGATCATTGACGCTCGAATCTTCAGCGCAATTTTCTGGAAATAACAAACTCGTATGCAAGAAAAATGTTCTTTGAGATTTCAACAAAGGTAAGTTGACCATCCACAACGAGAACAAGATTAACAAACCTGTACTTGATATGCGAAATGTGTGGCGAGCAACGCGCCGATAAATGTGGACAAAAAGAGGCCTGAGGCGTACAGATACCCATGCTCCACAGGTTCCTCAGGGTTTTCCATGTAAGACACCAATAAGTTCAGCAGCAGGGGTCCACAGAATCCGAGCAAGTCGGCCAGCAATTTCAATCCTCCCAATGGGTAATAGTGCCATCCAAACACTTTGTTTAGTGCCTGGAACAAGCTGAGTTTCTGACTAGATTCTTCATTCTGCCCACGAAAATGCACGTCGTATTCTGACTGCGATGCAACGCCGTTTGTGCTCTGTTGTGCGACCTGTGGCGCTTCCCTTGGGCTGACGACACTTTTGAAGCGTTCCTCGAGACTAGCTGTGTTGAGTGACTTGGGCAATTCGTGCAGATCCGAAGGATAAGCCAGGCTTTCCTTTGATCCTTTGTGCATCAGAACATTGACCCAACAGAAGAACAGGCGAGACAGGCAACCAGCGTTGTCTTCGGCGACTCCCAGCGGTTCATCTGGTTGCAGAAGGGGTGGCTGTGTGCCGTAGGTTCTTCCACTTGAGCTTCCCAAAAGGCTTTCCTCCTCTCGGCTGCTCGCGGAAACTTGAACAGAAAGTCCACCTTGCTGGGCGAAGTTTGGCCTTTTCGACGGAATGAGTGTCACAACATAGAGTACGAGCAATCCAAACGCTACAAAACAGACGTATTCCTCCACTTCGTTGAGATACTGAGTGTGATGAGTCACGTGCAAAATTATAGTCCTGAGCTGAATGCAGTGTGCTGCAAACACCAGAAAGAAGCTGGAAACCAAAATCCCTGGTCCTCGGAGACTGTTGGTGAAATCACAGTGCAGTTTCCCAACGAATACTGAATGCACCAACCAAGAGGCTGAAGAAACACAGGCCGCAACAATGTCAATTAAACTCAGCTGAATGTCCAGAAGTGTTCTGGTGAGGACGGTGAACAACACTGGCAGCAGCACAAGTGAACTCGCGCAGAACAGACGCGCGTGAAGTGCCCAACATTTTTGAAGACATCCTGTCCGCCGATTTCTTTGTCCCAACTTTCCAATGCAAAAGGCACTGGTGACCGCCAATAGAGCATGAGTGGTGCAGTTGAAAACCAACTGCTCGAAGCAGTGACCGAAGTCATCATGGGACCAAACGTCGAGCGAGTTGTATCCCCTCCCGCATAGCTCACTCCAGTTCCAATGCATGGCTCCACACAATCAGATCAAACTGTAAATCTGCAACAAAAGACAAACAATTGTTGTTCTCTTTCGCATTTCAGTCTGATATTGCGTACACGAAGCACACACAGACACAAGACGTTGTCGAGTCACTGTTTGCATTTCACCCCAGAACAATGACACTTGCCAGACCAACGACAAAACATTCCGTGCACAACAAATCAGTCGAATAACATGTATCACGCATGAGGAATTTGTGACAAGATGTAATCACTCAGCCAAACAACACCAAGCAGTGATGACTGGCGCTGAGCCGGCAACACGGCCCTGTGTTCAGGAAAAGAGTTTCCTCGATCTACGAGTACGTATGGTATCTAAGAAATTTATGACAGGTGGGCTGGGGACCCTCTCCCACTTCCTTCCAGGGCCGAAAACGTTTTCGTCCAGATTTTGGGAACTTTCCACCTATATATGTACACGGATGAGAGTCAGGGATGGGGATGAGTCGTCCCTGCACAGCTTTCGGCAAATACACGCGCTGATCAATGTGGTCGTGGTACAGGAACGACTGCGATACAACCACAGGGTCAAATTCAGTCTCTGAAACTGTCCTACCGTTTCACATTGGTTCTTCAAAACTGACCGGGTTTTCAACTTAATCTTCTGTCTCCATCATGCGCGATGTGCGCCCTGCACAGTTGTGATTGAGCAGGAACTCATCTGAACTGAGATCGCAAGCAAAACTGCGGAAAAACAGCTGTTTTACAAAAATGCCCAACAAATGCTGTACGTACAGATCTACACAAGATGTCACCACTTATCTCAACATCCGCTCAGATTCGATTTCCCGCCAACATGTCGAGCTGCGCTTGGTCGCAAAAACACCAAACCTTGGTGTGACCAAACTGGAACTCCTTGTCACAAGTGAAACACAAAATTACTGAACATGCATGTAGACTCTAAATTGTGCAGCTGTTTTATTAGAAAACCAAATTTCTCGACCATTTTTCTCCATCACAGTCTCCTTTTCCTGTTAATTTTTGGAAAGGCCGAGAAAACGTTTGCTACTTCTGTCTGCATTTACATGTCAGCGTGTTGCGTACTCCTTTCTTCCTGTCGTTTCGGAGAGAGATTTTCTAGCCCGTTTGTTCGAGTCTGCTTCGTACACTGAGCTTCCACTCTGGGTGGAAGCGGGCAGGGCATGCGTGGTTCCACTGAACCACGTATGCGCACTGAGTTCTCCAATTTTCGGACGAAGCGAGTAATCGAACTTGAATCCATCTCTTATGAGACTGGAGAACAGATCGCTGAGTCTATTGAATCCATGGATGTTGAGGTGCTTCTGGTCCCTGAGCAAGAAAGTGGTGGACTTGGTTTCGTCGAATGGCATTCGTCCCGTGGCGATGATGTAGATGATTGAAGTGACGGCCCAGACGTCTGCTTTCTTGGGGTCGTACGGAAGACCCTGCAGGATTTCTGGTGCAGCGTAGGAACGGGATCCACAAAACGTGGCGCTCAGCGACCTGGACACGTCTCCTTTGACGAAGCCAAAGTCTGTGAGTTTGATATTTCCGGAGGCGTCCAGCAAAAGGTTCTCCAGCTTGAGGTCTCTGTGGGCCATGTCCCTATCGTGCAGATACTTCACCGCTTCGCACAGCTGACTACCCCACTTACGAACCAGATTCACGTCCAGCGGTTGTGATCCCCTCTGTTGGATATAGCTGCAAAGAAACACATTTTGTTTTCCTTTTACCAGGAATTTCTCCCAGTTCACGTGAACGCAATGATCAATATTTTTCTGAGATTCATGCGGTTGCTGATGAATGTTTCTTCTACGTTTGTGGGAAGGGGTGTTGCGACACCTGTTGCCGAAAAAGGGTAAAGCGCATTTCTCTCTTCGAGCTTTGCATGGTAAAGTGTTCGATCCATTTCCAGGGGGAAGGGGGCGCACGTCCAATGTTGTTCAAACTGCAGCCGCAAACCGGTTGAACCAAAATCCGAACCGTTCCGCCATGCACCCAGCAGGAAGTCAAAACAATTTCTCCGACAGAGCCAAAGCAAACAAAACAAAGTTTATGAAAATCAGATCTGTCCGGAGCTGTTGGATCTGCTCGTATGCCGGGGTCACGAAACGAATTTCACAATTGTGTGGGGTCAACTTACTTCAAGAGATCACCTCCCTGCGCAAACTCCAGAATCATGTAGACACGATATTCATCCTGGAACAACTTGTGCACGTGGATGATGTTCGGATGCCTTATTTCTGGCCAGAATTTCACTTCCCTCGGAAGGAACCTCTGCAGAAAGTCCGTCGCAGCAATTCGTTTGTCCACAATCTTCACTGCAACGACAGTGGTGCATTCTCCAACACAGTAAGCTCTCTTCACCTTTGAGTAGGACCCTGCACCCAACTCATTCCTGACTAGAATCCCTTGTCGAGCGAGCACAGCTCTGTAGGACGGAATCAGAGTCACTCCAGAATTTTTCTTCACTGCTTCGGTTTCCTTTGAGTAGTGTTTCAACAAGTCCCTTTTGGTGATTCTGATGTGTTCTCTTTTGGCCCCAGGTGCAGCGTTCATTTCTGCAGATCGCTTTTTCTGATATCCAGATCTACTATTGGTGTGAGCCATGAAAGCAAGCGCGTTTTGCACCCAAAAGGATCATTGAGACTTGTTTGGTGCTGTGTTCCCTGTTTCTGTTTCTTTGCACTGTCCTGGATGCACGGCCTCTTGGCAACCTGACGTCAATCATCATTTCGACGTCGACAACTTACGACTACGACGTCAAATTCTACTGAGCTGGCGGCAAGGATTTTGCGCGGTTTGCAGTTTCTAAAAATTAGATTGAACTGGTTCCAAGGAAAGCAGATAATTGAAACGTCTTTTGTCGCATATTTTGTTTTTGGGAGAATTTATAAGTTTTGTGGCCATGTAAAACTGCATTCAAGAGGTGCTTATGACATCAAAAATATCGACATGTCCAAATTAGAAACCTTGACCGACAACGTCTTTTCCCACGCGTAGCCATGACGTCATAGCAACGGAGCGCAACTAGGGCAGACACCAACACCAACAAACAGGGAGGGGGGTTGCACGTTTTTACATCAATTTTGGATTTTTGACCACAATGAGCAGAACAAACAGAACACCATAGATTGGAATACAGAGAACAAACAGCCAAGACACCAACATTTGACATTCAGCACTTGTGATGGCATTTGCGCTCCGCGCAACTGACAAAGTATGTTCCGTCAACGATGAAGAAGACTTACGCCAAAGGGGCTACACCCTGGGAGCCACTCTTGGAGAGGGTTCGTACGCAAAGGTGAAATGTGCTTACTCCGAACGATTCAACAGAAGAGTAGCACTGAAAATTATCAACAGAAGAAAGGCTCCCAAAGACTTCCAACAGAAATTTCTGCCAAGGGAACTGCAGGTTTTGAAGACCATCAGGCATCCCAACATCATTCAGCTGTTCGATGTGATGCAATTCGGGCAAAAGGTGAGTGGACACGGAAAAAGATCGTTTGCTTGTCAAACCTCAGCAAGAGCGAAGCTGCTGAATCTGCCTCTGCAACCTTTTTGCACTCGCGTGCGAGCGTGCCCAGGTGCAGAAAGGTCATTTTACGAGTGCACAGAATTGTGACGAAATATTTGGCACGAAAACTGGGAACACCAATGGACTCAAACAAATTTAGTTCGTGTTTCACTGCTGGGCATCTCTTCCGTGTACTTGGTGCAATCACCACAACTATTGTGTATCCATGTGTCTGTGCACTAGGGGTGGGGAAGGCAGTAGTGCCCATGCTGGACCCTTGCCCCTACAGACAGGTGACGTCCCAGGGTAGGATCTAGTTTTATCCCCATGCAGGTGGCAGCTGTAGTGCCCATGCCAGATACCCCTCCACAGACCTACTAGGGTGGGACCTGTGGGGTTTTCCCCCACAGCCCTGGGGGTCTGACAGCAGGGCCCATGCCAGACCCCCACCCCAACCCCCACACCAAATGGACAGGTTGGGTCCCAGGGCATGACCTATGCTGCCTGCCAGGGTGGGTTGTAGTCCCTCAATAGAACATGCAATTTCAGAGCTTGGCTTTCTTGCTGTCCGCAAGCAAAGTTGGTCACAAAAAAAACCCCCAACATTTATCAAAAACAGGCCCCTGGACCTCATGGTGATTTGAATGTTTATGGTCACTCATTCTGGTTACTTTTGCACAAAACATGAAATGGTCTCCCCATCGAAAATGGCAACTTCCAAAACTCTTTTCACCCATCAAGTCCGTGGACCTTCAACGCTGTTTACAACACCAGCAACATGAAGAAAATTTGGCAAAACATTTTGCCATATGTTCCCCAAAAGCACAAAATCTTCGCACAAATGACTCCATCTTGCCCCAATCAATTTACAAGGTCCAAACACTTACATGATTGCCTCATTTGTCTTTCATCATTTTGAAGTAGAATATATGCCACAAAGCATTGCAAACAAGTGCAGAAAGGTCACTTTGCAACACCCATTTTGTCAGTCAAAAAGATGATCACCCAACCCCACCCCAAATGGCAACAGACAGCTCCCATTGGATACTTGTACAGTAATCAAAATTGAGATTCAGAAAAAAGAAAAAAAAACCGTTTTATTCTTCTTTATGTTTTATCAGTGTTCTGTTTCTGCACATATCAGGACAACAAATTTCAAGTTTTCTCTGACTTTCTTCAATGACTTTCTGCCTCTCTTGTTCTTGTTTTGTTGGTATCTTTTGGGTTCCCTCCAGACAATCTGGACAATCTGTCTCATTTGCAGTGTTTGTTTGTGATTGTTCTGTCAACGCTCCTTTTTGTGCTGTCACAAATTTTATCCCAGCAAAACAACAAACTCATGCAGATAAAGGTTGACAGTTCTGGCGTGCAGTCTCAAAAATGTTGCAGCTCCCCCTCCCGCCGCCACAAAGAAATGAAAAATGGAGTTTTCGGAATGAAGTTTGAAATGGTGTGAAATGTCCACAAGAAAATTTCTATGCCAGTAAAATGACAAACCCTGACAAATCTGGTGTGCATCCCTCACAGTATCACTTGTTCTTGGGATTTAGCATGCTTTCAGAGACGATCATGACAAAGCCATTTGACACAGTTTTCAATGTCTTTTGCTGCTTGGAGTCAGCAGGTATTGTAGTCTGTTGCATAACGATCAGAGCAGTCACAGACATGATATATCCCAAGAACAAGTGATTCATCCTCGTACAGTCCCTGTCGAAAATTAAAGCTTTGAAATCAAGTTTGAAATTGGGAAAACATCATTTCACGGCCAATAACCAAATTCTACACCAACACAATGGCAAACTGACACAAACTTAGTTCTGGTTCCAGTCAGGACTCATGAATGGTGCAGTCCACCCCCACCCGCCACCCCCATGAAAAATGAAGTGCTTTGAATCAAGCTTGCAATGTCGAAACATTATTTCGTGGCCACAAAAAAAATATTTGCCAACATAATGACACACTTTGACAATGCTTGTGTTATATCGAGACGTTGCAGCTCCCCTCCCCCAAATGGAACCGCGTGCTTTGCTTGGAACTTCTTGTTGTGACAAAGTCTCCAACTTGCAGGTGTACCTGGTTTTGGAGATGGCTGGCCATGGGGACCTGCTGGAATACATCAAGCTGCGCGGGGCGCTTCCCGACGACAGAGCCAAGCTGTTCTTTCTGCAACTCGGAGAGGCGGTCGAGTACCTGCATCACAACCACATCGTGCACAGGTAATCAGCATGCAGTGTCGCAGAGACAAGTGGATGTGGAAAGCGTCTCACTTGCAAGCTTGCACGTTTCGTGCGCTGGCAATTGCAGCATTATCGGCGGGGGTGGAGGGGACCTATTTGATGGTCGCGTAGCCGGCCATCTAGGTCCCGCTGTTGGCTTAAAAACCCTTAGCATTCATGTGTGCGTCTGTCCACACTTTGGAATGTAACCTCCCACCCTACCA
>JAAUXT010030177.1_pt1 | contig 12150 bp, 9 predicted proteins | sample 7278171 | NCBI WGS metagenome assembly JAAUXT01 (sample SAMN14350112, study PRJNA611818) | marine sediment metagenome | isolation source: surface marine sediment (1.8m) | place: French Polynesia: Moorea | collected 2018-08
GCAAAAACCAAGCCGTTCCTCGGGGCGATCTCGTTGAAGCAGGAAGAAAACATCAATAGCTACCTATAGGTAGATTTGAGTAAGTTTTTCAGAACGGTAAAAGAGCTATATCAGATTGTATAGAAATACGATCGCTACACCGACGGGGGTAACGTAGCGGATGATGACGTGCCACAGCCAGTAACCAAGGCTCTCGTCAAGCTCCAGCTCCTCCTGGGTCGATGCCCGCGACATCACCCAACCCGCGAACACGGCCATGAGCAATCCGGTCAGGGGCAGCATGATATTGGCGGTGATGAAATCGAACAGATCAAACAGGTTCTTGCCGAAAACCTTGACTTCCTCCCAATGATTAAACGATAACACGGACAAGATGCCCAGCGACCATACTCCCGCGCCCGCGCCCAGGGCCGCGGTAACACGGTTGATACCGCGATGCTCCTGGAAATACTCCACCATCGGCTCCAGCAAGGAGATGGCCGAGCTCAAGGCGGCGAAAACCAGCAACACGAAAAACAGCGTGCCGAAGAAAGCCCCGAGCGGCATCTGCCCGAAAGCAATGGGCAACGTCACGAAGATCAACCCGGGACCGGTGCCAGGCTCCAGACCATGGGCAAACACCACGGGGAAGATGGCAAGCCCGGCCAACAGGGCGACAATAGTATCCAGGATCGAGACCGTGATGGAGGCCCTGGCAATGGAAATATGCCGGGGCAGATAGGAACCATAGGCCACCATAACGCCCGCCCCCAGACTGAGGGTAAAAAAGGCATGCCCCAACGCCACCAGCACGGCATCCCAGGTGAGCTTGGAAAAGTCCGGCCGAAACAAAAAGGCGGCGCCCTCGACGATTTTTCCGGTGGAAACCGCCGCGTAACCCACCAGCAGCACCAGCAGCACGAATAGAGCAGGCATCAGGTAAGTGACCGCGGTTTCCAGGCCGGCTTTCACTCCCCGGGCCACGATGAAAACGGTCATCGCCATAAATACCGTATGCCAAAGTAAGAGTTGCGCTGGGCTTGCTTTCAGACCGGAAAAAATGCCTTTGATAGCAACGCTAGCTTGAGCGGGATCCGCAACAGCCACATGGAAAGCTCCACTAACGGCATACCACACATAGACCAGCGCCCAGCCGCCGACGACGCTATAAGAGGACAGAATGACGAAGGCCCCCAGAACCCCCGACCAACCCGCGATCTGCCAGCCTGAAGATTTTCCCTCCTGGTGGGCAATGACCCGCACGCTGTGAATGGGGCTCTGGCCGCCCCGCCGACCAACCAGTACCTCCGCCATCATGATCGGAATCCCAATGAGGGCGATGCAGACGAGATACACCAGCACAAAAGCCCCCCCGCCATACTGACCCGTAATGTAGGGAAATTTCCAGACATTCCCCAAGCCCACGGCGGATCCGGTGGCGGCGAATACGAACGCGAGCCGCGATGACCAATGTTCATGGGGATAAACGGATACGGGCGTGGAAGCGGAATTCGCCATCGTGGTCTCCGGAGAAGGGAGCTTGTTCGGGATTGGTATGCGTTGAAGTTATGTTATTAAGCATAGTCGGCGATGGCGGAAACGGTACCCCCGGCTCACTCAGGTTGCCGTCTCGCTGCCCCGGGATCACGCCCGCACATCAATCCGCTTACAAACCCACTCCCGGGTGCTGGCTTTCAATACGCTGCGGCGAGCCTGGCCGTTGCCCTCGACTCGCGCCCGCCACTCGCCCGGGTGGCCGTACAGCACCGGAGAGAACGTTACCGTATCCTTGGGATAGGGCCCCTCTTCCGCAATCTTCAATTCAATCTCATGATCCCCGATCTCGGCATTGATGGCAGCGGTATTGTAGACGCCGTCCTGATACCCCCGCGTCTCCCGGTCATCGATGACATAGTCAAACCGGGCGGTACCCCCTCTGCTGAAAACATGCAGTTCGATCCGATCGAAATCAGCCGGACGGTTGGATAATAGCCCGTTGTCATAGGGAATGATGGCGCCATCGCCGACAAACATGGGCACCTCATCCAGGGCAGCGGCATACCGCAGCGTTTGCCCACCCTCGACCCACTCTCCCCGATTGAGATCGAACCACCACCCCGGCGGTATGCTGATGTAGCGTCGTTGACAGCGCTTACCCCGGCTCAGCACTTCCTCACCCTCGCCATCGCCGTGGAGAATCGGCGCCACCATGATACTGCTGCCCACCAGGAACTGGTCACTCAGGTCCTCGTAGCCCGGCCCTTCGAACTCGTACAGCAACGGGCGTAGGATCGGATCACCGGTCAGATAATGCTGGCAGAAGCACTGATAGAGGTAGGGCAAGAGGCGGTAGCGGGCGCGGATGGTCGCACGGACATGGGCGAGACAATCCGAACCGAAGGCCCAGGGCTCCTGAGTCTTGGATCCCTGCATCGAATGGTTGCGGAAAAAAGGAAACAAAAAGGCCGCTTGATACCACCTGATCAGCAACGCCTCGGTGGTATTGCCCATGAACCCACCCACGTCCGGACCGTTGAAGGCCACCCCCGACAGCCCCAGGTTAAGCGTGCAGGGAATCGACATGCGTAGATGGCGCCAGTTGCTGGCATTGTCGCCGGTCCAGATGGCACTGTAGCGCTGGGTGCCGGTAAAACCGCTGCGCGTCAACAGGAACGGACGGGCGTTCGGGTCGATGAGGTCGAAGGCCTCACGGCTGGCCTTGGCCATGTAGTGGCCGTACTGATTGTGGTAGGCCTCGTGGGAAACCGTGCCGTTTTGAAACCGCATATCCTCCACCAGGCTGTACCCGGTGGCCGGGTCGTTCATGTCGAGCCAGACTCCGTCGAGGGCACTCTCCTGGACGAACCGTGCCATCCAACCCGCCCACCACACCCGCACCGGCGTTTGACTGAAATCAGGGAATACACAGTCGCCGGGCCAGACTCTGCCCACATAATCACGGCCACTGGCGGTCTTGCAGAATACCCCCTGAGCCTTGCCGCTATCGTACACGGGGTAACCGGGGTCCCGTTTGACGCCTGGATCGATGATCGCGACGCTGCGGATGCCGGCTTCCTTGAGCCGCCGGTTGAGTCCGGCGGGATCGGGAAATGCTTCCCTGTCCCACGTAAACAAGCGGTAACCCTCCATGTAATCAATATCGTACCAGAGCACGCTGACGGGAATGTCGAACTGCTCGAACTTCTCCTTCAGCTCCAGCAGGTCCGCTTCCGTCCTGTAGCCCCAGCGGCACTGGTGATAGCCCATGCTCCAGAGGGGCGGTACCTCGGCGCATCCCGTGAGCTTCGTGAAACCACGCACCACGTCGCGCAGGCCAGGCCCCGCGATCAGATAGACATCGGTGTTGCCCGTCATGGCCTGGTATATGAGCTGCCCCTGGCGCATCTGTTCCACATCCATGAGGGTGCGGCCCGGGTTGTCGAAATAGAGACCGCAGTATTCCTTACCCACCTTGAGAATCACCAGGGGAATGGCCACGTAGGCCGGGTCGTAGTCATCCCGGGCATAGGTATGGGGAAAAACCAACACCACGTCCACGTTCCAGAACTGCATGCTCTCGCCGCGTTTATTGAGGCTACCGGTGCGCTCACCAAAACCGTAGAACCCACGGGCGTGGGTGACATCGAAATTGACAATGGTTTTATCCCCGTTAAAACCAATACCCTCACTCACGGTCTTCAACACCAATCCGGTGCTAAAACGGATCGTCAATTCGGCGCCCGCGACTTCGATGCGATGACTGGCCTCGAACCGTGCCCGTTCGCCATCGAGCTGCGGCGGCACGGGGTGGCCTTGCCGGTAGCCTTCGCAGATACCGTCGGAATAATCGTAGCTGTTGCCAAGGGCGTCATTGCGTAGCCGTAACCGGGTGCAAAAATTGCCGATTTCATCACAGCGAATCTGAGCTGCGAAGGAACTGCCGGCAATGCGCACGCCATCGCCGTGCACGGAAAGCTCGCGAACGTATTCAAAATTGAGTGGGTGGACTTTTTGCAGGAATAACATGATGGGCCCTTGATATGTTATCGTTCTGCCTGGGAAAGACGAAGCATCTTACAATAGCTGCAGGAAATATTGACACGCGCCGGCATCTTCGTTGTCAGTATAGTTTAGTTTATGAATCAACGTATCCAACGCTTCAGTGCCAACACCACGGGTCGGGACTTCGTGGTGGGTGACATCCACGGTTGTTTTCAGCACCTGGAACCCATCCTGGAAAGTATCGACTTCGAGCCCGAACGGGACCGTCTGTTCTCGGTCGGCGATCTGGTGGATCGCGGTCCGGAATCGACCCGGGCTCTCGAGTATCTGGCCTATCCCTGGTTCCATGCGGTCCTGGGCAATCACGAACGCCTCTTGCTGGAGACCGATCCGGGCGACCCGCGACAGGTTGCCCTGTGGCGCGCCAACGGGGGCGAGTGGTGGTTCGAACAACCACCCGAAGTGCAGCAGCAGCTCCGTACCGCCATCGTGCAAATGCCCTATGTGATCGAAGTGGAAACGGACCAGGGCATCGTGGGCATCGTACATGCGGATGTGCCACCCCGGCTGAGCTGGGCGGAATTCGTCGCCGCCGTGGACTCGGGCAATGAAGAGACGCTGGAAGTCGCCACCTGGAGCCGCCAGCGTGCCCAGGGACACTGGCTCCGGGGTGTACAGGGCGTGTTCCGGGTATTCATAGGTCATACCCCCTGCTGGGATGATGTGCATCAGATCGACAATGTGATCTGCATCGACACCGGCGGCGTGTTCGGTCTGTACCGGGGCGACATCGATGCAAGCCTCACGGTGATGGAGCTCACCGGATTCGACATCTACTCCAACCGGATAACCCCCCCGCCGCGGGAGCCGGGCTGGAAGTTGTGGCGGTGGTAAGACCGAGCAGGCGGCCCGGCGGTACCATCGACATGACGCTGGTGGATGCCTTGGCAGCCTGGCGCGGACTGGTGTGTTTGATAGGAGCGGGCGGCAAGAAGAGTACCCTCTACCGCCTGGCGGAGCTCCACTGGGGCCGGGTCGGGATTACCGCAACCGTCCACACACCACCGTTCCCCAGGACGTTCACGGGCGACCGGGTTATCGCCAGCGACACCCACCTGCTTGCCGCCGTGCTGCAAAGCGCGAAGATACATGCCAAGGTTGCCTTCGCCCAACCGTCCAGTAAGCACCACCGGCTGGCGGGCATTCCCCCCCGGCAGGTAGCCCGAATCGCAGCCGCCGCCCACTTCGATGTCACCCTCATAAAGGCCGATGGGGCTCGCTCCCGCTGGCTCAAGGCGCCGGATGCCGAGGAACCGCAGTTACCCGAAGGGCCCATTACCGTCATCCCGGTCGTATCGGCACGCGCCCTCGGCGAGCCGCTGTCGCCGCGCATCGCCCATCGCATGGAACGGGTTGTGGTGGTAACCGGTGCCCGGCCCGGCGATATCATCACCCCGAAACACATGGCACGGCTGCTGGCCGATCCCCGGGGATCGTTACAGGGGGTTGGGAACGCCGTGGTCGTGCCCCTCATCAACATGGTCGATGACCCGGCACGGGCAGTGCTGGCGCGGGAGACCGCCAGACGGGCGCTGATGCTTTCGGATCGCTTCGACAGAGTGGTGCTGGCAAGTATGCAACGCCCCGATCCCCTGGTGGATGTGATAATCCGCTAGCGCCCTCGACAATCCAATGTCGGAGTTCCCCCACAACCCAAACAGGTGACTGGCCCATGAACCGAATTCGCATCCTCAGTTGGAATATCCAGAGTGGCAGGGGTGTTGACGGGCATATCGATTTCGCCCGTATCAGCGCCGTAATCAAGCAATTCACGGGAGAGCCTCCGGATGTCATCTGTTTGCAGGAAGTCAGCTGCGGTTACCCGGAATTCGCCCAGGATGGGCAGAGTGATCAACGGGCATTGCTGCGCCAGCATTTTTCAGATCATCGGCTCGTGTTCGGCCCGGCCGTGGATCGCTGGGAGGGCAACGTAAGACAGCGCTTCGGCAACGCGATTCTGTCCCGCCCGCCGCTACTGGAGTGCAACCGCCACGCGCTGCCACTACCGTTGGATACCCGGGCACGCTACTGCATGCCTCGACAGGCGCTGGAAGTGGTAGTGGAGATCGCGGGCCGGGCCCTGCGGATCATCAGCACGCATTTGGAGTATTTTTCTGCCCTCCAGCGCCACGCCCAGGCGGATTACCTGCTGCAACGACAACGAGCATGGGAACAAGCCGCAAATCGCCATCCGGGCAAGGACGAAGGACTGTTTCGACGTTGCGTCAGCCCGGTTACGACGGTGCTCTGCGGTGACTTCAATGATCTGGTGGCAAGTCCGGTCTACGAGCTGTTGACTCAAACCTTGTTCGCCGACGCCTGGCGCCAACTGCATACGCAAATACCCCACGCCCCCACCTGCGGTGTCCATGATCGCCAACAATGGGAGCAAGGTCCCCACTGCCGGGACTATTTCTTCCTGTCAAGGCAGCTGGAAGGATTTCGGCCCGTCGACCTGCGCGTGGACACCGTAACCGCCGCCTCCGACCATCAACCGCTGCTGTTAGAACTCGTTTTTGGGTGACCGTAGCGTGCCCCACGTACATAGCTCTGGAAGCTGTTATCAAGACCGTCTGCGGCAGGGATGCCGCGGTCGAGCCTACAGGGATGTATTCACGGCGTGTCTTGAGAATAGCTTCCAGAGCTGTAATAGCCTGGCTTCAACCGGCCCTGGAAAATTCCTCTCGCCTGCGCTCGCTCCGTTTCAGCAGAAACGAAATCGAGCCGGTGGCGAAGAAAAACAGAGCAAAGACGCCCAAAAACCCATAGAACAGAGCCGCCTCCGAAACGTCCCCATACCAACTGGCTACGCCGATACCTCCCAGTAAAGCGGAAAACCCCAGCAGAATCCATGTCACCGCCGCGTGGGGTAAACCACAGCGCTGCAACAGGTGATGAAGATGCTCCCGATCCCCGCAGAAGGGGTTGCGTTTCTGGATCAGCCTACGGACCATCACGCTAGCCGTATCCATGAGCGGCAACCCCAGAATCCAGACAGCGGTGATGGGCGCGAACGCGCGCGTCGGTCCCTGGGAGAGATCCACGAGAAACCAGACTAGGATCGTACCGAGGAACATGCTGCCGGCATCACCCATGAAAATCGCAGCTCGTCGGCGCCAGGGGAGCCGCATATTGAAACTGAGAAAACCGGCGATGACCGCCAACAACACAGTCATCAGCAGGATATCCGCGCCGGCGGCGGGCTGGACCGAACCCTGGCCGACCAACACAGCCAACCAAAAGATCGCAATGAAGGTTACCCCACCGGCAAGCCCGTCCAAGCCGTCAATCATGTTGAGGCCGTTTATAACGCCGATCACGCAGATGACGGTAAACGGCAATGACAGGTCATTGAGCTCGATGTTGCCGAAACCGATCAGGTCACCCAATTCGACCAGATAAACGCCCCCCATGAGCGCCATCACCAAGGCCGCTATACCCTGGGCGAGAAAACGCCCGGTAGTCGATAAGTCGTACCGGTCATCGCCTACCCCCACCGCCGTCATGATCACCGCCGCGATGAGCAAGCTGGTGTAGGGTTGCAGCGATATGTCCAGGAATGGTGCGCATAGCAGGAAGCTCACGCACATGGCAATGCCACCGGTCAGGGGTACCGCTCCCTGGTGATGTTTACGCTGCCCGGGATGATCCAACAAACCTATCCAGTGGGCGGGGCGTCGAAGTAATTTGATCGTAACAGTGGTCAAGAAAAAAGCCGGAAACACAACTAACAACCATTCCTGGTTCAACACAATCCCTTGTCTCCCTGTAGCACGAATTGTGAGAACAACGCTCAACAGGGCGGCACCCTAAAACCCCAACCATGAGCCGATTATTATTGGCTCCGGTTACTCGCGTTGTTCAGTCCTTTACTTGCAGAAAAATATAAACTGCAAAGATTAAATAATTGTTACTTTTCTCCACTGCCGCTAAGCTAGCAGGAAAATACGTTGAATTCCAGACCAATGGAAAATTTTTTTCCGGCTTGCCGGCGAACATCGGAGCTGACTGAACGGTATAAACCCGAGGGCGTCTTGTTCTCGCCGCATTAAACCCTTAGTTTCCGTTAAGGCGGCGCTCTCGCTGGAGAATAAGTGAAAGACTCCCGGGTCCAAGCAGCTGCTGCAAATTTACCGGTTCAAGAAGATATGGTTAAGGTATTTGATTAATGCAAGCCCATGCAAAACCGTACCCCAAAGCCACCGCGCCCTTGGAGCCGGAGTCCGAAGCGTGCGTGCTGGATAGTATATCCGGGGACACATTGCAGGCGCGTCTGCTCGAAGGCGTCTCGCGTACCTTCGCGCTAACCATTCCCCAGCTTCCCGAACCCTTGCTGCGTGTCGTCTCCAACGCTTATCTGCTTTGCCGAATCGTCGATACGATCGAAGACGAGCCCGCGCTTACACCCCGGCAGAAACGGCAATTTACCGCCGAGTTCGCCCGCGTGGTAGCACAACAACAATCGGCTGAAACTTTCAGCGCCCGCTTGGCGCCGCTGCTCTCGAGCGCAACGATAGCCGCTGAACATGAGCTCATCCGCCATACCCCCGCGGTCATCCAGCTCACGCGCAGCTTCACCCTACCTCAGCAGGCAGCACTGCAGCGCTGTGTTCAGATCATGGCCGAAGGTATGGCGGATTTTCAGGAAATGCAAGGAAACCACGGCCTGCGGGATCTGCCGGAGTTGGATCGTTATTGCTACGTCGTTGCCGGTGTGGTGGGAGAAATGCTGACCGACCTGTTTTGCGACTATTCTCCAGCGATCGGAAAGCATGGCAAGCAGCTGCGGGAACTGGGGGTTTCCTTCGGCCAGGGTCTACAAATGACCAATATCCTCAAGGATCTCTGGGAAGATCGACAGCGCGGCGCCTGCTGGTTGCCCGAAGCGGTGTTTCGCGAAGCGGGCTTCGAATTGCGTGATCTGCGCACCGGGGTATACCAGGAAAGTTTTGGCCGGGCGCTCACCCGATTGATTGCCATTGCCCACGGGCATTTGCATAATGCGGTGACCTATACCCTGCTCATTCCAAGACAGGAGACGGGTATCCGCAACTTCTGCTGCTGGGCGATTGGCATGGCGGCGTTGACATTGCGGCGAATCAACGCGAACAAGCGCTTCACCGCCGGCGATCAGGTCAAGATTTCCCGCACCAGCGTCAAGGCCGTCATTGTTGCAAGTCGCCTGACCGCGGGCAACGACAGGCTGCTGCGGTTACTGTTTTTTCTCACGGGTTTGGGCCTTCCGCGCCCTCCCGATGCGATCAAGAAAAGTTTCACCTGATTCACCCAATTAATCATCCAACCATTGAAGAGACACTATGACAGGCGAGATAGCGTTTGTTTTTGCCCTGCTGCTGATCACGATCATCCTCTTCGCCAGCGACCGCCTACGCATGGACATCGTAGCCATACTGGTGGTTTTGACTTTGATGTTAAGTGGCGTGCTCACTCCAAAAGAAACCCTGGCAGGGTTTGGCGATCCGCTGGTGGTATTGATCGCCGGCCTCTTTATCGTCGGTGAGGGCCTATTCCGCACGGGGGTAGCCTTCTCCATCGGCAATTGGCTCATCGGAGTGGCGGGTGCCAGTGAGATTCGCCTGCTGGTTTTGCTGATGCTGGTCGTGGCGGTTCTCTCGGCCTTCATGAGCAATACGGGCGCCGTCGCCGTGTTCATCCCGGTGGCGTTGAACCTGTGCACCAAGGCTAATGTCCCTCCCACGCGCCTACTGATGCCCATGGCCTTCGCCGGCTCCATCGGCGGCATGCTGACGCTGATTGGAACGCCACCCAACCTGGTGGTGAGCAATGCGTTGTCCCGCGAGGGCATGGACCCGTTCAATTTCTTCAGTTTTACCCCGATTGGCCTCTTGATTCTGATCGCTACCATCGTTTTCATCGCCCTCATCGGCCGTTTACTGCTGCCCAAGGATACGGACTCGAAAGGTGAAACCCACGATCGACTCTCGCTCGATGATCTGATCGATACGTATCGGATCAGCGATCAATTTCATGGCATTCGCATTAAACCCATCTGCCCGTTGGTGGGGCAGCCCCTGGGACAGGCTTTGCTGCGCACCCGGTTTGGCGTGACCGTCATTGGTATGCAGCGCAACCAACGGCCCCAACCCGCCCTCATTCAAACGGAATACCAGGCCGACGACATACTCTACGTGGTGGGAACGGATACCGAAATCAATCGCCTGACGGAGTCCGTCGAGGGTCTCGAGCATATCCCCAGAGACCAGGCCCTGGAGCATGTTGGCGCCCAAGAACTGGGTCTGGCCGAAGTCTTGCTGACCCAGCGCTCCAAACTCAACGACCACACCATTAAGGAAGCCCGTTTTCGCGAACGTTACGGACTCTCGGTGTTGGCCGTGCTGCGTAAGGGCCAACCACTGGAGGGAGATTTCATCAATACTCGCCTGGAGTTTGGCGATTCCTTGCTGATTGGCGGCGGCTGGCGGCAGCTGGAGCTGCTGCAAGGGGATCATAGGGATTTTTCCCTGCTGGCCCTACCCCGGGAGATGGACGAGGTAGCGCCCTACCGGGACCGGGCCCCCTGGGCCCTTGCCATCCTGGCGGCCATGCTGGTACTGATGACCTTCAGCGTGGTGCCCACGGTCACGGCCGTGTTACTGGCGGGCCTTGCCATGGTATTCGCCCGCTGCGTGACCATGGACGAAGCCTACAAGTCCATCAACTGGCAGAGCGTGGTGCTCATCGCCGGCATGCTGCCCATGGCCACGGCCCTGAACAAGACCGGTGCCCTCGAGCTCATCGTCAATGGGCTGGTGAGTACACTGGGCGATATGGGGCCGCTGGTGCTGATGGCCGGACTGTTCGTGCTCACCTCGGTGTTCAGCCAGTTCATCTCCAACACGGCCACGACGGTGCTGGTGGCCCCCATCGCCATGGGGGCCGCCGCCAGTATGGAGGTTTCCCCTTATCCTCTGCTGATGACCGTTGCCCTGGCCGCATCGACGGCTTTCTCCACCCCCATGGCCTCCCCCGTCAATACCCTCGTAATAGGGCCGGGGGGTTATCGCTTCAACGATTTCGTGAAACTGGGCGTTCCGCTGCAGTTGGTGGCCATGGTGATCACTCTGCTGACGGTACCGATACTGTTTCCGCTCTGATCGGTCCGCGGCAACCTCGGGATTGGACATCGTTGCGCTATTCCGAGGTTGCTGCCGTAGCGAACCAGGACAGGGTGGTCTAGACTTTCACCGAGGTTACCTTGAGGAGGCATCATGACTAAGCAAATTATTTCCACCGACGCGGCCCCCGGCGCCATCGGCCCCTACTCCCAGGCCATCAAGCTGGGTGATCTTCTGTTCACCTCGGGCCAGATCCCCCTCGATCCGAGCACCATGGAAATCGTTGCCGGCGGCATTGCCGAGCAGACCGAGCGGGTCATGCAAAACCTGATGAAGGTATTGGAAGCGGGTGGCGCCAGTGCAGACAGCGTGGTGAAAACCGTCTGCTTTCTGAGCGACATGGAAAACTTCGCGGCTTTCAACGAGGTATATGGCCAGTACCTCGGCGAGAATCCACCGGCTCGCTCCTGCGTGGAAGTCGCTCGGCTACCGAAAGACGTGCTGGTGGAAGTGGAAGCCATCGCCATCAGCCAATAAATCATTAAACGCCGTCGCCGCCACGGATTGGCTGCCGCGGCGAGTCTTTAACCGCGGTATTTGTATCCGCTAATCGACGGTGAGCTCTCCCGTATTGGCAAAGTGTGCGATCTTGTCGCGGTAGTGTGAGCAATCGCCGATGCGCTGCCGTACCCAGTCTTCATGGTAATAGGTATCTAAATAGCGCTCACCGGAGTCGCACAACACGGTCACGATGGAACCCTTCTGACCTTGTCTTTGCATCTCACTGGCAAGCAGCGCGGCGCCATAGAGATTGGTGCCGGTCGAGGGCCCCGCTTTGCGCCCGATGATGCCTTCCAGCCACTTCATGGTGGCAATGGCGGCGGTGTCGGCGATCTTATACATCCTGTCGACAACCCCGGGAATAAAGGACGGTTCTACCCGCGGGCGGCCGATGCCTTCGATGCGACTACCCTGGTCGATGGTCAGCGATCCATCGCCGGTTTGGTAGTAA
>JAAUXT010127738.1_pt1 | contig 12150 bp, 13 predicted proteins | sample 7278171 | NCBI WGS metagenome assembly JAAUXT01 (sample SAMN14350112, study PRJNA611818) | marine sediment metagenome | isolation source: surface marine sediment (1.8m) | place: French Polynesia: Moorea | collected 2018-08
ACCTCCCCTACTGGACCCCCCCCCCCTGTGGAGAGGACAAGAAGGACAAGGAAGAATCGATGACATTTCCGGCCGGCAAGGGACTTCGCACTGCACTTGCCTTGAGCACTGCTTCTTGTTCCCACAAACGTGCGTGATGTTGTTTGGTTTGCCTTGACAGCTGAATGTGTGGTGCTTCCCACACCTGTCTTGCGCGCATGCCACAGTTTCTCGGCATGTCAAGGTCTGTGTGACATGCACTGACTGTGCCGTGGGTTGCGCCCTGTGCAAGAATGAGTAGTTGCAGCATCCGTACAGGACACAGCGCACAGCGCGTCTTGTGTGTCCGGATTCGTCAGTTTTCTTCACATGTTGTAGGGAAGACGGCGGAGGCGCAGCTCATGGTCGGGGACCCTGACGTCAACATCAACTGCCTCGACAAGGTCTGTGGCTACGCGCGCGCGCGCACACACACACACACACACACACACACACACACACACACACACACACACACGCACTGAGCCTGCCACACGGCATGTCCATCTTGGTCACTTGTTGAATGCAAAGAAAAGCCACACCAATTCACTGAGCTGAAGAGCGGAGGGATGAAGTTTTTGTCGGTTGTTCACAGTGACAATGCATGAGCATCACTTGTGCGGACGAATGCTCCGAACCAAATTCATACACTGCACCTGCAACTGTTCAAAGGCCACCAGTGTGGAAGGAAAACTTTGCGCTGTGTCGACATGTGACTCCCCACTCTCGCGCTGTCTTGTAAGAGGAGGCAGACGCTTACCGCGTTCGTTCTTTCTGCCTGTTGAGACGGGAATCCAGAGGGATGCACCAACAACTACGTCACGTGTGGCGTCCCTGTGCAAGTCAGATGGCGCTGCTCCGATTCAGCTGCAACGCCACGCCTGGCCGAACGCAGCACGTGACGCACCCGCGTGACACCCACGTGACTGTGACGCGCCTCTCTCCCCGCAGGACGGGATGACGCCGCTGCAGCAGGCCGCCTTCAAGGGCAACGCGCCGCTCGTCGACTACCTGCTGTGCCACGGCGCCGACGTCAACATGAACGAGCACAACGACAGCTACACGGCGCTCATGTTCGCTGCGATCGCGGGTCAGTGGCGCCGATCATCAAGTTTTGTGTTGGTGTCGCGCGTTGCTGTGTGCCTGGTGTGACTCTTGTTGCTGCGGCTCGATCTGGTGGGCACACCCATGCACACACACACACACACACACACACACACACACACACACACACACACACACACGAGCACGCGCGTGAAGCCATGCCATCGTCCCACTGAAATCGGGGCAGCAGATGAGCAAGACTCTGTCAAGTCACTTGGCCATGAACTTGAGCTCGCGTCGTTACAGGGAGCCTGCCGTGCGTCAAGTCGCTGCTGGAGGCCGGGGCGAAGACGTACCACACCAACACGGTCGGGCGCACCGCCGCACAGATGGCCGGCTTCGTCGGTGAGTCGGGCAAGCCACGGGCGCGGACGTTCGGGCGGGGGCGACGGGGGTTGTGTGACTGAGTGTTGAGTCGGAACGAGTGGCGTTGGGTGGCCGTGGTGTGCATGGACAAATGATCCCAAAGACAAAGTCAGGTGCGAGTGAAGAAGTTATTTGTTTTGTGGATTTTCGCCGATTTTGAGGTGAGTTTTGGTGACGTCTTCCTGATCGTGTGTTTCAGGGCAGCCGCAAGTCGTCTCGCTCATCAACAACTTCTTCTCCAAGGAGGATCTCGACTACTACACAGTTCCGCAGGGTGAGTCCTCACAACCTCTCTTCTCTTGTAAGTCACAGCACCGTCTCGCAGGGTCAGTCCTCACAACACCGTCTCACAGGGTCAGTCCTCACAGCACCATCTCACAGGGTCAGTCCTCACAGCACCATCTCACAGGGTCAGGCCTCACAGCACCATCTCACAGAGTCACCTCGAACTGCAGCACACACAGGGCCGTTCCTGCAACTCGACTCTCACATGATCAGAACAACAATTTTCGGCCAATAACTCGACTTTCCGGGAGAGCGACGTTATTTTGTTCAGATTGATTGTCAGTCAAACTGACGAGCTGCCATCGCGCTGTCTGTTCCCATCAAAGATCAAAGGTGAATCCCCCGCGGCAGCAGCCGAATCAAGGCTCGGGAGAAAAGCTCCCAAATGGAAAGAGACGAGAATGCTGGAGATGTGGCATTGATGAGCGCGTCGCGTTGTGCCTTGGGCATCACAGCCGGGGTTCAATTTTTCGGTGTCGGCCACGGGCTCCTTTTGAAAAGGTTCTCCAGAATGAAGGGGTGGTCACAGCAGACTTCTGAGCGACAACTCAGGTGAAAGTCAACGGGTGGCCACAACGCCAGTTGGTGGACATCGAAGAACATCCGTTTGGCCCCACCAGTTGGTGTGGTAGATCTGCCCCCACCAGTTGGTGTGGTAGATCTGGCCCCACCAGTTGGTGTGGTGAAAAGCCCCTCGAGTTATGTTGAAATTGGCTCGTGGTGTTTCTATTTCACCACACCAACCAACCGGAAGGGCAACAAGCGAAAATTTGACGTGACCACTTCCTGTAGGAAAGACTTTTTGAGGTGAAAATGAAATTTTATCTGGCCAGTGTTGCCACACTGGTAAGTATATTGTTTGTCAGGGTACCATCACGATACCATTCGACAATATTTCTGCCACGCGGGCCCTGGAAAAGCTGATGTGCAGTAGACTCTACATCTGATTGATGAGGCAAGAGAAACCCGAAGTGACGTCACGTCGAGTTTGTCATCAGCTTTGGCAGACTCGGTCTGACAACCGACACCACAAACGGATCAACCACTGTCAGACCCATGTCACCATGGATGCGTCCAGCATTGCCCCCCTGAAATCAAGAAGTACTGCCTGCAAGGTTGCGGAAGCCCACTTATAAGATAAGACTGCGCACAGTGTTCGTTTTGTGTGAAAGGGCCTCAGGGTTTCTGTCTAATCAGCCGCACGCGTACACAGGTGCGGAGCGGGCGCAGCTGCGTGCAGCGTGATACGACGTCTCCATAGCAACGGCGTCAGTCTCCAGAGAAACGGAGACGCACGGGTCACAATTTCCACGGCGTTCGCACGAGACCAATGGCCGGAGATATTGAGCCTGTTTTGATTCACGCGTGCAGCAAACTAAAGTGGCTCAAGTGGCTGATTTCGCTCCATCTCCATTCCTGGAGTGAAGTCGCGCGACTTCGTCGGTTGGCTGCGGCAACGCCTTCACTCATTGTATTGTCACCATGCACGTGTAAAAAGTGAAATTCGACGTCGTACCCCTTGGTGTGGTGCACCACTGAACACGACCGAATCGCGGAACAAAACAACGGGAAATTGATTGGTCCACAAACAATGAGCCGATTCCACTGTTGACTCGATGAATGAAGCATCGGGGACGAACAGAACGAGTCGGGGGCGGAGCCAGGACCTGATAGAGAGGTCAGCCTCGTGGGGAGCCACGCCCTACTGTTCCGTCTCGATCGACAAAGATATCAGAACTCTCCCACTTGACAGCGCATGGGGTGGAGGAGGTGGGTGGGAGGGGGGCTTGTCGTGAGGCAAAACTCAGACGATCCGTGAATCAGAAGCTTCTCTGGATCAGCTTCACTGGATGCAGCAATGATCTGACAGGGATACACGTTCCTGCAACATGTGTACGCCAAGAGTTTCCATCGATCCTACAGTGATTTTACTCTTCCGTCAACAAGCATCTCCCGAGGTTTACTCAATCAATGCGCAAAGTGCCAATTTCCAAGGACGAATTGCTGCTCCGACTGTAGCTTCGGGCCCGCGCCACTGTGTGCCGACCTTCCGTAGCTGCGGCGGAGTCTTCGTCTCGTGCAAAAGCCTCGTCTTTCTATCCGCACAGAAACTGCTTGAGACTCGGGCGGATTCAGCGGGGGTGGGGGGGGGGCGACCAAGGGGTTGACCCTGAGGAGCGAGGATCCGGTCTCTTCAATACTCCCCCACAAAATGTGTGCGAGAGACGAAAACAAGATTTTGAACCGCCCCCCTGGTGGTCACCTCGAACTTTCTGCGTCCGTCCCTGTGGCCTTGTGCGTGGTGGATCCATCAGGGGTAAAACGAAACGAAGCGAGATGTTTTCGGTCGGAAGGAAACGCAAGAACACCGCCTCAATCATATCAACTCCTGTCTTGGGACAGCCACATGCCGGGGTCACTTTGTACAGACAGACAGACAGACAGACAGACAGACAGACAGACGGACAGACAGACACACACACACACACACACACACACACACACACACACACACACACACACACACATATTTCACAAGTCAACAGAATTCTTCTCGAAGAACTGTTTCAACTTTCTGATTACTGTGAAGAAGACTCGGCAGAACTGAACTTGGTGGGGTGGTTGTGGCGCGGGTGAATCCGGTCGATTTCCAGCCAAGAACAGACCCGAGATCGCAAGCTGCAGCGGAGGTCACCGGGCGGATCCACACCAACACCCGAGGCCCTCTCTCAATTCAACCCCCCCCCCCCGCCGAAGTTGGCATCATCATGACTGTCGTGTAGTCGGTGCTAGATTCCATCCAGGGTGGGCTGTAAAGGTCAGCCCGGAGCACAGAACCAATCGTGATGAAGCAAGTTCAAGCTGTTTACATCAGCAACGAAGTACAGCAAAATGGTCCTTGTGTTGCAGGTCTGGAGAAGGAGCCGAAGCTTCCTCCCGAGCTGTCCGCCAGTCTCTACAAACTCATCCTCAACAACAACCTCAACCCGGTCAAGGTCAGTCACATCCAGGCCCCGTGCTGCGTGCACCAGTCAACAGCGCCGACGCGCATGACAAGGACCCCCGTGCCATGTGCGTTGTAGCATTTCACCCTAGAAAATCTGCGCTGAATATCCTTCACTTTGTGTTGTGAAACATACCTGATTTGAATCACTTTTCAGACCACAAACAGTTTCTGTTTCACACAACAATCTATTTTCGTGTGGGTTTATATCTCTGAAAAAGGGCAAAACTGATTTCTCGCCTGTAATGCCACGTTGCACATGGCACGGGGCGTCGCACGTGTTGCAACTGAAGGTCCCCAATAACTGCAGCGAAATTTGCTGGAAGTGACGTGTGTGTGTTTTTTTGCAGATCGCGCGCCACGTGCAGGAAAACCCGCGGCTGATCGACGGAGACAACGCCAGGAGGGTGGAGCGCGTCCTCGACTGCCTCGTCGAGAAGATGATGAAGTCGTCGGACACAAACGAGGTACAGGCCTGGCAAGAGTTTGTGTTTGAAGCAAGACATTTTGCAAGAGCTGAACTTCCAGCATTTACGCACAGTAGTGAGGAAGCTCAGCATTTCTTTCAACAGCTGTTTTCACACTGGTGTTTTTGTCCCACCATGAAAGAATTGAATCAGAGTTTGAATGAGAAACCAGACGCGTCGCAAGAGCGGTGTTTGTGTTCTTTCAATTGCGCAGGTTAGCAAAGTGTCGGTTCTCAGACAGTTCATGTCACACGTGTTTCAAATTCTTGCAGATTATGGCGATGAAGTTTCACTACTTGTTGTCGCTCATTAAAAACTGTTCGGAGGTGAAGAAGAAGAACCCAGAGGACAACCTGAAGACGCACGTTAAGAAGTAAGCTGCCTCGGCGCGCTTCAAGGGCGCAGCGGATCGAAGAGTCGTGACATCAACGTTTGTTCTGAGGCGAAAAATTAGATTTTCATAAATGGACGGGTTGGTTGGCAAATTGGTTGATTGATTGATTGACGTCTGCAGCCTGCTGCGGGGCGGGGAGCAGGGTTCGCGCGCGACGCAGGACTCGCTGGTGCGCGGCGTGTTGCGCAGCTTCCCGTACGCCGAGTCGCAGCTGCTGCAGCAGATGGTCCTCCAGCTCGCCAAGGTTCCGCTGGTGAGTGAGCACACACACACACGCACACTGCACACACACATACTGCGCGCGCACACACACACACACACAGACACACACCCACACACAAACACTGTGCACACACACACACACACACACACAAACACTGCGCACACACACACACACACACACACAGATACACACACACACACACACTGCGCGCACACACACACTGCACACACACACACACACACACACAGATACAGACAGACAGACAGACACACACACACACACACACACACACTGCGTGCACGCACACACACACTGCACACACACACACACACACACACACACACACACTGCGTGCATACGCAATGATGCTCATTCGCACTTCTGTTCGTGGGTTCGGACAACACGCACCGACACACACACGGACACCTGAATCGACATGCCCTGTTCTCATCGCGTGGCCTGCTCCACAGTCGAAGCGTCATCGGCGCGTATTGCATGCAAATTGCGGCACAGTTCACCCGAAACGCTTCCTCAACTTTCCAGATGCTTCACCTGGACGCATTTCTTCATTGTGACGTTCCTCGTGCACATGAGGTTTAACTGATTGACCCACGCACGCTTTTCGCGCAGGGCGGAAGTCCATCGTCGCTGAGCATACTGACTTCCGGTATCAACGGGCAGCGCTTCGCGACTGACGACGACGACGCATGCGCCACCTGTGGTGACCTGAAGGCCCGGAAGTGCACCGCGTGCAAAATGGTGAGAGCGTGCAGGCCACGGAAACTATGGATGCGTTTCGCGTTGCTTCCATACACGTGCAAGTGGTGGGCGCTGAGCATGAACTTGCACTCGTGTTGGAATTCAGTGTGATACAGGTTACCATCAAAGGTGATCTCACAACTCAACATAGGAAAGCAGCGGCTGCTGCTGCCCATGTGGTGTGTTCAGATTTCAAGAAACATTGGCAACCGATGGGGTCAGTTGCCGAGCAAATTCTGGGTCTTCCATGGTCTCGAACTTTGAAAATGTCATGTCTCTCAGTTCTCCTGATCGGTGCAGGTTTCTTCGTCCTCTCTACAAGACAGCTGAGGAAAATGTGGTTGTCTTGTTGCAGGTTTGTTACTGTGATCAGTGGTGTCAGAAGATGCACTGGTTCCTCCACAAGAAAGAGTGCAAAACTCTCGCCGGTGAGTGGTTGTTGCTTGTTGTGACTGACGTCCCACCAACCAATGACAGTCTTTCGCTCAGAAATGTCACGTTCCGCTTTTGTTGAACACTGAATCCTGCTGAATCCTGATGTCGACTTTTCGTTGGGTTTTGGTGGGAACCGCGCTGGTGTTTTTGTTCACACGACGGGACAGTATCAACAAAATGAAAGGTTTTTGCGCTCATTGTCGTTGCAGTGGAGTACAGCAGACGTCAAGAGGAGATTCAAGCTCGACAAGAAATGGACAGACAGAAGGAAGAAGCAGAGAAAGCCAAAAAGGAGAGCGGCGAAGGGGGGAACACGGAGGAGAATGAACAGAAAGCTCAAGAGAAAAACACAGAAGATGAACTGAGCGAGAAACTGGAGAAACAGCAAATGAAAGGTGAAAACAAAGGGGCTGAGGGAACAGAGGGAAGCAGCACAGACAAAGCAGCCAAAGAAAGTGGGGCAACAGGAGGAGCATTGGGAAGTAGAGAAGGAATCAAACGAGCTTCTTGGGGCAAAGGGAAGGGAAAGAAAGGCAGGAAGGGAAGGAGAAAGCTCGCCAATTCCGCAACCGCTGGTATTGTGCCGGGCTGTGAGAAAAATAGGTCTGGGTCGAAAGGGAAGGCGGATTCAGGGAACGGTGAGGAAAGTCCCGATGCAGCTGTGGTGGATCTGAAAGGGGAGAAGGTTCACGTGATTGAGGATGTAGAGACGGAATTGAAGCCGAGTAAAGGGAAAGAGGGAAGTCCAGCTGAAAAAGCAACCGAAGAGAAAGATAAGAAAAACAAAGACATCAAAGAAAAACTGAGTGAAACTGATCAGGATAAAATATCACAGATTCTAGGAGAAGCGAATGCCAGTGGGAAGTGCCCCTTCAGTGGGGCTCAGGGTGGAGCCAAGGTAGACAAGGGTCCCATGAGTGGGGTCACGTCGGGGTTCGGGGGTCTCTTGAAAGGCCAGGAATCGGTCGACTCGACCGATTCCTTTGACGAGAAGGTCGAGAAGGGTCAGGCTCTTCCCATTGGTCACCCGCCGGTCGACTTCGCAAGCATGACGCCAGTGGGCGCCAACGCGCAGCCGCTGCCCATGATGGACATGCGCATGTTCTGCCCGAAATTCGCGGATCTGGAGAACAAGGATCCGGATGAGTCTGAGGACGAGGAGGACCGCAGGTACAGGGAGACGTTCGACCAGTACGGGATGCCCATCAACATGGACGAGTTCCTCAAGGGCTTCGAGGAGTTCATGGCGAAGAAGAAAGCGCTGGAGAAGAAGATCCACGTGGTGGACTCGAGCTCTGACGAGGAGTCGGACTGAGGGGGAAGAAACCATGCAAGTACAGCGCTGGCTGTTGTGCAGAGCATCGGCGCATGCAGCTGTGTACTTGCTGGCAGAATAGTGTAGCCAGTGTCCCACGTGGTTTATTTTGTTGTGGGTGTTGTCCGCAGATTTTTTCATTTGCTCATGACGCATTGTGTGGGTTCGACGTTTGCAGGGAGTGGTTGTTGGAAACTGCACCGCGACTGCCTCTGCAAGTTTGATTGATGTTGTTCCGTGTTCGTGTCAGAAAGTTATATGGAGTCAGAGACTGTAAGAGACGGTGTTGTCAAATTACCTTTGACGACTTGCTGCCTCAAATAGAGCAGAAACATTGGCACCTGTTTGATGTTGGCTGAAATGGACGAACAGGGGAACGATTCTCGGCACAAACCCCGTCTTGTTGCGTTCCTACTGCAAAATGACAGGCTCGTGTGTTTCATCGCCTGTTGTTGAAAGTTGACTGTTGAGCTCAAGATTTCTTTTGATGTCTTGCAAAATAAGAGGTGAAATCTGAACTTTCCACTTTCCACACACATGATGTTTTTGACGTTTGTTTCTCTTGCAGATGCGACAGACGAACCGTCCAATGAGGAAGCTGCTTCTAGTCACAACGAAGGCGTTTCCGCCGCGAGTGAGGCGCCCTCTGGGTCTTCTGAATCTTCCATCCCGGGTCCACCGCCTTCATCTGAACAGGAACTTCGGTCCTAGACGGAACTGGCAAAACTCCCCCGGGGTTTTCTTGTGAGAAAAACTCAACGCATGTCCGCACCCGCTGCCAAATATCGGCACTGTGTGTGAGGCATCTTGTTGCCATCGTTCAAGTTGTGAAATTCCAAATGTTGAAACGGGTTGATGTTTCGTTTTGTACGAACGTTGTTTGCATTTTCCAAGTGGGTAAACAATGTGTTGTTTGTTGGGAGAGGGAGCCAGTGTGCGAGAGGGAACGAGAGTACCACGACGTTTTGTTGTTGCGATTGTCCCAGATTGCGAACAGTTCTGCCAACGAAGTATTTGAAGCTGTAGCTCCCACAATGAAGCGTTCATGACAGTTCACAGCTTTTTCCGGAGAAAATTTCAGTGTGCCATTTGTGGTTGCTTTCTTCACATGACAACCATTCCTTTTTGGAGCTTGGCAAAGTTTCATTTTCCGGCACGTCAAATGCCCCTCCTGTTTTCTGGTCTTTTTTGACTGTCCAAATCTCGTTTTGCTTTTTCGCGAAACCATCACTGCTCGACAAGGTTCGAATTGTGTTGCACAGGCAATGGCCATTTCTTGTTCGTGATTTTGTTGTTGACACTGCAGTGTTGTTCAGCTGTTGACGTCGTGTGCGCTTGAATACAAAGGTCGTGATTTGTACTGCAAATGTATTGCGAAGAGTCCCAGTGTGTTGAGTTGTTGACATTACAGTTCCTCGCAAAGCACAATTGTTTTTATTGCAACATTCATTGTTTTGAACTGAACAGATCCGTGTTGTAGTTTCGCGTCTTGACGCGACCAACTGACCATGAGACTTTTACATGAAAGTATTAGACGCAAGTAAAGCACAATTTAGAAGATCAAGTAATACTCGATTCTTTTTGTCTTTTGATGAAAGATAGTCATTTTTGCGCGTGGATGTGCTCGTACGAACCGTGCGCTGTCCGCAGGAACGTCCGACAAACCGTTGCTCACCGCCGTCAAAACCAGGAAAGACTCCCTCGAATGTTTCTTTGCGCCACTCGTTGGGGCGGGGCGCGAGTGTGTTGCCACCCTCACTCCACTCGACATTTTTGGTCCGTTCGGTTGCAAGAGGTGAGGCGCCGTATGCGGCGTTTTGCCGCCGCCTGCGTCACGTGTTGAGCGGCTCATCTGCCACGAAGGTCCAGCCTTTCTTCACGGTTCTCACCCGAACACCTCAGTCCTCATCCTCCTGCACTTTGCTGTACTGAACGTTCGCTTCCACAGCGGCAGCCAGGTCCTCCTTGCCCGCCTGTAACCGCTCCCCTGTAACGCCAGATATAGTGGCTTTCAGAGACCTGTGACCTTCGGATAACCAGTGGAATGGAGCGAACATCACCCGCAACGAGTTTCGCAATGCAGCATCATGAAACGAGCAGTAGTCGACAGATTTGGACAGAAATGCAAATCAAGAAGGCTGAGGACCAACTCACGTATGAGTTGTGCGATGGCGCGTTGTGTGCGACGCTCCAGCTTCTCGAGCTTCTTGGCGACGTCGCGTTTCAAGTCCCAGTCCGGCTTCCTCGGAGCCAGGTTCATCAGGTCCTGAGGACGAAGCACAATTGAATCAAAGGGAACTTCGGGTGATTGAAACACGAGGAAAAACTTCGGTGAACGGACTCTACAGATTTTGACCAAATTCGTTTGGTTTCCTTTGGGTGGTTTTCGTCATGTCAAAATACAGCTGTATCAGTGCACGAATGTGCAAAAGTGAACGCACCACTTCCTCAACAACGGGCTCCGGTTTTCCTGCCTCCAACTGGCCTTCCACTTTCTCCGTCACTGCAAAGGAAACCAAGTCGTGAACCCCATTTAGAAAACATTTTTCACGACTCTTCTACACGACAAGAGCGACCTTTCGGTGTGCGAACAATTTACCATCTTTCAGCCCTGTCGGTGGCAGCTGAGCTTCTTTCAGTGACTCGTCCTTCGGCTTGTAGCTTCTGAACACAGGTCTGGAAAAGAAAATGAACAAAAACGTTATCAACACCACGTTTTGAGACGCAACAAAGATTTGGTATGTTCAAACCTTTCAAGTGAAAAAAAATTCAACACACTGAACTGTCAGTGGCGACCTCAAGCAGCCCAAGTGGACCAAGCTGTTGGCAAACAGGGACCATCAAACATGAAACGGAGAAGTTGAAACATGAGTAGATCTACTGTTGTTGAACTTTTGAAGTGCCATGCCTCATGTAGCGACGACGCTTGGATTTTGTTGCGCCAAAATCTCTGGTATGTGTTGGTCATCTCAGAGGTCCCGCGTTTTGAGAACGTGTGGACAACACTCGATTCACTCACTTGGGTAACTTTTCTTCTGATTCAGCAGCACCCTTTTTACTCGGAGGTCCATCCTCCTGGTTTTCATTGTCTCTCTTGCCTTTCCATGCCTTCAAACGTTCCTTTCTTTTCCTCGCTTCTTCTTCTAGCGATCCGACGGCCGCCATGTTGCTTTTCCTGTGTCGCCAGAGAATATTTTCCTCAGCATTTGTTTTGGAGGCAATTTGGGCGCGAACAACGAAGTCGAAGCTGTCAGCAATGAAGTTATTTGTTGCACTGTGTCTTTGTTTGACACTTCTCTGTTTGACTGAATGTGTGAGATTCAGGTGCAAAGGTAAAATATGCAGACGGGCCTCTTTGGTTCAAGGTTGAAACAGCTTCGGTGGGAGGTCCACAGGTCTTCATCTGAAGTCAGTTTTGAGACCAGAGGATCAATCGTGGTGCCCTCCTCAGTCCTCCAGTTTTAGAGACCCGACGTCCTGTGCCTGACCAATATTGTGGGATCAGAAACCCAGTGAACAGGGACACACTTGGGATTGCGCTGCAAAACATTCATACCATTTCCTGACCTGTTTCCTATTCAGACTGGTGCTTGTTGGTACGAATGGCTTGCTGTGCGTTCGCGTGTGAATCGAACACGCCCATTTGCGTCATGTTTGTGGAGTGACTTGTTGACTCACCTTAATTTGCGAGGTATCCAAGATGGATGCTGAGAGCCAAACGCACAACCACCGTTCTCAAACTAGCATTCCAAACAGGAGATCCAGCACAGTAATATTGCA
>JAAUXT010012550.1_pt1 | contig 12148 bp, 9 predicted proteins | sample 7278171 | NCBI WGS metagenome assembly JAAUXT01 (sample SAMN14350112, study PRJNA611818) | marine sediment metagenome | isolation source: surface marine sediment (1.8m) | place: French Polynesia: Moorea | collected 2018-08
ATTTTCATGATTGAGGTCTATTCGATAATAACCGTTTCAGCAAAAAATCTACTTGCTGCCGATATGTGAACATTATTATGCCACTGCCCACCTTCATCATAGGCGGCGTCCGGCGCGGTGGGACTACCTCGTTGTATTACGCCATCAATGAGCACCCGCAAATCTATCTTTACCCGCATTCTGAACTCAATTACTTTGTGGAAAAAGATGTTAAAGGGCGCAAATGGCCTGACCATTTCGATGCGCCAGATCATTGGGACACATCGCATACTGTAGATGATTACGCCGCTCTTTTTCCAGTTGACATACGTGCTCGCGCCATTGGCCACAAGGGTGCCGATTTGCTTTTCTGGCAGCCAGCGCATGAACGCATCGCCCGGTTTGTGCCCAAGGCGCGCTTCATTTTTTCGTTAAGAAATCCGGTCAATCGAGCTTGGTCGCATTATTGGTTTGAACGTGCCAAAGGTCGGGAAACGCTTGATTTCGAGGCGGCTCTGGACGCAGAGGAAGATCGCACCAAACAAAACAAATGGGCCGGCTACCATCTTTCCTATTTGGCACGCGGTTTTTATGATCAAAACTTGCAGCGGTTCTTCAAGTTCATTCCACCTGAGCAGGTGCTGGTCATTACACTTGAAGAAAAAATCGCCCAGCCACGTAAAACACTAGAAAAAATTTATCGCTTCGTGGGTGTCGACCCGGAACTGGGGCATCAACAGTCAGAATCGCGTCGCAATAAAGGTTGGGCCACTATACTGCGACCGTGGACCCATCACTCGGCAATAGCGCCTGTGGTGAGTGGTTATGAGAGTTTGACCAACGCACTTGCCAGAGTACTAACCCCGTCAAGGGATTCCCGACGCCTGTTGCGCAATTTTCTACAAAAGCCTTTTCGTCAATCAATGCGGCGGGTGCCGTTGCCCGAAACGCTCCGGCAAAGACTAAACGACCGCTATGCGCCGCATATTGCCACTCTCGAAAAACTTTTGGATCGTTCCTTTGATGAGTGGCGGTTCCCATAGTTACTGAATCATCCAATTACAACTCGACCCATGGCCGGCCTATAAATTTATTCAATAAACGCTTAAAATATGCTAATTTTCGTTCATCTTTCTGCCTTGAAATTCTGTGCTCAATTCAGGGTGGTCATCCTAAAGAGACGCTATTTGGAGAAATTTTTGTATGTCTAAAAAAGTGATATTTGCTCATGCCGGTTGGACCTTCTGGGATGACGCTGCCATAAGGCTACGGGACGATTATGGCTGGGAAATCTGCTATTTCATTGGGGGAACCCATCAAGAAAAAACCCAAAAGCATTTTCCGGAAGCCATATTTCACTCCCATGCTGACGCCAAACGCATTCGGGTACCCAAGGGATGCGAGGCAGTCAAACCGTCACCATTGGATAAAAATTTAATCACGGCTTTGTCCTCGAATGAGTCGATATACATCAAAATGATGGATCGCTTTAACTATAACCGGACACTAAGCTACCAAGAGCGCATTGCGACATACCACAAGCAACTAATGTACTGGAATGGGGTTATCGAACACTTTAAACCGGACTTGGTGGTGTTTCGGATGGCACCGCATATGTGCCATGATTATGTCTTATATTCACTCTGCCGCGTTATGGGGATCGACACCCTAATGTTTGAAAGACCGACGATTCCCGGTCTGGTATTTCCGGTGGGATCTTTTGAGGATCAATCACCGGTCATCAAGAAAAAATACCTTGAGTGCTTAGCAAGGGAGAGTGGGGCGGTTATCTCAGTGTCGCCTGAAGTCTCTGCTCATCTGGAAAAACTGGCCAAACCCTACGAGCAGGCCATGCCATTTCATGAGCAATACAAGCAGAAACGATACAGCGGTGGTGAATTCGGTGCCTCTATTGGAATCGTATGGCGTCTAATATACGATCAGGTCAAAGGAACGCTGTTTGATAAATGGGACAGTGAGTATCGCAAAATGAAATTCCACAATCGGTTGGGACAAATCAAACGCAAAAAGCTCCAGGCGCATTATCATCAGCTGGCTAACAGCGTGGATTTAAACGTCCCCTATATTTTTGTCGCTTTGCAGTGTGAGCCTGAACGCCAATCCTGCCCGGTGGGGGGGGTGTTTACACACCAATATTTGATGGTCGACCTGCTGTCCAAGCTGGTGCCGCAGGGCTGGAAAGTTTATGTTAAAGAACATCGATCTCAGTTTAAAAAATACCAATCAGCAGAGCGCTCCAAGACCGTTGAATCTTATGAATACCTTGCCAGTATGCCGAATGTAGAATTGGTATCGTTAGACACATCGTCATTTGAACTCATCGATTATGCACAAGCGACAGTAACGGTTGCGGGCACCGTGGGGTGGGAAAGCCTGGTAAGGGGCAAACCAGTGCTGCTTTTTGGCCAAAGCTGGTTTAGCGCTTGCAAGGGCGTATTTATGGCCCATTCGATTGAAGACTGTCAATCAGCGATTGAAACCATTAATAATGGGTTTAAAATTGATCCTGAGGAGATCAAATGTTTTGCGCATGTTGTGGAGCAAAACTCTTACAGGGGATACATCGATCCGGTATATGAGCAGATGGGGCTGATTTCACCTGAAGAAAATGCGATGAATCTGGCTAAAGCCATATATGAGTATTTTGAATGAGGATCCTTTGCCGGGGAAAAGAAGACGATTTAAACGCATGCAACGTTTTCGCCGCAAACCGGCTGTTTAAAAAGCCTGCTTTTGCGTCAGGCGTTGCACGAACTCCCAGTCATCGACGCTGTCAACGTCTATAGCCGCCTGCGGAAAGGGCAGCAGCACAGGAAGCAGGCGAACCTGCATCTTATTTGAAAGCGTTTCTAAACCATCCTTCAACGAGATTCTGCCTAACAGGTACCGCGCCACGGTCCACCAACCCAGGAGCTGCATAAGGCGCAGCGGTTTTTTGCGCTCCTGTTCTATGCGGCGCCAGAATTGAGCCGCCTGATCAGAACGAGAGTTGAGAAAACCAAACAGATTGCAGCCGCTATAGGCCCCATCTTTGAATTTTATGGCCGTGCGTTGGGTTTCAGGAAATGCGGCTATAACACTCTCATATGCTGTTAGACCGACCGCGACATCACATTCTAGTTGATACGCTGCGTTGCAAAAAAAATCTACGATCTGTGGGGTTAAGAGTGCATGATCGGCAGTGGTGACCAGCATTGGTTTATTATCCGGGAAAGCTTGCAGGGCATTATAGGTGCTCAAACTGGGCGTCGCTTGGCTGGCAATCCATTTGAATTCATTTTTATCGAGACGGGCTTGTAGTTCAGGCTCCCGCTCAACTAAAGGCCGGGAGGGTCCGCATAAGATCAGGGTGTCAACCTGCTGGGCAGCCGATAAGGCATCTAAGACCCGATGCACCATCGGTCGATTGTCGATGGGCGCAAATGATTTACAGGTCACTCCGGCGGCCTGAGCCACCGGATCCTGACCCGGACGGCTTCCGGCAAGAATGATTGCGCTAAATCGGCTTGTCTGTTGTGCCGTCATCGGTCTCCTGAATCAGGGTGGTTTTAGATTAAGTTTTTACCATATATTCGATAGCGCTTGTATGCCGAGCCCTTGATCCCTTCAATGATATCTCGCGTGCCCTTATTATCTTCCAATATCCAGGACATTTCGACATCTTTTACCCTGTGTTTGATTGCCGGAGGATATAACGCCTGGATCATCATCAGCGCCATTGCCGCCCCCATGAGGCTATCCTGATACTGCTGTCGAACCCCCATAAATGGGATGCGCGTTGTTTGTGGAAACTTGACTTTCAAACGCCACAGTAACTTAAGCCAGCCGAAAGGCATTAATCGGCCGTTTAAATCACGTATGGTTTCATTGATATTGGGCACCATCACCATAAAAGCCGCTGGTCTACCGTCGATTTCAGCAATTTTGACCATTTCAAATTTCAACACCAATTTAAACTCTTTGCCCAGCTGTTTAAACTCCTTTGGGGTAAAGGGAATAAATCCCCAGTTTTGCGACCAAGCGTCATTAAAAATGTCGCCGATATTCTGCAGGTCTTCGTCAAAATTTGTTTTTCGCAAAGAGCGTATCTTGACCCGTTTTTTTGCCCTTTTGGTGACCGCCTGCATGGCCGGTGTCAGTGTAAAATCATCAACGGCCACGCGATAGGCCAATAAATCTTTTTGTTTCTGAAAGCCATTTTTTTCCATATGCATCGCATAATAAGGTCTCGCATGCCCCATCAATAAATAGGGGGGCGTTTCAAAGCCGTCCACCAACAATCCCGGTTCCTGGTTGATCGATAAATTATAGGGCCCTAGAACCCGGTGCATCCCCTGGTCACGCAACCAACGCTCAGCAGTTTGGAAAAGTGCTGCAAACGTTTCAGCATCGTCTTCTGATTCAAGCATTCCGAAAAAACCTTCATCTGCCTGATGCTGATCAAGGTGCAATTGGTCGATCTGGGCGCTGATGCGACCCACCGGCGCCTCTTTGCGATATGCGATCCAGGATTGAAAACGGGCATGCTCAAAATAAGGATTTCGCGGCGACAAAAGTTCTTTTCGTTCCAGAATCAATGGCGGAATCCATGCGGGATCATCTGCGTAAATAGACCAGGGCAGCCGGATAAACTGTCGTAACTGATGCCGGGTTTTGACCCGATTGACGTGCAGCATAAGATGGTCTCTTTTATTGAAAGATCGATTTGCGGTTTAACGTTAGGCCCAGTAAAAGAGGCCACCGCGCTCATCAAATACCCCCGCGACTTTGTCAAATGTTAAATGTTTTATCAAGCATTATCTTTCCGGGTCATTCAACGCTTATTTGAAGCAGTAAGGAGACGGTTTAACGCACGAATTGAAATGAAACGATGACTGGTCATCTTAATTTTTTAAAATAACTGCATTGACTATATGCGTTAGGGAATGACCCGTATTTTGCCATACGTGACTTTCTCATTTTAAAGTCCATTTCCAACAATGCGGATTCAAAATCCAACATTATTTTTGCACCCATCGTCGGCCGATTTGGCAAAAAATGGGGTGATAAGGCCAATATTGACATTTTTTTTTGAAACAATGGGATTTGATCAAATGTTTCAAAATGGGCACATATCCTTCATATTGTGTGTCGGATTGGACACACCCCCAAGTTTCGTATTTGACAAATTTTTCAATATTTGGGCTGGTTATTCATAAAAAAATAATAAATTAAGGTGTTTAGTGAGCTAAAGGCCTTAAGCGTGAAATTTTGTGATTTTAGGGTTGCTGTCGCCAAAAAATGACTCCTCAGAAAACGCCAAAATGCTGTAAGTTAGTAAAATTATAATAAATTATTTGACATCCATTTTTTATTTAGATAAGTTTCTATATAAGAAATTGCATCACCAAGTTTTTAGGCTGCAGATAAAGGAAGCGACACCCTGTTTTCGATGAATTAAGTTAGCGCTGCATTTTGTTGACTTAACTTGTCTGGAAAAACTGGAATATCAAACGAGGAGATGGATGAAGTGACTATGGAAGCAACGCCGACTGGAAGTAATATACCCTTACGAGCTGGAGACTTTTCTACTTTGCCTGAGGCGCTCAATTATGCGGCTCAGGGTCAAACCGGTTACAATTTCTACGATGGGCGCGGCAAAATATCTGCCGTTCTCCCGTATTCAAAACTGCGTGACGAAGCCCAAGAGCTGGCTCAACGGCTCATCGGCCTGGGCCTTGAACGCGGTGCGCGCATGGCGCTGGTAGCCGATACCCATCCAGATTTCATCCGATTTTTCTTTGCCTGTCAGTATGCCGGCCTCATTCCCGTTCCGTTGCCGGCATCCATTCATATGGGCGGACGTAAAACATACGTGGACCAGTTGCATCGTCTGCTAATCAGCTGCCGAGCCAATGCCGCCATGGCAACGGATGATTATTTTCCATTCTTGAATGAAGCCGCCGAAGGTCTTGACCTCCGATTTTGCGGAACGCCTCAAGCGTTCGACGAACTTGCCAAATCATCGATTCCGCTAAGCCCGCTGGGGCCCAAAGAGCTGGCTTACATCCAGTACACCTCCGGCAGCACCAAATTTCCCCGGGGGGTTATGATTACCCAGTCGGCGGTATTAAACAATCTGGCCGCCATCGTTAAATCGGGTTGCAAGATTCGACCGGGTGATCGAGGGGCCTCATGGCTGCCGTTTTACCATGATATGGGTTTGGTGGGGCTTGTTCTGGCGCCACTGGCAGCTCAATTATCGGTTGATTATTTGAAAACCCGTGATTTTGCCATGCGTCCCAGATTATGGCTGGCATTGATGACCGAGAATCGAGCAACGATTTCAATTGGGCCTCCATTTGGTTATGAGCTGTGCCAGCAGCGGCTGCGTCAAAGTGATATCGAAAAATTTGATTTGAGCGCTTGGCGCCTGGCAGGTGTTGGCGCTGAAACCATAAGACCCGCGCCGTTATTCAAGTTTGCTGAAATGCTGGAGCCCTGCGGATTTAACAAAGAGGCATTCTGTGCCTGTTACGGAATGGCCGAATGCTCGCTGGCGGTCAGCTTTGCACCACTCAGCAATGGGTTAAACATCGACGCCGTAGATGGCGATTATCTTTCTGAACACCGTCAGGCCTTGCCGGTGGTAACTCACATGCCTGAAAGTGAAATTCGATCGAGCTGGTTTGTGGATTGCGGCACACCTTTGCCGGATTACCAGGTGGAAGTTCGCGATGGTAGCGGCCATCAGCTGCCTGAGCGACATGTGGGCACCATTTATGTAAAAGCGGCCAGCGTTATGTCCGGTTATTTTGGTGATCTAAAATTAACCCAAGAAGTGTTAACCGACGATGGGTGGTTTAACACAGGAGATTTGGGCTATTTTGTTGAAAACGGCCTTTTTATTACCGGCCGCGAAAAAGATATGATCATCATCAATGGTCGTAACATATGGCCGCAGGATCTTGAATTTGCCGCCGAACAGCAGCCTGAGGTTCGCACCGGGGATGCGTCGGCCTTTTCCGTACCGGGACCGGATGGACAGGAAAAGACGGTGATGATGGTCCAGTGCCGGGTGAACAGCGATCCAGAACGCGCCGAGTTGCGGGAGCGCATACAGCGCTTGATTTATCAGGAGCTCGGGATTGAATGCTATATCGATCTGGTGCCGCGCAATACATTGCCCCGCACCACTTCCGGTAAGCTATCCCGATCGAAGGCCCGAAAAGAATTTTTAAAGCGGACTGAAAGGGAACGACAGCCGTCATCACGCCGCCCTTTAATTTTTACGGGTAGACGGGTACAGGCGGGCTAATTGTTTTATGCCAGTCGATTCCCTTTTAATTTTCTAAATAGATAGGTGGCAGCGGAAACCAACCGGGTAGCCAATAGCGTTAAATTGGGCGAGACGGCCATCAGCTGACATTCCCCTGGTTAAAAAAGGTATCCGCAGCAACTTCATGAAAAACACAATCGCCTTAACGGGGGCAACGGGTTTTATTGGCAGCAGCGTAGCCCGGCGGCTTATAGCGGATGGATGCAAAGTCCAGGCGCTGACCCGTAGCACATCGGATCGAAGCCGTCTATTAGATTTAAATATTCATTGGGTCGAAGGTGCGCTCGAAGACCTTAATAGCTTGAAACGTCTGGTGAACGGCGCGAATGCTGTGGTTCATTGTGCCGGCGCTGTTCGTGGTGCGACTCAGGCCCATTTTGATCGTATGAATGTTGATGGCGTGGCTCGGTTGGTGCAGGCAGTCAGTGAACAGCACCCGGTGCCGCGTTTTTTATTGATATCGTCTCTGGCAGCCCGGGAACCCGATCTTTCACTTTATGCTTCCAGCAAGCGGCAGGGCGAGGTTGTTTTGGCCACTCACAGTGGACAGATCCCCTGGTCGGTCCTCAGACCTCCGGCCGTATATGGCCCTGAAGATCGCGAGATGCTTCCGTTGATGCAGTGGATGGCACGCGGTTTTGCGTTCATTCTAGGGACCGGTGACATTCGGTTTTCAATGCTGTATGTTGACGACCTGGCCGATGCCATTCAACACTGGTTGCGACATTGCAATTCTAAAAACCAGGTCTTCGAACTTCATGATGGGCACCCCAATGGCTACTCGTGGCAGGATGTCATTGAAACGTTTCATCATTTAGGCGTCAATCGTGTGCGACGGGTTCACGTGCCCGTTGCAGGAGTTCGGCTGGTGGCAGCGCTGAATCTTATCGCTGCCCGGTTATGGGGTTATCAACCCATGTTGACACCGGCAAAGCTGCGGGAACTCACACATCCCGACTGGGTGTGTGAGAATGTAGCGATTACGCGCGAAATCGGTTGGACACCTCGGGTATCGCTTGCAGACGGCCTCAAGAGAACACTCGGTTTTAACAAAACGAATGCCTGTTAGAAAAGGTAATGATACGGTTATCCTCACGCAAAGCGCGCCAAGCAAAGATTTTGTGTTAAGAACTAATTGCACCTGGCGCCTTGGCGTCTTTGCGTGAAACCTTACTAAAAACGGATCGCAAAGAGATGAAGCCTATGCAGGACTACGAAAGCTTACTTAAGCGCGTCTGTGAACTGTTGGTTCCCTTTGTTGAACAAGGAACTGCTTTACGGGAAGATTCAGATTTTGTGGCTGATCTAAATTTTGATTCGCTCAAAGTTATGAAATTGGTGGAACAGGTTGAGGATGAGTATGATATATCCATACCCTTGAATATTCTTCCCGATGTACAAACAATTAAAGATTTTGTCATGCAACTTCAAAAATTAGTGAGTCCATAGGGCGTATTTAGTGTTTAGTAAAAGACCGAACCCCCAACACTAAACACTAAATACCAAATACCAAACACGAAGGAAGTTAGAGAATGAGCCTTTTTGATAAATTTGAGCAGATAGCGGCGGCGCGACGGTCATTGGTTGAAAAAGGGATACGATCAAACGTGATCATGGAAAAAGTGGTCTCATCCACAGAGGCGATTATTAACGGCCGTACTGTGATCCTTGCCGGAACCAACAATTACCTGGGTCTGACATTTGATGCGGATTGTATCGAGGCCGCTTCTAAGGCCGTCAAAGAACAAGGCACCGGAACGACTGGCTCCAGAATGGCCAATGGCAGCTATTCAGAGCACGTAAAATTGGAGCAAGAGCTGGTCGATTTTTTCGGCTGCAAATACGGTATGGTCTTTTCGACCGGCTACATTGCGAATTTGGCCATGTTATCAGCGCTCACCGGTCCGGGTGATGTCCTATTAATTGATGCCGACAGCCACGCCAGCATTTATGATGGCTGCCGTCTGAGCGGCGCTGAAATTATCCGATTTCGGCACAATGATCCGGATAATTTGGCCAAACGACTTCAGCGGCTGGGTGAACGCACAGCCAACACACTCATTGTGGTGGAGGGCATCTACAGTATGATGGGCGATCGCGCTCCGTTGGCCGAAATTGTGGGGGTCAAAGAACAATACGGTGCCTGTCTGCTGGTTGATGAAGCACATTCGCTGGGGGTCTTGGGTTCAAACGGCCGCGGGTTGGCCGAAGAGGCTGGTGTAGAGCAAAACGTTGATTTTATTGTCGGCACTTTCAGCAAGAGCCTGGGGGCCATCGGTGGATTTTGCGTTAGCAACCAGGCAGCGATGAATTTGGTTCCCCTGGCGGCACGGCCTTACATTTTCACCGCTTCCTCATCGCCTTCAACCATCGCCTCAACCCGCGAAGCGTTGAAGGTATTAAGAGCACGACCCGAATTGCGCGAAAGATTGTGGGGTAATGCCCAACGTTTATACCAAAAGCTGCAAGGGCTTGGATTTCAGCTTGGCCCGCAAATCAGCCCGGTCGTTGCCGTGCGGGTTGCCAATGTCGAACAGGCCGTCGCCCTGTGGAAGGGCCTTTTAGAAAACGGTGTATATGTCAATCTGGTAACACCTCCGGCCACGCCGGATGGGGGCTGTTTGTTGCGCTGCAGTGTCAGCGCCGGCCACAGTACAGAGCAGATTGATCAAATTGGTGCTGCGTTTGCAGCGCTCAAGGAAGTTGTTTTGGAGCGCGAAACCGCTTGAGGACGCGAAATTCTTAAGACGCCCGATTGTTAAGGGCTTAATGTGAATCGCTGATGCATATACTTGTCTCCTTCTTTCGACGATATCCGATACAAAGCATTCTGATGCTGTTCGCCATGCTGTTGGCTGCCGTGGCGGAAGGGATAGGTTTATCTGCCATGTTGCCCCTGCTGAGTACGGCTGTTGGCAGCGAGGCCGGCGGTGGTGACGGCACGAGTCCAGCGGCCGAACGCATTGTCAGGCAGGGCCTTGAGGAGTTGGGTCTTCCGCCGACATTAGAAGTTCTTATGCTGGTCATTTTTTTTGCGATTTTGATCAAATGTTTCCTTATCTTACTGGCCAAAAAACAGGTGGGCTACACCGTTGCTCAGGTGGCAACCGACTATCGTTTGGAATTGCTGCGGGCTTTGCTGGCCTCAAGCTGGGCGTTTCATCTGCGACAACCCGTTGGTGCACTGGCCAATGCCATGACAACCGAAAGCAGCCGAACCAGCAAAGCGTTTCTGAGCGGTGCCTCCATGATCATCTTCTTAATTCAGGTGATCATCCTGTCCATTGTGTCTTTTTTGGTTTCCTGGCAGGCAACCTTAGCCGCTTTGGCAGGCGGCTTTTTTATTTTTTTTGTGTTGAAGCGTTTGATCAAAAAGGCGCAACGGGCCGGCAAGCGCCAGACCAAGGTCATGAAATCATTGGTGGGGCAACTGGTTGACAGTTTGCAATCCATAAAGCCGCTGAAAGCCATGGCACTTGAAAAATTGGCTGAATTGGTGCTGGCCAAAGAAACCAATAAACTCAATAAAACATTTCGCAAACAAGTTCTCAGCAAGGAATATTTGCGTGCTTTTTCCGAGCCGTTGCGATTTATTTTCCTGCTGCTGGGCTTTTATTTTACCTTTAAATACCTGAAGCTACCGGTGACAACCCTGATGGTGTTTATCATTTTGATTGCCCGCATTCTGATGCAGCTGGGTAAAGTGCAGGATGAATACCAGAAAATGGTCACTTACGAGAGTGCCTACTCATCATTGAGAAATAAGATCAATGAGGCTTTGGCAGATCGGGAAGTTGAATTCGGCACGCAATTGCCTGTTTTGGATAAAGGGATTCAGCTAAGTCAGATTTCGTTTGCCTATGAAAGTAGACAGGTGTTGCGAAATGCGTCATTCGATTTTCCGGCCGGATTGATGACGGCCATTGTGGGCCCATCGGGCTCGGGCAAAACCACAGTTGCGGATCTCGTCATTGGCCTGATGAGACCCCAGCAGGGTGAAATCTTGATTGATGATCTTCCGCTGGATCAGATCGATGTGCGAAAATGGCGACACATGATCGGCTACGTTCCGCAAGAGACCTGGTTGCTGCACGATAGCGTGCTGAACAACGTCACCCTGGGTGATCCGGAACTGTCGACAGAAGATGCCATCCAGGCCCTGCAAGCTGCTGGTGCTTGGGATTTCGTACAAAAAATGCCACAAGGAATAAACAGCACTGTCGGCGAACGTGGCGGTAAGATATCCGGGGGACAGCGTCAGCGCATCGCCATCGCCCGCGCTCTGGTTCACCAACCCAAATTGCTGATTTTAGATGAAGCTACGACCGCCTTGGATCCGGAAAACGAGATGGCCATCTGCAATACCCTGCGGGAGTTGCGCGGCCGCTTAACGATCTTGGCGATTTCACACCAGCCGGCGGTGTTGGAAGTATCTGATCGTGCTTATCAGATGCAAAATGGCTCAGCTGTGCCGGTCATCAAAGAGGATTCATCATCGGATTTCAATTTAGCAGAGGATGCGTCGAGTGCCGACCGCAAGCTGCAGTCGATTGATAATCCGTTGTAGCAGCATTAAGGCCAATATTGGCGACAATTACATAAAGGACGTATTTAGAGGTGATTTAGGCGATTCAATAACGCTGACGGCAAAAATAAGCGAAAATGGAAATGACCCGATATAAAGAAAATATGGCCAATTTTTAAATGCGTTTATTAATCATATTTATACGCGCCTACCCTTTACAAAGTGCCATCACTATAGGCGCACTGATCTTTGCCGGTTTGATCGAAGGCGTCGGCCTTTCGATGTTGCTACCATTGCTCAGTCTG
>JAAUXT010152689.1_pt1 | contig 12148 bp, 14 predicted proteins | sample 7278171 | NCBI WGS metagenome assembly JAAUXT01 (sample SAMN14350112, study PRJNA611818) | marine sediment metagenome | isolation source: surface marine sediment (1.8m) | place: French Polynesia: Moorea | collected 2018-08
CACCCCTGGACCCACCACTGGACCCACCCCCAGACCTACCCCTTGACCCACCCCTGGACCCACCCCTGTACCCCACCCTGGACCCACGCTGCCCCTGACATGTGCCCCTGGATCCATGAGATTTGTTTGTTATGAGTGTCGCAGATGCAGCGTCAAACCGTCTGCGTCAAAACGTCATTCAAGGCTCCGTAACGAAATGGACGTTCACGCAATAAACCCATATTTATACAGAAATTTGGGGAAAATATCCTGTTGTGACTCACGTAGTGAGACGTCGAACTACGTCAACGCGCGTCAAACTACGTCACCTCACGTCAAACTACGTCAACTCGCGTCAAACTACGTCAACTCGCGTCAAACCACGTCACCTCGCGTCAAACTGTGTGGCGGACGACAGTGTGGTCGTCACCTGCGGAACTACTCGTGCTCCCCCGCGGCGCAGAGACGTGTGTTTCTGAACCAAATCGTGTTTCTCCTGCTCAGTGACCCGTGGAGACAGTTTCACATCATTGTGCCGAGTCGTCATGACAACGGTATCGAAACTCGCCCTGCCCAGGGTGCAGCAATGATCCCATGAGAGGATCCAGAGACAGATCCAGGGGAGGATGCACACAGAGACAGAGCCAGGGGGATCCAGACAAACCCAGGATGTGGATGGATCCGGATTGGACCCTGCGTCCTGGTGGAACCGGTGAGCGAGTGGAGTGTTGACCCTTTTGTTTACCGCTCCAACTGAACTGGTGAGAAAATGTGCGTCTCCTCGGCAACGAGGCGTTCCCTTTTTCGGCGCAGACGCGGTGAGCCGTGAAATTATGCGATTTAAATTCTATATTCGTCCTGGTGGTAATGGTGTCATCGAAACCGTGCGCACTGAGGCGCGAAAGTCACACCTTCACACCCAAAACACTACTTTCTGAATACTTCAAGACTTTGACCGCAGACGTCGCACGTACACACACGTACACACCACGATGTCGGCTCACATTGACCCGGAGGGCATCACCGCTGTGACGGACTACACCATAGCGTCTGCGCGAGTGGGGCCCTCTGGTGCCTCTTACACGGACCTGAGGACGCTGCCCAGGGACGCCGGCGCGCTGCGCACCAAGACGTCACGCGTTCCTGTGGTCGTGGCCGTCGCTCTGGCTGTCATCGCCATCTTGGTAGCGGTCGGGCTCTTCGTTTTTCTCTTCACCGACGTCCAGAAGAGCAACTCGCAGCTGACGCAACTACGTGAGGAGCTACGTGAGGAGCTACGTGAGGAGCTACGTGAAGAACTACGTGAGGAGCTACATCAGAGCAACGCGACGCTCCAGATTCGACTGGATGACGTCGACCAACGTCTGACAAGTCTGGCCAGTCCTCCAGGTTTGTGATGTACATTGATTTTGTCTCAAACTACGTTATCTTCAGCTGTGATCAGCAAGGGCTGCGTCAAACCTCTCACGTTTTTCGCATCACAGGTTCGGTGGCGTTCTTCGCCCGAGGCCATGGCGTCAAGGTCAACAGAGGCGCCACCGTCGTGTTTCCCAGCGTCGAGGTCAACCACGGCAACGGCTACAGCGCCACCACCGGCCTCTTCACGGCTCCACTAGAGGGCATCTACGTCTTCCACCTCTTCTATGAGACCAATTTCATTGAGGACTCTAAGTTGGGTGTGGCTGTGAATGGAAGGGTGGTGTGTATGGGGAACGCTCAGGGAAACTACGCGCAGGGCACGTGCAGCGCCATCGTGCGGCTGCGTCACGGCGACGTCGTTAACGTCCTGGCGGTGGAGAGCTCGACGCTGACGGATTCTGGAGCGCGTCACGGTTTCTCCGGCTTCTTATTGGAGCGTCTCTGAAACAATGACGTCACTTCCTCCACACGCGTTCCTGTCAACGGAATTTCCTTTCTGCGCTTTTTTTCATTGTCGTTGTGTAAAATCTCGTGCGAAGAATGGTCTTTTGTGAAGCAAAAAAAAAAAAAAAAATACACAAAAGAAAAAGAGAGCTTGTTGAGACTCCGTTCCACCGCGCGCTCAGACGGATACGCGACGTTACGCTGCAGGATCGTCAACACTGCGTCGCTCACCGGTTCCGTGTCCGTGACGGAACACCGTGCGCACGCATGCGCAAAGCGCAGATCCACGTGGACTTGTGCGTGAACTGGTGCAATGTATGGTTCTCTTCACGTTGGTTCCGTGAATCTGAGACGGAAACGGTTTTGGCTTCAAGAGGCAAAACTTGTTTCCGTCACGGCAGCGGTGTGAGCAGCGTGTTACGAGCGCGGCTCTGGCGCAGCGCGGGGCGGATAGAACTTCCGTTTCTGCGCAATTATCGTCTTTTCTCCTGCGCTGAAATTTTTGACGCGCGAACTTTGTGACCCGACGTTGTGCTGCTGCAGGAGTCATGACGAAGACACGAAAAACCCGTGCAGACGCTGTCCGTTCTGCACCATTGCATTTCGGTTCCGCCTCTGTGAAGCTTGAGCAGTTTTTTTTGTGGAGGAAGGAAATTCACCGGAAATTGCCGCCGTTACACGCGCACGTGTGTGTGTGTGTGTGTGTGTGTATGTGTGTGTATGTGTGTGTGTATGTGTGTGTTTGATTCTGTGTGCGCGTGTGTGTATGTGTGTGCGAGCGTGTGCGTGCGCACAACATTTTCACAGAGGCTCCATCGTCACGGTCGGATGGACGGATGGACGATCGGTGAAGTTCTGTCTCTCCCCCCATTCACAGTGGGTGCGCCAGCGCATTGCACACACCGTTTAGTCACAGCGAACCACAATGACAATGGATATACCTGGGTGTGTCCACTCACATAGTTTCTTTCCCACCATGACGTGCACCACTATGATTGTTAATGGGTGCACGATGCGTCATGTGCATTGTGTGACCCAGCCTCAGCCTTACCCCAAACAAAGTTTGTTCTCATCTTGTTTTGTAAGTTTTGAGGTATTTAGTCTTGTCTCTATCATTGTAAAATATTTTTTTTTTCGAGCACACCTTTCCTGCAGACACACGCAAAGGTTGTTGCACCTGTGCGCTTGCGCACAAATACAACGCGTCCTGGGCGAAGTCGCACTCCGCACGACCGAAATCCGACCCGCGAAACGAAAAAGGACCGCAATACAGAAAAAGTTCACAGGTCTGCACGGGTAGGAACTCACATCCAACACATCCAAACTCACAGTGCACAAGTTTGCACCGCACATGGAGACTTTTTGAGGATGCCGGCCTCGCGTGATTTGCAGCGGTCAATGGTTCCCACAAGAGACTTGGAACATTGCCAAGTTCCAAAGTACTGCATTCTAACTAAATTCCTTCCCAACACATCATCCTGTACATGAAAAAATCTACAGACCAAATATGAAAAATATTGTGTGCTGTCTTCATGGAGAAACTGCTGCATATAGAGAAACATTCTGGATGCCTTTAGTGCTTCGCGCTTGACCGGTAGCGGCGCAAATCCATATGAATGATGAGAATCTCCAGGCGTCTCAGTGCGACGCGGAGACGGAGACCCGATCGTCACCGTTTCCATGGGACCCGTGGGACGGTCCGTCTCCCCGTGCAACCCTCGCGCAACCCCAGCTACGAGAATTCTCGCATAGATCTTTTCGCACCGGTGCGCACAAGTTTCAGAGCAAAGTCGTGCTCTCTCCACCATTGGGGAAGTTAGGAGTCATGACTTGCGAAAATTAATGACCCGCGGGAAAAATTAAAATTTCCCATCTTTGTGCTCGGCACACAAAAACACCAACACTTTTGCTCACAGTTGCACACCTTTGATTCGATAAACAGGCAGCAGACTTTTGCGACGGGACTGCGCCAACTTTCTCGATCAGGAGACGCGACGCCACGTGGAGCGCTCGCAGCATCGTGTACCCGCTCACGTCAAAACGTTTACATCGCCAAGACGCCAGACACTCACGTCAAGACGCTCACGTCAAGACGCTCACGTCAACATGAGTTCCAACGGATATCTGGAGCCCTCCAGACCAGGCGGTGCTGATGCTGGACACACGTACGACACGATGATCGTGGACAGACCTGCTGCTCCTGCTGCGGCGCCCAGAAGGAAGGGTTCCCGTCTTCTCCCCAGCGGTGGCGTCGCTCTCTCCGTTGTGGCCATTTTGATGGCTGTGGGAGCGTTCGTTTACGCTCATGTAGAGAACGCCAACTTGAAGAAGGAGCTACGTGAGGTACTACGTCAAGAGCTACGTCAAGAGCTACGTGAGGAACTACGTGAGGAACTACGTGAGGAACTACGTGAGGAACTACGTGAGGAACTACGTGAGGAACTACATGAGGAACTACATGAACTACGTGAGGAACTACGTGAGGAACTATGTGAGGAACTACGTGAGGAACCACGTGAGGAACTACGTGAGGAACTACGTGAAGAACTACGTGAGGAACTACGTGAGGAACTACGTGAAGGTGATGCTGCTCTCCAGACGCAACTACGTGAGGAACTACGTGAAGAGCTACGTCAAGAGCTACGTGAAGAGACCACACCGAATCCAGAGCAGATCGGGGGCCAAGGTGAGCTGCGTGCGCGAATTCCTTGTGTGTGAAGGGAATTTCACTGGAAGCGTCAAGCAAGAGAGGAAAGGGAGGGAGAGGAGGGGGATGGAGACAGAGACAGAGACAGAGACAGAGACAGACAGACAGACAGACAGACAGACAGACAGACAGACCAAGTGGGGATGCATGGCTGAACATGCAGAGTGACACTTTGACTTGTTCTCGTGGATATTCGACAGAAATGGTGGGACATTATGCGTCTGAATTTCCAATATTTTCTCAGTGAAGTCACATTTCGTGCTCGAAACGCATATCGATGCACACTCAGTGTTTCTTGTCTGTGTTTCCAGGCAAAGTCGCCTTCTTCGCTCAGAACGCAGAGGTCGTCTCAGACATTGACGTCATCTTCCGTGACGTCATCACAAACCATGGCAACGGCTATGACAGCAACACCGGATCCTTCAAGGCTCCACTAGGGGGCATCTATGTCTTCAATGTATTCTATACAACCTATCTTGATGACGATAATGATCTTGTCATGCAAGTCAATAGAAAGGCAGTGTGTATTGGGTATGCAAATGAAAACTATGACATGGGAGTGTGTAGCGCTGTTGTACAGCTGGATCAGGGAGACGTGGTCAACGTGAAGAAAGTCTGCTGCACTGGTTCGCGCCTTGAGAGCTCACGGCTCCGCAGCGGCTTCTCAGGCTTCTTGTACTCCGCTCTGTGATTGCTTTTTTCCACGCACTGTCGGATCATGGTACCAGACGTCAGAACGTAAGAACGTCATCTGTGCGGGTCAAAAGCGTTTGTTTTGTACATGTTGACTGACTGACTGACTCAGTGATAGAACAAAAGCGGTTTTCACATTGGTGACGCGCGGTCGTTTTCCTTGACGTCGGCGTCAAAATTTGACGTTGAACCCAATGGCAGAATTTTTGACGTTTACCTTTCGACATTTACACACTACTCGTCACACCTCACGCCACTTCTCACCACTGGTCAAGGCGAGGCCAGATCTGTATTCTCAGTGTTGCCATGGAGACCACGTGCACTGCAGACACAACTCACCCCACGTGCGTCCGTGTCTCGTGTCTCGTGTGTCTTGTTGAAATTGAACTTCTCGTTGTTGTGTTGTCGTCTCGTGGTTGTTCTTACACGTGTACAAAATGTTCACTTTGTCTCTCAAAGAAAAGAAACAAGAAATAAAATTTGACAAAAGTTTCCGTTTGGTTTCCCTGATTGTGATTCACACGAACGTTTCTTAACCAGACGGCGTTTGTTTGTCCAGTTTATTGAATTTTGACTGTTCCAAAAGGACGGGCAATTAATACCGTTTGTTTGCCTGATGTCAAGGAACAAACCAAGTGCGCCATGGCTGCAAACAGTTTGTTTGCACAAACATAGCAACCATGACGTCAAATTTTTGACGTCAGACCAGCAGAGGAATTTCTCGACGTTGTTTTGAAAATGGATGAAGAGACTGATATTGCGAATTTTAATTTGGTTCTCCCGCGATTCAAGAACATTTCCACAGAGGAAAGGGAGACAATACTTGCTGGGAGAAATTCAGAGAGTACAAACAAAGCAACAAAGTCAATTCTGAAGGTGTTTGCACAGTATGCGCAAGAGAAGAGTTTGCCTCCACTGGATGACATTCCTGTCGACGAACTGCCTGAAATTTTGTACTGTTTCTACTCGGATTTGTGCAGGCAAGACGGAGCAGAATACAAACTGTCGAGCATCAAATGCATCAGAGCAGGGTTGAACAGACACATGAAGGAAACTAGAAACATAGACATCATTGCAGATGTTAGATTTGCCAAAACAAATGAGCTCTTCTGTGGAGTCGCAGCCAAGGCAAGGAAAGAGGGGCGTGGTTCAGTGAGCAATTTCCCTGTCATTGAAGATGAGGATTTGACACAGATTGGACAGTACTTTGCTGGTGTTGAGAATGAGTGCGATCCCAAGAAATTGCAGGATGCTGTGATGTTTTGCATTATGTACCATTTGTGTCGGAGGGGGAAGAGAGAACATGACTCATCTGAAGAAGTCAACGTTTTCCATTGGATCTGACGGTCAGGGGAAAAAGTTTGTCTTCCAAGTCGAGGATGAGATGGACAAAAATCACAAAGAAGACACAACTGATGCTGCCAACGAAGGCAAAATGTACGAGAATCCAGGTAAGGAAAACACAAAAAAAACAAAACAGAAACACAACCAAAACGTTGAAAACAACAACAACAACAAAAACAAACTCAACAGGAACAAACAACTCAAAACTTTCTGTTTTTTCAGGTTCAAATCTGAATCCAGTTGCGATCTTCGAAGAGTACATAAAGCACCTGAATCCAAACTGCGACAGACTTTGGCAACGCGCAAAGAAGAATGTGACTCCTGCAGATGCTGTCTGGTTTGACAAAGTCCCAGTTGGGCACACCAAAATCGGAAACTTCATGAAAGAACTGTCTGAAAAGTGCAATCTGTCCAAAATGTACACCAACCACAGCATCCGCGCAACGTGCATCACAAAGCTTGATCAAGCAAACTTTGAATCCAGGCATATCATGGCTGTTTCAAGTCACAAGTCTGAAAGCACAGTCAAAACTTATGCCAAAAAATGCCCTGAATCCAAGAAACATGCAATGTCTGAAACACTCACAGAGTCAATGGGGCAGAAGCGTCAATGTCCGTCTGCAACATACAGTTGCCTGGACCTTCTCAATGTCGATCTGAGTGAGGTAAATCCTGAAGACTTGATCAACACTGTTCTTGCTGAAACAGCACCAGAAAACTCAGTGCAGGATGTTGTGGTTGCACCAAAAATGCCACTTTCAAACGTCACGAACATGGGTCAAATTCAGTCACCTGTTCCGGGCCTGATTCCTGCAGCAATGAGTGTCCAAAACACGGTCAACAACAAGCAGCCAACAATGCCGATGCTGTACTTTCCACAGTCAAATGTGACCATTAACTACAACTACAACTGAACGGAACAAACAAACAAACAGTTTGTTTTGCCTTGGCTGCACATAGTTTGTTTCATCCATGTGATCGTTTGTTTGCCTGTGATATGCCAGTTGTATTTTGGAAATTTTAATAAATTTTAAAAATGTTTCTTGGTGTTTGTTGCACCTTCATGTCTGGTTAAGAAACCAAATATTGCGTTGAAAGGAGGGCAACAAACTGTGATGTCGGCTGCAGGAAAAGGACAAACTTGCCAAAGCCGAGGCTTTAGCCGATATTTGCTGTTTGGTCGAGGAAAGTGGAATCTGCGCACAACAGTCACGGCACTGGGAGAGGAATGTGGACAGTAGGGATGCTGCAACACTCACGTCAAGACGCTCACGTCAGGATCTCGTCAAGACGCTCACGTCAAGACGCTCACGTCAAAACCTCGCGTCAAGACTCGCACGTTACAGAGCTCACGTCAAGATCTCACGTCAAGACGCTCACTTTACCTTGATTTGCCAAAGGTGTTTTCATACAGAATTTCTGCACACTAAGAAATTGTGTGCGTGAGCGTCAAAGCTGTTTGTCATGTGCCCAATTGATACCGACACCCATCGCTCATGCTGGTTTTACCACTGAAAAACCATCCCAATGGTTTTCTGACTCAGACAATCGGTGAAGACAGAAGTCACGTGACCCGGTTCCGCAGCGTCAACCTTTTGCGGCTCTGTGTGTGCGAATAGGGGTTTCCACACGCTGGCGTCAAAAATTTTGACGCGTGGGTATCAAAATTAACATGACGCCCAATGGAGAGCGTCAAAAATCGGTCCAGTCCGCTCCTGGCCTCCCGTCAAAATTTGACGCCGCGTCATCTGTGTGAAACCCCCAAAAGTCACCATCACTCTGCACACATTGGCCTGTGGCAATTACTTTTTCTCCATAGGTCTAATTTTTGACATCATATAAATTTTGACACTGCCCCCTGCACTTGAAGCGTGTAGACCACCGTGCACTGTCTGTGCACATGGTCTGTTCCGCAAGGGCAGACGGACGACAGTTCTTTTAGGAAATTCCTTTCGTCATGCAACAGGGACTTTTTTGTGGGGATTTCGTTGCCTTGCTTTGCACTTGGGATTGGAATCTCCATTGCTCAGCACATTGGGGCATCCCTCACACAAAGATACAGCAAGTTTCGGGTCAGCGAATTCACGGCCTGTTTTACATGATGTCGCGTCACTTGAATTACCATAAGTCAACAGGGATGGAGGAAATTAAGGGCAGCACCGCAGCAGTGCGTCTTCGGTTTGAGTACAGTCGGCCCCCCTTAATTCGACAGGGTCGTTGCACGGAAAAACCGACTGATTAAGTGGGGCGACGTACTATCGGGGTTCCTCTTAATCCGACAAAAGCCTGCCTGGTCCAGATGTGTCAGATTAAGAGGTCAGTCGCAATAGTCGCAAAGGGCTGTCAAATTATGAGGACATGGATCTCTCAGATGTTGAAATAAAGGGACCCCCTTTAATTCGACAGCCGCAAGAGTCGTAAAAATAGGCTGTCGGATTAAGAGAACATGAATCTGGGTCTGTCGGATTAAAAGGAAGGGTCGCAAGAGTTGTCAAAAAGTTGTCGAATTATGAGGTGCAGGATCTCAGATTCTGCTTCAATACCGCCGAAATAGGCGGGGTGTCCGAATTAAGAGGATAGGAATTATCCAGGGTGAATGCAATGCTTTTCAAATGGACTGAGTTCGAGGCACGGAAAAATCGACTGATTATGCGGGGCGCCGTACTAACCGGGGTCGAATTAAGCGGGGACGACAGTATTTCAGAAGAGTGTGTTGATGCTCAAGGAAGTTCGGAATACAGGCACAAGACGGAGCGCAGTGCCATGTGCACGTTCAGAAACGCTCACGTCAACACGCTCTCGCCAAATCACTCACGTCAAGACACCAAGACGCTCATGTCAAGACGCTCACGTCAAGACGCTCATGTCAATATATGCTTACGTCAATACGCTCACGTCAACAAACTCACGTCATCACGCTCACATCAACACGCTCACGTCAAGAGGATCAGACTCCCTCGTCTAGACGCTGACGTCAAGGATCTCACGTCATCAGGCCCATGTGACCTCAACACGGCTTCACGTCTCTCTTGTGCTGCCGACAGTGGGACGCTGCGCAGCATGACCTCAGGGTCACAAGGGTCACACACGTGTCACTACAGGGCAAGTACACAGAGGTCACAGAGGTCACAGACTACAGCAGGGACAGACCTGCTCCAGCTGCACCCAACAACGTGCAGACCCGAGCCAACGACCCTCTCAACCAGAGAGGTCTCCACATCCTCTCGGCGCTGGCGCTCCTTCTCTCCGTCGTCGCCATGGCAACGACCGTCGGGCTGTTCATGACGCTCGAGAAGGAGGTGAAGCAGAGGGTGAAGGTGCTACGTGAAGGACCGCGTGAGACACGTGTCGAGCGACAAGAAGTATGTGAACTACGTGAGGAGCTACGTGAAGAACTACGTGAGGAACTACGTGAAGAACTACGTGAACTACGTGAAGAGCTACGTGAGGAGCTACGTGAGGAACTACGTGAGGAACTACGTGAGGAACTACGTGAGGAACTACGTGAAGAACTACGTGAACTACGTGAGGAACTACGTGAAGATCTACGTGAGGAACTATGTGATGAACTACGTGAGGAACTACGTCAAATGCGTCAGACACAACTGGACGATGTTGATCAGCAGCTGCAGAACGTCAGCTCTCAAGCTGAACTACGTGAACTACGTGAGCAACTACGTGAGCAACTTCGTGAGCAACTACGTGAACTAGGTGAGGAACTACATGAGGAGCTACACAGGCTCACTGAACACGACAACACTGTTTGACTTCGCGCTGTGATGGGGCTGATTGTCAATTGTCGCGTCCACCACATTCAACTTGTGTTACTCAAGTGTACGCATCTTGGAGAATGTTATGTTTGTGAAACGAAAAAGAATAAGAGCACATGTGATGGCAAGGCTCCTAGATGTGTTGCTTTCTTCGTCACACAGCGGCGGCTCCCCTTCCGCGGCCAACGCTGCGACTCTGTGTGTGTGCGTGTGTGTGTGTGAGTGTGTGTGCGTGTGAATGCGTGAGAGAGTGTGTGTGAGAGAGTGCGTGTGTGCATGTGTGTGCGTGCGTGTGTGTGAGGGGTCATTCTGCCTCTTCATCTCAACTCGTCGGCTTTCATCAAAAAGTTCATTGAATTCAATTCACAAGCAAAAAGTCTTTTGTTCCCTGCTGAGGCTCCCAGCAGAAACGACATGTGCACCCACCCACACGCGCATGCACTGCTTGCACACACGTACACACACATACATGCACACACGCACACACACACGTACACACACACACACACTCACACACATACATGCACACACGCACACACACACGTATACACACACACACACACACACACACACACACACACAGAGACACACGAGCCTCTTTTTTGCTGCAACTTTTGGCAGATTCTCCATCGACAATTGTTGGTTGAATTGTGAATTTTTATGGTTCACTTTGTTTCCTCCACAAAAAGAAATACAATGAAATAAAATTTGACACAAGTTCCCGTTGTTCTACTCCTGTTACAAAGCGGGAAGTTTGTTGTGAATGGACAGAGGAACTTTGGGGGATTTAGTTCAGGTGCATTACAAACTTGAGAACAGGGAAGCGCGCCAACGTTTTATCCAGGAAATCGGAGTCCACAGACACGCAATAAAAGACGAACAACTGAGACAAGCCGGACAGTGGGAACGCCGCAACGCTCACGTCAGGACGCTCACGTCATCACGTCAGGACGCTCACATCAAGACGCTCACGTCAAGACGCTCACGTCAAGACGCTCACGTCACTACGCGCATATCAAGACGCTCACGTCAACACGTTCACGTCAACACGCTCACGTCAACTCACTGACGTGACGTCACGACACCATGACTTCCAGTCTGCGGCCTGATGCAGCCAGCCGGTACACGCTCCCTGCTCCCTCCAGACCCCCAGACTCTGCCCCTGACGGTGTTTACGATACCATAAAAGGGGATTCTGCCCCTGGGCCCACTATGGACACGAACGTGACTGAGTCGCCAGCTCCTGCTCTTCACTCCAGGTCTCACACGGCTCTGAAGATCCTCCCGGCGCTCGCGCTCGTTCTTGCCGTGGTTGCCATGGCAACGGCCGTCGGGCTGTTCGTGACGTTGGACAAGGCGACGAAGGAGCTACGTGAGGAGGACGCAGTGCTGAAGTTGGACCTCGTGCACATGGATCAGAGGCTGGGGAACCTCTCCAGGCCCGAAGGTCAGTTTGGGTCATTTTGATCTGATTTTAGCATTGCGATCAGGAGAGTGCACAACCAGTCACATATACCATTTGGTCCACAGCAGACTGGGTTTTGAACTTAATAGTTTATGAATGAGTGTGCATGCGTGCATGAGAAAGAAAGAAATATTTGAGTGTCAGTGAGAAAGACAGAGGAGAGAGAGGAAGAGAGACAGTGAGAGGGAGAGGGTAAGAGAGAGAGAGAGAGAGAGAGAGAGAGAGAGAGAGAGAGAGAGAGAGAGAGAGAGAGAGAGAGAGAGAGAGAGAGAGAGAGAGAGAGAGAGAGATATAGAGGCGCGCAAAAAATAAAAATATAAAAGAGTA
>JAAUXT010049400.1_pt1 | contig 12147 bp, 12 predicted proteins | sample 7278171 | NCBI WGS metagenome assembly JAAUXT01 (sample SAMN14350112, study PRJNA611818) | marine sediment metagenome | isolation source: surface marine sediment (1.8m) | place: French Polynesia: Moorea | collected 2018-08
CAGAAGAAAAAAATGATAACATATGCAACGTGTAAAGCACCCCTAAGGGTGTCTGCACCCACTGTGATTCCAGTCTGTGATCACTGGAACAGGGGTAAAACAGAGGTTTTATCCGCCCAAGACGGATGGACGCGGATACAGGGGCAAACCAATATCAGACCGCTACCGCGGCTGATAAAGAGGACGTCCAACACGAACAAACGATTCCACAAAAAAGACAACAACACTGTTTTCTAACACGCAGGACGGCTCCCACGTTCCACGGAGATCGGGAGCGGGGGCCACTGACTCACAGAGATGTTTTCTTAAAGCCTGGAACCACAGTCGAACCCTTCTCTGTTGTGGCAAACCAGGTGCGCAGGAAGTTTCGCTGAACTCAAGCGAGAGTAACAGACAGGCTGTCAACAATTGCTGATCGCCCCCACAACCAGGTTCTTCGTGCCACCAACCTCGATCAACTTTTACGACCGTGAGCGGCGGATCTTCCTGCTTGACACACTCTTTGCTGATCACTGATGTGTCCTTTGTGTCACTTTGTTCTCCCTCTTACGAGTACTTGCGTAAATTAAGCCAACGCAGTGCACTTGTTTCAGGCTCTGAGTTCCGATATTCTGAAAGACACAGGCTGTTAAGAAACAGAAAGACCTTGGGAAGTTTTCAACAGGAAGCAACCAGATTCAGTGCTGGTTTACACTGGTGATCGAAGTGTCGCGCTGTGCGCCTTATCATTTGAACCCCCAACTCGACGTCGGAGAATGAGAGAATGTTGTCCTCTCCCTCATATGCAAACATGACGCGACTGTCAGGGTGGAATTAGATTACGGCGCGTTTACTTAGCTCAAACGCAATAATCTGTCCTTTCTCATTTGTGCTGCTTTCGGCACAAGATCATGTGCAAGCTGCGGGAATGCAGAGCGATGTTGAGGGTGATTGGCCCAAAAGTCAGGCTGGTCTCAGGTCAACCGGAAGTCCTTCCTCGGTTTATCTTGGGGTAACTCCGAGGCTGATGCTTTGTTTACGTGGTGGACTGTGGAGACGAACCGCAAAAGGCACAACACCGGAAACAGATTCCGCAGTCTTACACACCAGCCATTCTCACTGCTTGACAATGAAGCACCAACGGAAGCCACTTTCAAAAGAAAGTTTGTGAACTTGTACAAAAGGAAGACAATGTGTTCAAAAGGAAAACCTGTTTTGTCACAGCAGAGTGACCCGCGTCTGACCCTCGAAGTTTGCAGTGAAATGGGTGGATCACGAAATGGTGGCGGTGCTCTCTTTTCAGCCAACGAAAGCGCTTTTGTGATTTGATCCTTCCTGAACTCTTTGCTTGACATGAATTTTGTTTCAAGCAGATGGATTTTGCCTGAAGTGAGGATTCAACATTTGAAAGAAACTTTCGTTGCCCGTGGTTTCAAAAGTTTCAAAAACGTCAAAACTTCTGCGGGCGAGCATTTTTTGCAAGAACGCATCGACCAAATAATGCCTGGTCTCTCAGAGCTGCAGGAGTTTTTCAGTTTGGTGCTGATTGGCCAATCTGCCTCAAATTTGCCTGCATTCAAGTTTTCAATTGCTTTATGTGGTGAGATAGGGTGAGATTAGTCACGATCACTGCTTTTTCTTGATGAAAATTGACGACCACGCTCGTACGTGTTCATTTTGAGCGCGGATACCAGTCGGTGGATCAGAGTCGAGAGCCACTAGAAGGACACAGCGTCGACAACTCTAGAGTCGCTCTGGGTCTGCAGCGCACATTTGAACTCTGCACTTCGCTCTTCCTCCTTCAGAACGAAAATTAGCTGTTCATACAAATGGTCGGCGCCTCAAATTCTCAGATCCTGCTGAGCGAGATGAGCACGCACACACATACACGCACACACACACACACACACACACACACACACACACACACACACACACACACACACACGAATGCACACAAATGCGTATCAAATTCTCACGTTTTTTATGTGTCGTTGATATGGAACTGAGAGATTGACGCACAAGAACAATAACACCCAAATACTTTGCTCACATCAGCTCCTGCATTCGCAACGTCTTTCTGACTCTTCGGAATTGTACACCCCTTCACGCTCACACTGAATTACGTGGTGCATGGAAACGAGTGTTAAAATACAGGAAGCACCTTGAGTGCGTGAGAAGTGTAGCCACGGCTCGTCCCGGTTGAAGAGGCAGCGGCGTCTGGAAGAAGCCACAATCCCAGCAATTGGCAGCCGCAATTCAATTTGCCAGCATATTTGGTCGGCTAACAAGCACAACCTGTCTGTCCAAATATAGATGTCCATGTAGCAGCCGAATTTCGACGCGGAAACCTTCAGCTCGCTTTAACAAGGGTCCCTAACTGGTTCGGAGAAAGACGGGGCGGATGAGGCCAGCTTTGGAGACAAGCGGCAGTTTGTACGAGTGTGGTTCCCTGAGGTAAAATCCAAGCGACAATGATCGCCAAACAGATCTCAAGGGACAAAGTCGTGCGAGTGACATGGAAAACACAACACTGGAGAGGAACAAAACTCTGTGTGTGTGTGTGTGTGTGTGTTGTGTCTCTCTGTTTTCTCTCTCTCTCCCTGCCTCTCTCTCTCTCTGTCTGCGCCTGCTTGTCAGTCTCGCTCTCACCTCGCTCCACTCTTGTACCACATGCGTTCTTTCTTGGCCTTTGTCACCTCTGCTGCCGTTCAAAACGTTTCACTTGCAAAGAAGATCTTCAAACTGAATCGCACCCCGCGTGACCCTCGCTTCAACTCGCAGACCGCGCAGGGTCACCGAACCCGGTCCGAGCCTCGTCGCTCAATCAATATTCAACTGTGATCGCCCATGGGATCCCAGAGTCGAGCAGTGTGCCTTCGGTGTGAGACCACTCTCAGATCAATGTGTTGTCTCAAACAGTGTCAGATTCTCATATCCAGAGTCTCTGCAAACAGCTCAGTTACATCTCAGTTTGTCCAACGCCCGACTTCAGAGCCATTGTCACGTTCAGGCTGCACCGCTGTCGTTGCAGTCTTTTTGCACTGAGAATAGCATTGCGTGACCGGGGCTGCAACCTCACGAGCACAGAAAAGGGAAAATTCTTTCTCATCATGAATGGTCGAATGTCTCCAGATCTGACGCATGCAGCACTGCAGCGCCAAAATGACTCAATCTGTATCAGATGAAGTTTTCCATGAAGTTTTCCATGAGCCTTTTTCAGTCTCGGCTTGAAGTCTTCAACGTACGGCTTCTGAGTGAAGGTAGCAGCATGATTTGCATGTAGTAGGGAGGTTGAACACGTCTGCTTTGAGATTTGTGTTTCAGCAATTAAATCTGTCTGGCGCCGGCAGCCCTGGGGAGGCAAGAGCGTGCATGCTGCACTCCCGTTCTGACGAACCTGCGAACGACTCGTTGTGGGGCCTAATTTACGAAGGGGTATGTCGTGGAAAGAACAGACCAAGGGTGCCACCTTTATCTGTGCAGCTTGTGAGGATGTCAGTGGAAACCACAAATCTACTTTGGATGCAATGTGTTTAGTTCATCGTACCATTGCATGTTTGAAGTCACACGAATGGGCACTGTCTCCTCAGCTTCAGGAATCCGTGCGCACAAAACAACCCTGCCTTTGTTAGTGTTTTGAGTACAAGGCTGAGCTACAGCCATGGGAATACGACGCAATTCTTTGCTCAATTTTAAATGAAAGACATATTCAAATCTTCCACCTGGTTCGAGCAGGTGTGGTACACATGTAGCTCTATTGTTTTTGGGCCTCTTTTCGACGCTGCAAGGATGCTGTGCTTCACACAGTGAGAACACGATGCAGCATCAACGTGATGAAGCGGTTCAGACACCAGCACGCAGCCTCGCTTTGCCTGAGAGACGGACTCATGACTGATTGGGTGTGGTAGCGCAAAACAATGCCAGAGTTTGTACTGAAGGCATCGACGCTGCTATCAGCTGTTGATTTCCACTACATCTCACACCGAGGATGAGTGTTTCGATCAGATACTGACATTTATGACACCCTGTGGAGTCTAGAAACAATTTGTGTGTGCAGTATAGAGTCTCCGAAGATGGGCACTTTGCTCTTTGTCATTTCTGGAATGGGAATTGTGATTGGTTGTTGGCTTTTCTTGGAAGGTGTTGCTGCGTGGGTTTGTGGCACCTGGTGGGAAAACACAAGTTGGTTGATTGTTTCAGCTGATTTGTGGTGGTGTGGGCAGGTTGGCTGATCCCGCCAGCGTGGTCACCTTCCACCCTGCGCGCTGGAACTGCGGTACGTCGTCGTGCTCATGAATGTGGTGTTTGGCATTGGACTGACACGACAACTGCAAAGCTAGCACTGAGACTCCGCACATCTGCTATTTTAGGTCAGGACACAACCATGAAGACTCAATGTCCGGTCATGACTCATGTCATGAACCTTCTTCGAAACCCTTTGGACTCAAGACGCATTGTTCCTCTGGGAACATCGTATTCATGTCTTTCCCAAATCAGCGAAATATTCATGACCTTGCAAGCAAATGTATGTCCCTGAATCAGGTTGTGAAACGATCGGTGATGACAATGTTTCAACTTTCTGCGAGGCAATGAGAAACTTGATCCTGAACCTGCACACACACACGCGTACACACACACGCATCAGATTTTATTGTGCCATTTTGGGTTGCTTTTGAGAGCTTTCTCTCTTGTGCGGCAAATCGAAAAGAAGTTCTTTCCCGCAGAGCACACAACCGGTGTGTACCAGAAGCCACATCCATTTGCTATCGCGAAGCTAATTTCCTCAAGGGACAGGAATTCATTCAAAATGTCATTTTACATTCATTGTAGCATCTCTCCAAGCCTCTGTGTTTACAAACAGAGTAGGTTTATGAGTACAAGGAGTGAGGCGTCCTTTGAGAGAGACTGGGTCTGATTGGTACCAGACCTGCACGGACATGTTTGGCACACACACAGCAATAAGCAGTCGCTCCAGGTTGGCTTGGAGTGGACGTGCTTGTTACCGTATTCATTTGCCTGTCATCATCTTCAACTGTGCGAGGTCTGCCTGAAGTAAGGTATTTTGTGCTATGTTTTCGCGCACTGAAGAACATTTTACGAGACAATGAAGTGTACTTTGAGTTAGAAATCGTCAACTTTAATGCAGCATGAGCAGTACAAAGACACGCCAATGTTGAGTACACTGCAGGTATGAGTTCTCGGTGGTCTGTCGCCAGATCGAAGTCACAGTTGTGTGAGTACGATATTTTGTGGAGGACAATACAAGAGTGTCCACTTTCTGATGGTTTTCATCCCTGTTCAAAGTACTCCTCCCTTTATTGGTGTCACCTCAAGAAATGCACTGGCAGTCTGCACTGTGCCTCTGCGACATCATGGTGTGCGATGGAACCAATGACAGTGTCATCTTGGTTCTGGAGATCATTTGATGGGCGTTTGGTCCTTTCAAAGACCAAGCAATCAGAAGAGCAAGCTCAGGCTGTTGGGTGGATGAGCGAGTGTTGCAATGCTGTGTCTATCAAGAAATCAGCACAGAATTCTGGCTCGATGAGCAAGAGCATTATCCTGATGAAAGACAAAGTTGGTACGTCACGCACGACCCCTGAGTCGTCTGTTGAACGAGGACGATGGAGGATGCCGAGCTAGATTTCTTCTGTGATGCCCCTGCCATCTAGAGTAAATTCTCAAAAGACCACACCTCTCAATCCCAGAAAATGACCAAAAGCAAATCTCAGTACAGACTGTTCGTGTCCCCCTTTTTGGACACATTGTTCACCAGGCAGTAACCACCTTTGGAAGGTTGCTTGTTGGCAGGATTGTGGGCATAAATCCAACTTTCATCACCTGTGATGACACATCCATTTTGTTTGAAACACCTCGAACTTTCGTGGGAAGTATGCGAATGCACTGCTTGCTTTGTTTCTGTAATTCAAACAGTCCGGAAACCACCTGTCGCACTTCTTTTTGAAGCGCAGCTCCTTGATTGCATGACGGTGTCAAGCTACCGATGAGTGCCCAAGCAGCCACTTGTTTGGCGGTTTCTGTTTTCATCGAGGATTCTTCTTGTCTCACCTCTTTTCTCAAGTTTTCGCTGGTTCTTGTGTCAACAAGGCAAGAACTGAGTTGTGTTGTTGCAATGAAGTGTTCCAGGACGGCTTCGTTTGGAACATGAGAATGTAGTGCAAAGTTTAGCAAGCATTTTGTTGCCTGAAGTACTCGGAGACACACAAATCCATTGGCCTACCCACCAAAGACACCACTGGAGTGGATTCAGGACTTGTGTTGAAGTCCTCACAGTTCCGGTCCAAATTTTCAAACAATGAAACAAGCCAAACGAACAAGAACACGGGTGTCCGGTGGGTCTGCGCGCGTCCACACCCCAAACTCACCGCCGTCTTCGCACCTCTCGCACTTCTTCAAAAACAGACAACACATTCTCTGGACGGCCTGACCACTTGGGTGAATTGGAGCAGCAAACGCGAACAGAGCTCTGGCAATTGCTCAAACACGAGGAGTTCTGCGCATGTTTCAACCAGGCGGAAGTGACGCATCGACCATGCGCACTCGGCCGGAAGGACGCTGCGCACCACTCAAACAGGCATGTGGGCATTTGATATTGTATGTGGCTGATATATCGCAGTTGATGCGTCATGTTCAGCATCTCTTGTATTTATTGACAACGACAAAACTTACAAAGGAAGTTTGAGTGTTTTTGGTGCCTCAGCCAGATTCACAGTCACACCAAGCTCCTCGTCCATTCGAAAATTGTGTTTCATTTTCTACAAGTCACAACCGCCCTCAAGTGATCTTCTTGTTCAAAGACAATATCCATCGGAGAAATTCTTGCTTTGCTCCCGGTGCATTGGGCGTTCCGTTTGTTTCAGTAGACAAACCCGATTGACCTGCGTTTGAAGTCAGTGTCACTACATGTGTCAAACGCAAACAATGGCACCTGTCAGAAAATGAGCCGACAAGACGTTCAAATGTTCAGAAGGTGGCCGCAGGCACAAGATATGAGCGACGACGCTTTGGCGTCACTGACACAGGGCGAAGAAAGTCTACAATCTGCCTGTGAGTAAATGAGAACATTTTCCTCGCAATCAGCGCAGAGATCAGCGCAGACGCGCCGGGAAATAACTTCATTTCCATTTAGAAGCGAACACAACGCGAAAACGGCCGAAATTTGTCACGCAGAGCCAGGCGCTCCCCTCATGCCAGGCACTTGCCCGCCTGTCTGTCCTGAATGCAAGTAGCACCTGTGACCAAGTTGGGAAAGTGAGGGTCTGTCAACCTTTTTCATCGTAGTTCCCCAACATTTCCTGTGGAAGATCAGGGAGTCCTTCGCTCGACCATGTTTTCCGCAAGTTTGCTGTCTTGGAGTGGATTGTTGTGTTTCAGTGAACAGCGAAACAAGCAAAAGAGGCCCATTCTGTTCACTTTTAGAGACTTAAGAAGGGTCTGTTGACGTGTGTTGTGCTTCTTGTGGTCAGAGAAAAAAATGAGTGAGTGCCTGGCATATCAAACACCAAACGACCCAGTGGTAACTTGGTGTGCCTAACACTGAGGTTACGTGACAGAACGTCATTGCCAAGCGCGGATCCAGAGGACTGGGAGGGAGATTAATTTGTCCATGAGCGCGGCGCACATTGCGTTTGTTGACAGACAAACCGGTGCTTTACATTGTCTCGCTCCTCGCAATTGGGTGTTTTGGTTTGGGATGGGTGTGGGGGGGCAGGTTCCTTGAGCTTCGTCACTCAGACTTGTGGTCTGCCCATTTCACGCCACCAATGTGAATATCTGCGAAAAGGTTTGCTTTTGGGGAGACGAAAACCTCGCAGAAGGAATAAAAATGAGAAGTGGGTGAGAGTGCTTTTTTGTCGTCAGATGAAAGGAAAAGAAGACGTGTGATCTCAAATGTGTAGTCGACCGAGAGTTTAGCTGAAGCCAGCCAGGCTTTTTTGGTTCCTCTTTGATGTTTCAAGCTGCTATAGAGCGACATATGGCCTTTCAGTTCCAAAATACACTTGCAGACGATCAGCTGATTATGTGTTCCATGCTTATTCTGCGTGGCTGAGCTGCACAGCTGCCAAATCTGTGCAGGATGCAAGACATTAGAGGTTCAATGACTCGGAGAATTCTTCTTCATCACGACTCATGATTTCTCTCACTATTCCTCCGAGAAGTCGATTTTCGGCAGTCGCCATGCAGTGAAAGGGTTAAATTGTTGCAGCCTCGGTGAAACTGTTGAAAGCGTAAAAAGTGCACGCCAAAACGCCTGTGTTTTTCCGTTCCAACCTCACAAAAACTACATGACATGACCCTCGTCTGTGGATATATCAGTTTGGACTCAGAAACAAGCTCAAGAACAGTTGGTTTTTGACCCGAATAGAGCCGCACGGCTGTTCGCTGTGGACGAAAAGCGTGATCAGAGACAAAAGTGTTCTCAAACCAGGCACGAGATGGCCTGCGGTTTTCTGCAGACAGGGCGTGTGCCTTGTCTGTCAAGAGTCTTTGAACTCCAAATGAACACTATTCACATAAATTGGATTTGTCCATGGAGCTAGGCTTGGGCGCAAAAGGCAGGCATTGTTTACCTTCAGAGACAGGTCTGCGTTGCTTCGGGGAGCACCAGCAACATGTCCAAAGTTGAGAGGAGGGAGAGTTCAGAACTGTCCAGTGACTGTGCAGAGCATCTCGTGATTCCTGAGCCCTCCGTTGACCAGTCTTGGAGCTCCAAGAAACAATTGGGTCAACTTCAAACTCTGGGTGAGGTTTTTCGCAAATATTTTGTACTTGTTGAAAGAACACAAAAGAGAAGACGCACGTCAGGTAAATCTGGATCTGTCAAGCGGCAAACCACATTCTGAAGATTGTCCCATTTCTGGACAACCAGTTTGTTGAAAATTTCTGGGAATGGGAAAGGTTTCATTTCTGCTTATTTCCTGGGAACCACAAGTGGCATCAGAAAGTTCTGGCACGTGGACTCGAAACCATAGCTCTGCGCACGAGTTCACCATGAGCTTGATATTCCAGACCCGTACGCAGAAACCTTGTTCCGTTCATCAGCGGATGACTTGGGGTTTCGAAACCTCGTTCAGGAACCTCCCTGTTCTGACCGGCCCCTTCGAATTTTGCACACACATTCTGACCAGTTATGCATTCGTGAGGCTTTCTTGAGCATCGGTTTTGCCACTTGTACTTCTTGTGGATTCAGAATACCATTCTTAAAAATCTCTGTTGAACAGAAATACGATTCTTTGCCCCTGTCCAAATGTTGTCCAGTGTTTGGACACGAGTGTTTCGTGTTTGACACAAAATAGACGCTTGCTGTTGCCTTGCTACGGTCAGTTGAATCAAATCAAACCCCTGCACTTTCTGCCCGTTGCATCAAACTTTTTACTCCACCTTTCAGGGGATCTTTGAGGTTTTTCCGCACGATTTATATTCCGGAAACCAGAACTACGTGTAAATGTAGATTTCGTTTGCTCCAAATAGATGAAAGTGAGCAATTCATATTGTTTTGACCATGTTTGTTCTGTCATCAATAATGCAGAGTCTGACCAGACGAGCATCCGAGGAATAAAGCTGCTGCAAATTACACTGATAGATCCACGCCTGGCCAGCCTCACGCCGACCACGGCGGTGTCCAACAGATTCGGCGGAGATTTTTCGACCAAGCCCCGAGTCAGGAGCGTGTGAAGGTCAGGCTCGTGAAGCACGCGGCTTGTGGCAAAACGCTGCTGCTTCTTGCACTGATTTGACACAGTCCAAGCAGGGTCGTGTGACGTTGGGCACCGAGTTTTCTCAATTCTGCAGATTTCAAAAACGTTTTGTTCTTTCTCGCTCACGTCGTGAACTTCCAGTGAACTTCTATGAGAAAGATGCTTCGAATTGCACGCACCTGCGTTTTGCTATCAAGGGAAAATTGAGCATGAAAAATAATTCGTGCGTCATGTCAAACACGAATCCAAGAGACGTCAACAAGTTTGAATAGGAATTTGGAAAAAGGCCGCTTTGAGAAAATTCCTTTTTACTGAACGTTCTCAAAGAAGGAAAAGTGGCCGGGACAATTTGCCTGTGTTTGGCAAAGTGGAAGCGACGCCATAAGTCATCTCGGAAGCAGCTGGGTCAGCAAGATTCCACTCACAGATCAACACACAGCGTCACACCAACAACAGAAAAGATTTGTTTGGTGACCTGCGATCCATTTGGGAGGAAGCTGGGTCACAAAAGCGACGCGACACACCAAGCAAAAGTGATGATATAGAACCCGAGATCTTCATCGCAAGAAAGAAATCGAGATTTCCGACGATGAACTTGTGCTGCGCGAAGGTCACAAACGGAATCAGATCCACAATGGAAAATCCTCTTGACTCTTTGGCATGATTTTCAGTCTGATTCAGCAAACCGATTCCAATAATCAGCCGGTATTTGGCAGCCTTGTAATGTTGCAAGACTTTCTTTTTGTGGAACCCTGTGTGAGTCGAGCAAGGATTCGGATTTCCTTGGCCAGGGCCCCAGTTTGAGCTTCAGTCGTCGAGCCGCGAAGTTCAAACAGCTCATCTGATCTCGTTTCAGCTTCATCTTCAGACTGGTAAATAGAAATCCAATTTCTCTACCAAATGGGACTCACGGCGCTCAAATCTCGAGCTGTGATATATTCGGGGAGCTTTTGAACACAGTTATTCACACAGCGATGGGGGTGGTGAATTTCAACAGGTGATGAAACATCTCACAGTGAAAGAAAAAACATCTGGGTTGAACATGGACTGTTCCACCTTGTGCTGCAATTAATCTTCTCGAGGAAACTGGTTCCGTCAACGCAATCACCGTCTGCAATTTCTTCCTTTGTTTTTGCAGTGCGAAAGCACCCAGAATCTTCCAATTATCTTCGTCTCACCCGTTCCAATTTTCTCCTATTTCCACATCAAGCAACTGTGGATTACTTTAACTTTAGATCACTCACAATTCTTCAACGAGTCCTTGTTGGCAGAAATCTGGGTCAAAATTGACGCACTTCTGCCCCTCGGTGCATTGAATGAATCTGATGTGGATTCTGCGTATCAAAGTACCTTTCCCCAGCAGCCAGATTCATGTTTGTTCTCGGTGGTAAATAACCTGGCCTCTGTCTCTCTGAAACATGCAGCTGCTATTTCGGTACGCGTCTTTTCTTTGAACATGTTTGCAATGCATGAAGAGGAGCATATTGTCCCAGTGGATCAGCTGAGGAGCTTCTTGTTTGCAGTCGACAGCAATTGGCTGTTGATTCTGGTTTGTCACGTCGCAATGCGGATGGGGAGAAGAAGCCGTGGTTTGATGATAAATCTGCCAAACCCAAAGAACCCCTGACGTGACATTAAAACTGAGATAAGAAACTGAAGGGTGCTGGTGGAGGAGACTGGTTCATCGCTGGTGGACTGTGTGATGCTCCACTCCACAAACCTGACATTCGCATCAATTGGCCTGGGTCAGACCCCCCCACTCGTTTACCAAATGCAAAATTGTGCATTTTCCAAGCGACAACCTTGAAAAAAATGGAAAAAACAAAAACAGATGTCACAGGCACAGAGCACCAACTCATGCAAGATCAGTGTCAACAAACACTGCCTGCAGATCTATGTATGTATAGATCTATGTGTTATGGAGTCATGGTTTCCAGGCACATTTGAGGTGTTCCAGCCACCATTTCTCTCCAGAAAGAGCAGAAAAAATCAGGCTAATTTTTGCACGAATCTCAATCTGATTCTGATTTTTGAAGCACTTGTCAAGGTCTGGCATCATTGCGGAAATCGGTGAAGTCAGGTTTATTCCGCCTCAGCGACACCATTCACGCGCAAACACCCTCCATTCAAAACATCCTGAGTGGACGACTTTACTGACCGTCATAAACACTCACTGCAGAGCGTTCACAGGAACAGGTTGTTCAATGGCTGCCCGTGTCCCTGAATCCAGCTGGGAAACATCTGAACGGGGCTCCGCTCTCAGCTGCCTTGAGTGGCTGCAACCAATAGAGAAGAGCCCCCCACTATGGGGCAGAAAATTTTTGGGCGGGAAGGCCTCTGATTGGTCTAGAATTCAAAATCCAGCCTTCTGATTGGTCTAGAGGCCTAGTGCCCCATAGTGGGAACAAAGGAAAATAACGGTCATTTCTTTTGTTATGCAAATGAG